>Ga0157380_10002691_pt1 | contig 12055 bp, 13 predicted proteins | sample S35metaG_FD_119757 | JGI IMG/M metagenome (GOLD analysis project Ga0157380, IMG submission 119757) | Switchgrass rhizosphere microbial communities from Kellogg Biological Station, Michigan, USA - S3-5 metaG | ecosystem: Host-associated > Plants > Roots > Rhizosphere > Soil | place: USA...
AGAACAGCAGTTCGTCACCGTCGCGCGAAACCACGACGCTCGCCGGGCCCTCCTGGTAGCGCGCCAGTTCGATCACGGCTTCAGCATCGCCCAAATACGAAGGAGGGGCACCCCAATGGGTGCCCCTCCTCGCGTTTGGACTTACTTGACGTCAACGTAGACGGTCTTGTCGGTGACGGTCGTGTAGATGTCGTTTCCTGCACCGGGAACACCGGTGTCCGTGCGGGAGTAGGTCTGTCCGGGCCGCACGGCCACGACGGTGGCCTGGTCGAGCGGGGCGGTACCCGTCCGGTTCACGATCACGGTGTATCCCTGAGCCTGCAGCTCATTGATGGTCTGTTGGGCGTTGCCGGGGCCGGTCGGGGCGGCGGCTGCCGGAGCTGCCAGTCCGATGATCGCAGCGGCTACACCACTTACCATCGCGGCGGCAAATCCGAACTTCTTCATCTTTCTGTACCTCTTTCTCTTTATGTCTAGACTTTTAAACCGCCTGGTCAGCGGTTTGATTCCGGTGGCGCGGATGGCAGTGACGCCTCTCACGGCAGAGGGTTTGGCGCGTTGTTCACACTTGGAGATAGGGATCGGGGTTTCATCGGGTCAATTTGTAGATGATCTGGCAACTATCGAATGTATGTTCGAAAAAAAACCTCGGAGTGGGTGCTAATCGATGTGATGGGCGAGGCCACGCGGTCGATATGCCCGCGCTGAGGAGTTGTCTGAGACTGGCGCAGCGATCCCACGGATGAGGCGGCCGCGAAGATTGCGGCGGCGCAGAACATCAGCCCGCGCGGGCGAGGGTGCTCACGCGCGCGCCGATGTGCACGCTGATGCCGCCGATGTCATCGCCGCGGACCTCGCACTCGCCGGTGTGCAACCCGGCGCGCACCTCGATGCCGAGCGCCTGCACCGCGTCGCGCTGGCGAGGATAGCGGCGAGCGTTCTGGCGTTCGTCGAGCAGTTCGTTTGCTCGGTCAGGTCGACCGCTCGCCGCAGTCCTCGCGGATCGACCACCACACCGCTGCGAGTAGCCGTTGCTCGGAGTCGATGGTTTCAAAGTCGCGCAGACCACCGAGCCATCGTGAGCGCCTGACATCGCACGATCTTGGCGGCGTTTGTGTCCTGGTGTGCTGTGTCCGAACTGTCTGTACCTGCCCGCTTACTGACGGAAACGTAAATTTGCGATTCGTCTGTGTTTTCCAACGACAATACTTTGCTGAGCATTATCCGGATTACGAAATTTTTGGGCTTTGCACATGCCACGCTTCGGCAAACAGGTTGCTGAACGCTCGCTGTGAGCGTTGTCCCAGGCGTCAACCGGGGGCACGACCGGGGGAGGAAACGACGATGGGGTACGGCAGGTGTGTCGGACGGGTCGGCGCTTTGGCAATCGCCACGCGGATGACGGTATCGATCGGCGTCGCAGTGCTGGTGGTGATGTCCACGGTCGTGCCGGTGTCGCCGGCGGTGCGGCTGGCGGCCTCGAGCGCGCCGTGTACGGACACCGACGTAACGTGCGCCTTGATCATGGGCACGAGCGGCGTCCCGACGCCCGACGACTTCTACGTCGAGAATGTGAAGAATCGGTTCATCGCGCCGACCCATCCGGGCCAGATCGACTACGTCAAGGTGACGACGCCAGAGGGGTTTTGGCCCCTCGCGGGGGTTGGTCGCCTCGTCTCGCTGCTCGGGCTCGGCATCGGGGGGTCCCCGGAGATTTTCGGGCCGGGCGGCCCAGCGTGGGACGTGCCGTGGTGGAATCTCACGGGGCTCTTCGACCTCACCCTCGATCAGTCGATCCAGGCCGGGGTCGGCGATCTGGAGGACGCGATGGCGGCGCACCCCAACGAGTCTCTGGTGATCTTCGGCTACTCGCAGAGCGCGGTCATCGCCAACCGGGTGAAGCGCAAGCTGGCCGAGCAGTACCCGGCGGGAACCGAGGCCCCCGACATCGACTTCGTGCTGGGCGGCGATCCCAATCTGCCCAACGGGGGCCTTTTCGCCCGGTTCCCGGGCCTCTACATCCCGATCCTCGATTGGTCGTTCGACGGTCCCGCGCCGACGGACACTCAGTTCGACACGGTCGAGATCACCCGGCAGTACGACTTCCTGGCCGATTTCCCGTTGTATCCGCTCAATGTCATCTCCGACCTGAACGCGCTTCTGGGTTTCTTCTACGTGCACACGTACCCGTTCGACGTCAGCCTTCCTGCCGATCCGACGAAGTCTCCCGCCTACCAGGGCACCCACGGCGACACCACCTATTACTTCTTCGAGAGCCAGGACCTGCCGTTGTTCGGTCCGCTGCGCGACCTGGGGGTGCCCGAGAAGTACATCGACGTGGTCGAGCCGTTCTTCAAGGTGATCGTGGACCTGGGCTATGACCGCAGCATCCCGCCGTGGGCACCCACCCCGGCACGGCTGATCCCGCCGCTGGATCCGGCGACGGTGGCCACCGACCTGGTCAACGCGATCGGCGAGGGCATCACCAACGCCGCGGCGCTCATCGGCTCGCCAGCGCCGCTAAGCAGTCCCGCAGCGCCGGCCACCGCAGATCAGGACGCGGCCGTGGAGCAGGTCCTCTCGGCGCCGCGCACCACCCTGAACAGGGTCAGCCGCGACGTAGGCGACGGTGTCTCACAGGTGCTGACCGCGGTCAGATCACAGCTACCGAAGCCCCTCGCAGTCACCCGAGACGATCTGCAGGCGCCCCAGCGCACGGTCGATCCAGAGCTGGCGGCCACACGAGACCAGATCAACGACACCATCGGCGCGGTGAAGTCGGTCATCGGAAACGGGCGCACGATCGTGCGCTCCGCCGGCGGTGACAACCGCTCAAACCCGGCCACCACCAGCCGAGCGCGCAAGACGCCGGTGCGGGATACGGTCACGACGGCCAGCAGTGACATCAAAAAGGTCGTCACCAAGGTTTCCGACCGCATTCAGACGACGCTGAGCGGCGGCAACGACCACGATGACGACAAGGGGGACGGGGGCGAGGGCGCAGCGCAGTAAGCCCGCCGAGTCGCAACAGCCCCGGGGTCCAGCGCCCGCGCGAGGGCGCGTTCGGTAGGCGGTTCCCCGGACGCCAGGTCGCCTGACGGCGACACCGACGATTGCTAATGAGTCCTCGCCCAGCCTGACGTACGCAGGCTGGCGTTGAAGCATGCAGCCCCACAACGCTAGGGCGACGGCCAGTCTGGTGGTGTCACCAAGTGTTAAAACGTTCTTCGACAGTTCGGTGTCACCACTTATTGAAAACGTTCTACACCGGTGTGGGTGGCTGGGCCGACCGCCAGTTGCCCGACGGCACTGTCATCTGGACGGCCCCCTCGGGACAGGTGTACACCACCAAACCCGGTGGCGCCCTGTTCTTCCCCGCACTGGCCACACCCACCGGCCAGCTGGTTCTGCCCGAATCGTCTGGTCCCGCGCAGGCCAACCGTGGGTTGATGATGCCGACCCGGCAACGCACCCAGGCCCAAGAACGCGCATACCGCATCGCCCTGGAACGACAACACAACGCCGCCCGCATCACCCGAAAACGACTCCTCCTCGCCGAACGCATCGCCAGAGACGACCAACCACCACCGTTCTGATGCTGTCGCTCAGGCGTTGCCGAATCCGGTGTGGCTGCGGATCAGGGGCAATGTCGCCATGGTGGCGAAACCGGGCGCGGCGTCGCACACCGCAGGTACCGCGTTGAGCACCTGCATCGCGGTCGCCACGTTCGCCGAGCGCACGTGTTCGGAGATGCTGGCAGGGCGGGTGAAGCTCGCCAGCGAGAAGAAGTGCGTGCGCATGGATGGATCGCCCTCGATCGTCAACGTCCAGCCGTCCTTCGGGCGCGGCCAGTGGTCGGGGTATTCGCCGCCGACGGTCCACAGCGTCTCGATCTCGATCAGCGGTTCGCCGACGCGGCGCCCCACCCAGTTCCACCGCTGCCCCGCCGTCGTCCCCGCCCGCAGCACATGGTCGAAGATCTGGTGGTCCTCCCGCGCGGCGACAGCTTCCACCGTCGCGGTCACCTCGTCGATGCCGGCGTTGAGGGCATCGGCGAGGAGCCATACCTGCTCGGTGAAGATCGAACTGTTGAACGCGAGGAAGTCGTTGGTCGTCGGGCTGATCTGCTCGACGGGCTGACCGAACGCCATGTTGTCGAAGGTGATGCCGGTGCTCTCGTACATCGACCAGTCCGCGCGCTCCTGCAGGGTCATCTTGTCGATGCTGCGGCTCATCCCCGACAGCGCCAGCGGCAGCACTCCCGACAGGTTGCCCGGGTTCAGACCGCTGCCGTGCACGCTGCTGCCGCCTTGTTCACACGCGGCATGCATGCGGTCCCGGTCCGCAGCGGGCAGCCGGCGCGGGTGGAACAGGAAGGCGGTCGTGGCGACGTTCTTGCCGCTGGAAAGGATCGCGCACACCTCGTCGAGGTCAGCGGTGCGCGGCGTGTAGAGCACGCAGTCGGCCTGCATCGCCAAGGCCTCTGCGGTGTCGGCGGTGGCGAGCACGCCCACCGGGTCACGGCCCACGAAGGTGCCGACGTCCTCGCCGTGCTTGGCTTCGGAATACACCTTGGCCCCAACCAGCTCTAGGTCGTTTCGGTGGTCGAGGATCGCAGTGATCATTTCGGCGCCGACCGCGCCGGTGCCCCACTGGATGACTTGGTATCGCGACTTCGGCGGCGTCACACCGAGGCACGCTACCGCTGATTCGATAACAATTCGGCCAACATCGAAATCACGATCAATTAAGGACTTCCGGCAAAATTTGAGAGTTTTCAAGATCTGCGCCCAGATCTGGTCGATGACTTACCGGAATCACGCCATTTTGAGGGGGATATCACTCTCATTAGGCGTAACGCTCTTCGCTTGACCGCCGCGCATTCTCCGCGGTGAGTTTGGAGAGTTTTCCTATCGGCTACCTTGGCTTTGAAGGTCGGGGAAATCAGCGACAGAATCGCAATTCGAAGGAAGTAATTGATCATGAATTTCAGTGATATCACTGCGCGCCGGCGCTTCGCCGGTGTCGCTGCCGGTTGCCTGCTCGGGGGCATAGCCGCAGCAACCATCGCCGCGCCGAACGCGGCAGCAGCGCCCGACTGCTCTGCGGGCGGGGTGTCCAACACCGTCAACACGACGTTGGGCGCCGCTCGCGCCTATCTGAACACGCACCCGGGTGCCAACCAGGCCGTCGGGGCGGCGTTCACCCAGCCACGCGACCAGGCCGCAGGCACACTGCGCGGCTATTTCACGGCCAACGCGCAGGAGTACTACGACCTGAAGGGCATCCTGGCGCCGATCGGTGACACCCAGCGCCAGTGCAACGTGTCGGTGCTGCCGGCGGATCTGGCTTCGGCCTACAACGAGTTCATGGCAGGCTAGTTCGACGCCTACTGCGAACCCTCCGCTGCGGCCCCGCCGTAGTGGGGGGTTTTCGTTAGCTCGGCTTAAAGACTAAGCTGCTGGCATGAGGTCGACAAGAACCGCCGCGGTTGCGGCAGCGATCGTTCTCGTCGGCTCCGCCGCCTTGACCGCGACCGCCCAGGCGGATCCCACTCCGGCGCCGGCACCGGGGCCGGGGTCCGCGCCGGGACCGGCACCGGGACCCACCAAGACGACCATCGACGCCGACGGCACGTACACGGTCGGCAAGGACATCCAGCCAGGCGTCTACAGCTCGGCGGGCCCCGTCGGCGACGGCGCGTGCTACTGGAAACGTGTCAACGGGACCAACATCGTCGACAACGCGATGTCCAAGAAGGCCCAGATCGTTCAGATCGACCCGACCGACACGGCGTTCACGACAAACCAGTGCCAGCCTTGGCAGCTGACCGACGAGCCCCTTCCCCCCCAGCCGGGTCCGGGTGATCTCCTCGGCCAACTCGCCCAGCTCGCACCGATCATCGCCCGCAACCCGGGCGGCCCCCCGCCGCCGAGCAATCCCTGAAATTCAGCGGATCTTCTCGCCATACACGCGGTCGACCGTCATCGCCATCAACACCCTGCGATCGGACACCATCACCGCGCGGTAGTCGTCCCAGTCCGGGTGCTCGCCCGCGGCGCTGCGGTAGTAGTCGACGAGGGCTTCGACCGCTGGACCGTTGGGATCGGTGCCGGGCCCTGTTAGCGTCACGGCGCCTTCGGCCGTCGCCCACGCCCACCCATCGGAGCTGGTGACCTCGAGTGCGGCGCGTGGATTACGGCGCAGGTTCGTCGTCTTGGCGCGGCCCTCGGTCATCGAGACGTAGATGACGCCGGCGTCCCGGTCGTAGTAGGGGGTCACTGGCGAAAGCTGCGGTAACCCGTTGGACTTGATGGTGGCCAGCACGCCGAGCCGGCTCTCGGCGATCAGCGTGTGCGGGTCGAAAGTGGTCGCGGTCATGTCAACGGGCAACCCACGACCGCATGCCTGCTATTCCGTGTCACCCCGAAAGTCGCCGTACCCTGACGGACGTGGCCGATCTCCATCCCAGCATCGCAGTCCTGGAACCCCTGCTGGGCACGTGGTCGGGCCGCGGCGCGGGTGAATACCCGACGATCGAGCCGTTCGGCTACCTCGAGGAAGTGACATTCGGTCACGTCGGCAAGCCGTTCCTGGTCTACGGCCAGCGGACGAGGGCCACCGACGACGGCAGGCCGCTGCACGCTGAAACTGGGTATCTGCGGGTGCCGTCGGCGGGTCGTGCCGAGCTGGTGCTGGCCCATCCGACCGGCATCACTGAGATCCAGGAGGGAACGCTGTCGAGCGCGGGAAGGACGCTGGAACTGGAGTTGACCGCGACGGCAATCGGTCGCACATCATCGGCCAAAGAAGTGACGGCACTTAGTCGTTCGATTCGGGTCGACGGTGACGAACTGGCCTACACACTGCGGCTGGGTGCGGTCGGTCAGCCGCTTCAACATCACCTCTCCGCGACGCTGCACAGGGCCCCCGCATGAGCACCGACGGCAGGATCCGGGTGGCCGCCGATCTGGACGCGGTCACCGCTGTCGCCGACGAAGACCACTCCGACATCGACTCGGCGGCCGTCGAGCGCATCTGGCAGGCCGCGCGGCACTGGTACCGGGCGGGCATGCATCCTGCGATCCAGTTGTGCCTGCGGCACAACGGCAAGGTCGTGCTCCACAGGGCGATCGGCCACGGCTGGGGCAATGGCCCGGATGATCCGCCGGATGCAGAAAAGGTCACTGTCACAACGGACACACCGTTCTGTGTGTATTCCGCGGCCAAGGCGGTCACCACGACCGTCGTGCACATGCTCGTCGACCGCGGCGTCTTCTCCCTCGACGACCGGGTCTGTGACTACCTGCCCAGCTACACCAGTCACGGCAAGGACAGCACCACGATCCGGCACGTGATGACCCACAGCGCCGGGGTGCCGTTCGCGACCGGGCCGCGGCCGGATCTCAAGCGGATGGACGACAGCGAGTACGCCCGCGAGATGCTCGGCAACCTGAAGCCGATCTACCGGCCGGGTCTCGTGCACATCTACCACGCGCTGACGTGGGGCCCGCTGGTCCGCGAGATCGTTTCGGCCGCCACCGGCAAGAACATTCGCGACGTCCTGGCCGCCGAGATCCTCGACCCGCTCGGCTTCCGGTGGACCAACTACGGCGTTGCGGAAGCCGACCTGCCGCTGGTGGCACCGAGCCACCCGACGGGTAAGCCGTTACCCCCGCCCATCGCGGCGGCGTTTCGCACCGCGGTCGGCGGCACGATGCACCAGATCATCCCGTTCTCGAACACGCCGAGGTTCCTCACCGGAGTGGTGCCGTCGTCAAACACGGTGTCGACCGCCGACGAGTTGTCCCGTTTCGCCGAGATCCTTCGCCGCGGAGGCGAACTCGACGGCGTGCGAATCATGCGGCCCGAAACCCTGTACGCCGTGACAAGGGAGTGCCGGAGGCTGCGGCCGGATCTCGCGACCGGGCTGGCGCCGCTGCGCTGGGGGATCGGATACATGCTCGGGTCCACGCGGTTCGGGCCGTTCGGGCGCAATGCGCCCGCCGCGTTCGGCCACACCGGGCTGGTGAACATCGCGGTCTGGGCCGACCCTGAACGCCGGCTCTCGGCGGGCCTCATCAGCAGCGGTAAACCGGGCAGACACCGTGAGGCCAACCGCTATACCGCCCTGCTGGACCGCATCGCAGCAGAGATCCCCCGAGTTGCGTGAGATTTGATGTTTGGTAATCGGTTGATTTGGGAACCGGGTGGTAGCCGCTGGACCGCGCACGCCGGGCCGCCGCGGTCCCACGTGATGGTCGGAGGTGATTGTGGCAAACCAGCCCGCAGCCAGTAGCTGCACGATCGAACAGCAGCGTATCGGCCAGATCGAGGTGCTGACCGTGGCGGGCGTGGTGGACATGCTCACCGCTGCGCAACTCGAGGAGGCCATTGCCACCGCGGCCAAGGAGTCGCCGCAAGCTGTCGTCGTCGACTTGGGCGCGGTCGACTTTCTGGCCTCGGCAGGCATGGGCGTCCTGGTGGCCGCACGCGATGAGCTACCGGAATCCATGCGATTCGCGGTCGTCGCCGACGGTCCCGCGACCAGTCGGCCGCTGAAGCTGGTCGGTGTCGCCGAAATCGTCGGGTTGCACGCCACGCTCGACGAAGCACTTGCCGCGCTGACTGCATAAACAGGCCACCGACTGGGTAGCCACAGGCCAAGATGTCATATTCCGAAAAGCCCTGCATCAGCATGCAGTTCGTACGGACGGACGTGCTCGCCGATCCGGTGCACGCCGCAACCGTCCGCCGCGAGTTTTCGGAGTGGTTGCGCAGGCACTTCACCCTCGACGCGACGAAGACCAGTGATGTGGTGCTTGCCGTCAACGAGGCGATGGCCAACGCGGCAGAGTTCGCCTATGTGACCCTGAAGCGACCCGGCACCATGCGCGTGCAGGCCGACTATGACGGGGGCGCGGCCACGCTGACAGTCACCGTGACCGACGAAGGCGCGTGGCGGCGTGCCGACTCCGCCGTACCACAGCGCAAGCGAGGACGTGGTATCCCGCTCATGCATGCACTCGCGGATCGGGCCACCGTCGACTCGTCACAGACAGGCACCAGGGTGTGCCTGGAATGGACGCACGTCGCGGCGCCGGCCGGGGCGTGTGACGAGGCGCGCGCCTAGGGCTGCGGCAGCCGCACCACCTGGACGAAGAATTCGTCGATCTGCCGGACCGCGCTCATGAACTGGTCCAGATCAACGGGTTTGGTCACGTACGCATTGGCGTGCAGCTTGTAGCTGCGGAGAATGTCTTCCTCCGCCGACGACGTGGTCAGGACGACGATCGGAATGTGGCACAGATCCGGGTCGGACTTGATCTTCTCCAGCAGCTGTCGGCCATCGTATTTCGGCAGATTCAAATCGAGCAGGATCAGGTCGGGGCGGGGCGCAGCCTCGAACGCGCCGCGTCGGTAGAGGAAGTCAAGTCCCTCTTGGCCGTCGTGGGCGACGTGCAACGTGTTCTTGATCTTGTTGTGTTCGAACGCTTCCCGGGTGATCAGCTCGTCGCCGGGGTCGTCTTCGACCAGAAGTACATCGATCACTCTTGCTGCTCCGCCTTCCGATGTCATTCAGACGCTCCTTCTAAAACTGCCGCCGGATCCTGGTCCGGCTCGATCGTTGATGCAATGGGCAACGTGAAAAGGAATCGCGTTCCCTCGGTGTGCGAGGTGTCGATCCAGATTGTTCCGCCGTGGTGTTCGATGATCTTCTTGCACAGCGCAAGCCCAATACCCGTTCCGCTGTAGGCGTCACGGCCATGTAGGCGTTGGAAGATGACGAAGACTTTGTCGGCGAACTCCTGCGGGATGCCGATGCCGTTGTCGGACACCGTGAAGATCCAGTCGAATTCATCACCGCGGATGCGTCGGCCGCAGTCGATGAGAACCCTCGGCGCGACACCCTCGCGGCGGAATTTCACCGCGTTGCCAATTAGGTTCTGCCACACCATCACCAGCAGGGTGGGATCTCCGTCGACATGGGGCAGTCCGTCCTCCGGCCTGATGATCTCCGCGCCCACCTCGTCAATCGCGGTGGAAAGGTTGGACAGGGCGGTATCCAACGCCGCGTCGAGGTCGACGTCGGTCGTCGTGGGGTTGAGCCGCCCGACACGGGAGAACGTGAGCAGGTCGTTGATCAGCACCTGCATGCGCTTGGCACCGTCGACCGCGAATCCGATGTACTCGGTGCCGCGCTCGTCGAGTTTGTCGCCGTACCGCTTCTCGAGCAGCTGACAGAAGGAGGCGACTTTGCGCAGCGGTTCCTGCAGATCGTGCGACGCGACGTAGGCGAACTGCTCCAGTTCGGCATTCGACCGTCGCAGTTCGGCGGCCTGCTCATCGAGACTTGCTTGAGCTGACCGCGTCGCCTCCAGTTCGTCGACGATGCGCTGTCGCATATTCTCGACGTCGAGCGCGATGCCCCGAATGTCTCTAGGGCCATGCACAATAATGCGTTCTCCGAAGTTCCCCTCCGTGATGCGCCTGCACGCCGCAGCCAAGGTCTCCAAGGGCCGGGTGACCCCGTTTCGCACCAGCACCGCGAGCAGAAACGCCATGGCGACGAAGGCGGCGATCAGCCCCACCAGCATCTTGTCACGCCATGCGCGCACGCTATGAAGGTCATCGACGCCTGCTTGCCGTGCAGCTGCCAGATGCTCGTTCTGTGTATCGAATAATGCACGCAGATGGTCGAATTCGGCCTTGCCGCGTTCCGCTGTCGCGTTGTCCACCACGGTCGGGCGCCCAGGTGTCACGCCGGCGATGAGCGGGTCCGCGTACGTCGCCCGCCAGTCGGCAGCCGCTCGTTCGATCGCTTCGAGGTCACCGATTGCCTCCGCGCGGTAGCCCAATCGACTTCTGATTTCGTCGGCCGCCGATCGTTCATTGCGTTGCCCCTCGAAGTAGGGCTCGAGGAATTGCTTGTCGGCCGCGATCGCGTACCCACGCAGCGCCGTCTCCTGATCTCGCAGAGCTGCCTGCAACTGGTAGGCCGCCACTCGGGCGGGCTGGATCTTGTCGACAAGCTCGCTGGACACCTCGTCGGTGCGGTTCAGCAAGATGCCACACACGATCGCGCCGGTCAGCACCAACACCCCCATGACAGCCAGCACGAGGTTCTGCCATCCCTGGACTGTCAGGCCGCGCCCGGACCGGGGAGCTGTCATCGTGTCGTCCGCTCGACGCGCACGACCGCGATGTCATCGGTGTGTCCGCCGTGCGTGCGCGCACGCTCCTCCACTCCTCTGATAAGCGCATCCACAAAGGCGTCACCGGGCAACCCACCGAGCGAACGGGCCAACTCGAGCAGTCCTTCTTCGCCGAGGCGTTCGTTGCCGCGTCCGGAATGACCCTCGAAGAGGCCGTCGGTGAGCAGCATCAGGCCGTGGCCTTCTGGCAGCTCGAGTTCGCTGACCGGCCACTCGTGGGCCCCCAGACCGAGCGCGGAACCCGCAGGCGGTTCGAGCCACTTCACGTCGCCATCCCCGTGCACCAACATGCCGGGATGACCCGCACGGACGGCGGTGAAGCGCAGGCTGTCAGGAGCGAACGCAAGGCTCAGGAGCGTCGCGAAGATTCCCTTTGCCGGTCGTTCGGCGAACAGAATGCGCTCGAGCTGGCGCATCCGCTCGTTTCCGCGTAGGCCGGCGAAGGTGAGAGCGCGCCAGCCGATTCGCAGCGCGACGCCGAGGGCGGCCTCGTCGGGCCCGTGTCCGGCGACGTCACCGATCATGACGTGCACGGTCCTGTCCTGGGTCTGCACGACGTCGTAGAAATCTCCGCCCAACAGGGAATATGCGCGGCTGGCCCGGTAGCGGGTGATGATGTCGACGCCCGGGTTGTCGAGCAGGAGTGGCGAGGGCTGCAGACCCCGCTCGAGCCGGGCATTCTCGCCGGCCCTGAGTTGGCTGGCATGCAGTTCGACTGCGGTCAGCTCGGCCCGCTTCCGCTCGATCGCATACAGCAGCGAGCGGCGCAGGGTTTCGGGTTCCACGCGGCCTTTGACGAGATAGTCCTGCGCGCCGGAGGCCACCGCGGAGATCCCGAA
>Ga0157380_10002696_pt1 | contig 12040 bp, 9 predicted proteins | sample S35metaG_FD_119757 | JGI IMG/M metagenome (GOLD analysis project Ga0157380, IMG submission 119757) | Switchgrass rhizosphere microbial communities from Kellogg Biological Station, Michigan, USA - S3-5 metaG | ecosystem: Host-associated > Plants > Roots > Rhizosphere > Soil | place: USA: Michigan...
CGAGGTTCTTTTAAAGGAATATTTCACTTCTTTTGCGCGATGAGGCCCTATCAATACCGCTGCAATGACAACTCCTTACTAACGCCCCACTTCAAGCGGTTGGTCATTACCCCCTTGATCAGATTTGTGCCCTGGGCGATTCCTGCGAATATTATCACCTTTATTTCTAACGGCATTGTTTACATCAGCTTATACCTGGCGTTGAACCCGAATATTTTTGGTAAAGCTTCACCTTTGCTGATTGCTGCAGGATTGTTGATGTACCTCATCGGTGACCATCTTGATGGAATGCAAGCCAAGCGTACAGGGACTGGATCTGCGCTTGGAGAATTTTGCGATCACTATCTGGATGCTTTTAACAATGGTGTCGTGATGTTCACAATGATTGCCGTCTTTGGTATAACGCACAAACCCGTTGTGGTGGGCGTGATGGTTATCTCTTATTGGGCGCACATGGCGGTCTTCTACGAGCAGTTTAAAACCGGATGGCTAACGTTTGAGCCCGTCGGATCTTTAGAGGGAGTGTTGCTTTCTGCGTTGCTCATCGCGCTGTCAGCATTTGGCCCTGTTTATGAAATTTTCACCTATCCAATTTTTGAAGATTACTCGCTCATTGAAGGAACGATGATTTTATCTTCTCTTGGGGCTGTGATTACGTTTTATAAGACCTGGAAACGTACACCGGATGTCAAGTCAGGATTTTGGATATTCATATTTTTGTCAACGGCAGTTGGCATCCTGGCAATTCCTTTTTTCACCGGTTTTCAATTATTCGTTTTGCTTACGTTATACTGCAGTCTTTACATTGGCAGACTCATGCATGGACATTTGATCGACGGCGTTGAACGCGGCACCGATAGGTTAACGCCCGTCCTTTTAATTCTTTTATATATCCCAGGGTTTACTTATGCAGAGTACCTGTTTGGCTTCGTGACCGCTTATTTATTGATATGCATTGCAATTCTCATTTTTAAAACTTTTTCAGTTCTGAAAATCTATTGGGTATGGTTAAACTTACGCACCTAGGATGAAGCAAGTAACAAGAAAGATTTTATTGAACCCAGGACCTGCAACGACTACTGACAGCGTGAAGCAAGCCATGGTGGTTGAAGATATTTGTCCGCGTGAAAAAGAGTTTGGGAAACTCCTGGACACTATTAAGGAAGATCTCGTAAAAGTGGTTCATGGCGGAGATGATTATATCGCCGCCATTTTTACTGCAAGTGGTACCGGAGGTCTTGAAGCCGCGATTACGTCTGCCGTTCCAAAAGGAAAAAAAATACTTGTCGTCGACAACGGTGCCTACGGTGCACGGATGGCCAATATAGCTTCTACTTTTGGTATCGATGTGGTGTTATATAACCTTGCCTACGGTGATTATCCGGATGTAAATCATATTGAAAAGTTGTTGAAGGAAAATAAGGATGTCAGTCACCTGGCTATTGTGCACCATGAAACCACAACAGGAATGTTGAACCCGGTTCAGGAAATTTGTGATTTGTCAAGAAAGTACGGCGTAGAAGTGATTGTAGATTGCATGAGTTCTTATGCTGGCATCCCAATCGATATTAAAAAATGGGGCGCTGGATACCTGATCTCTTCCTCTAACAAATGCATTCAAGGCATGCCAGGAATGGTATTCGTGATTTTTAAGAAACATGTACTGGAACAAATTAAAAATCACAAACGGTCCTACTATTTCGATTTATACAGCCAGTACGTTGGCTTCGAAAAAACCGGGCAAATGCAATTTACACCTCCGGTTCAGGTCGCCTATGCACTTCGACAAGCCATCGATGAATATTTTGATGAAGGGGAATCAAACCGCTGGAACCGGTATGAAGAAAATTGGAAGACACTCTGTGTAGGCCTCAAAAAATTAGGATTTGAATTTTTGCTTCCTGACTCCTATCAATCAAAAATCCTGCTTGCTATAAAAGAACCTCCCGCAGCAACTTATAATTTCGACGCCATGCATGACTATCTTTACCAAAGAGGGTTTACTATATATCCAGGCAAAGGAGCTAAGGAAGCAACATTCCGCTTGTCGGTGCTCGGCGACCTTTATAAAAAAGATATCGAAAACTTTTTATCGGAGCTGAAAGGTTATTTACTATCAGCACGCGTTATCTCAGCATGATGAGAAAGAACCAATACCAACCGCGCCGAAAGTCCATCAATCTTGGATTTTTACTCTTCTTGATTTTCGCAACAAGCACAACTTCGTTTGCTCAGCAGTTTGGATTATCCTTTTCGTATTTCATACCCAAGAATGGCTACTTCTCAACGCCCATCAGCCCCTTTTCTATTCGAGGACTTGGAGTAGATCTCAATCGCTTCATCGCACTCGAAACAGGGGCGTCACTGTATCGCATGTCTGGCCTCAATGTGAAGGATCTGCCATTCGAATCCAAGGATGCATTGGTTGGCCCCAACTTTACTATTCTTGTGCCAGCAGAAATCGTCTTCCAACTTAAAGGTTCTTCCGTCGAATTTGACATCAAAGGCGGCGTATTTGGATTTTATGGATTCAGTCAGAAGATCAACTATGGAAACTTCGACCGCGCCATTCGGAAACATGAGAATTGGCAGGTAGCGAACAGCCAGTTTACTTTTAAGAACAAGCCGGGATGGGGATATCATGTCGGAGCCGAATTAACGGTTTACGTAACCCAGCAGTTAGGCATTTCGTTAGAAACAAATTATCTGATGGGCGACTCGCAATTGCCGCTTAAGGGAAGCTACACCGGTGGCGATGTTTCGCTTGAAACCAAACAGGTTGAATATGCAGATGCTAAAATAGACTTGACGGGTCTCGAATTTTCAATTGGAGTTATATTCGATTCGGGTCAGGGCGGTGGGCCACCGAAAAAGAAGAAGCGTAGGTAGACTTCTTGTCTGTAGTTTTAATTTTACCTGTTATTAAATAGCAGGTTTTTTTCTTTATATAGGATCCGGAATGAACACCTGGTTCGCGAATATACATTATGGAAGAACGCGCAGCTGAGAACAAACTTTTCCTGGTAGGCATGATACTGAGCATGACCTGCTGGGGTATTAGCTGGACCTCTGGCAAAATTCTTTCTCACTATGGTGACCCACTTACAATTTCTTTCCTGCGATTTGCGCTAACGTTTGTGTCACTGATTTTTATTTTACTCTTAATGAAAGAGAAATTGTCAATCAGCAAGAACGGTTTTAGGGATCTCGCCATCGCATCTGTTCTGATCTCAATGTATACGTATCTTTTTTTTAAGGGAGTATCGATCGGTAAAGCTGGCGCTGGAGGCGTTTTGGTAACCGTGCTGAATCCAATTCTTACTTATGCAATCACCCTGATCGTTGCAAAGAGAAAACCCACGCGCAATGAATTCTTCGGCTTGGCGCTGGGTCTTGTAGCAGGCGTGGTTTTGTTAAAACTTACAACGGAAGCAGAGGAGATCTTTAGGGCTGGAAATATCTACTATCTATTCGCGGCGATTTCGTGGTCGGTGCTTTCAAAGTTTACAGCGAAGGGAGCGCGGTATGGATCGTCACTTGCATTCAGCTTTTGGATGTATGGATTGGGTACTTGTATAATTTTCCTCTTCAGCGGCATTGATTCAACGATGACTACGCTTAGCCACGGTGACTTTACGTTTTGGGGCAATCTGTTTTTCAGCGCTACCATCACCACATCCCTCGCAACGACGTTTTATTTCGTGGCCACGTCAAAAATTGGAGCAAGTAAAGCGAGCAGTTTTATCTTCATGGTTCCCTTTTCTGCTGCGCTGGGTTCCTGGATTTTTTTAGGAGAAGTTATCGAAATGCATACTATCGTCGGAGGCATTTTAGGTATTGCCGCAGTTTACATCCTGAACAAAAAGGAAAAAGTGTTGGCTACGGAATAGCTACTTTAAGTTCGAGGTATGAAGTTTGATGTTCGAGGTTACCATGGAATAAGCCGCTCGGTTGCAAACTGAAAAGACGCACTCAAGTTTCGTACGTACAGCTTTCCGATTTCAAGTATTAACTATTGCTTTACCAATTCTGGCGCCATTGCAAATCGCCTTGGCCGTCTTGACATTTCAGCAACGTTTTTATTAAATTTTTTGAACAATAGGCGTGAATCTTCAACAAATACTTTGAACGCCGCATTAGATTCTGAATCTTTAATATATTTCCACGATTCTTTTTCAACCTGAGGAACGGGCAACAGGTAATAATCTTTATTTGCATCGACAGTCCGATACACCCAGCCCAAATAATATCCGGCGCTGTCAATCGTTGTTACAGCGCTATCAGGTTTGAAGCTGATTTTTTCCAGTTCCAGATAAGCCATCGCTCCACCATCTGTATATCGCTTACGTTGTCCTGAAATGTAGTTTCCCAACGAATAAGCGACGAATTGATTTTTGTCCTTTCTCCATTCCATTGGCTGCAGAACGTGAGGATGTGCTCCAATTACCATCTGGGCCCCGTGCTTAAAACAAAACTCAGTCAAATCTTTTTCTTTTTTGGCAGGCAGGCTCTGGTATTCCGAACCCCAATGCGTGAACACAATAATAGCATCGGGTCTTGCTTCTTTTGCTTCTAAAAGGTCTTTTCGCATGACGGCTGTGTCCAGGTGATTCACAATGTTCGGCGCTGTCACCGGAATTCCATTGGTGCCATAGGTATAATTAAGAATTGCAAGCTTGAATCCATTTTTTTCCACGATCAACGGCGATGCGTCTATCCTTGCCAGAGAATCTACAAAAGTGCCTGTATGGGCAATCTTAAAACTATCCAGCATCATGATGGTACGTTCCAATCCCTTTCGGCCCCTGTCAACGCAGTGGTTATTCGCGGTTACCAACACATCAAATCCGATATCTTTTAGTGTAGTACCCAAGGCATCAGGTGAACCAAACTGGGGATAGCCAGTGTAGGGTGGCCCTGCAAGGGTCAGTTCGAGATTTCCAATCGCCAAATCAACGGAATCCACATACGGCTTTACAAACCGAAAGCAAGAAGAATAGTCGTAGGTCTTCCTCGCGGCGTCATAGGCGGAGGCGATTTGAGAATCATGCCCCATGATATCGCCAGCAAAAAGCAACGATAGTCGTGTTGTATCCTGCGCAAAAGTAGCAGTGAGAAAAAAACAGAAAAAAAATAATACAGGGATTTTCATAATTTGCTGTTGTTCGGTAGTCGTCGGTCAACGATCAATCGTAGAAAGACTAATGTCTAAATATTATGGGCCGCACGTGTGGGCCACGAGTCTTTATCCACTTACCTCCACAATTTTTTCTTCGACGATAACAAATACTTTATCTTCTTTTTTGGGGCGAATTTTTGCCAGGCCGGTAAACATTCCAAAAGCGGGTAACAGACCTGAGCATTCTCCAAAATAAAAGCATGGTAAGGTAACAGATTGTTTTCCTTTTCCCCTGAGGTTTACGCCAGGATGTATGTGGCCGGCGATATTATAGCATTGCTTGTCGATTTCCGACATGGGATGATGGGTAAAAATAAAAGGATCAAGTCGCAGCGTATCGTGCAGCAATATCCCCTTTCGAGTGTATTGAATGGTACTCATGATGTCGTGGTTTCCCAGAACAAGTTCGAATGAAATGTTCCTGAAGTGCTTAACTAATTCTCCGAAAACTTCCCATTCCGGATTGTAATGGCTGTGAAATAAATCACCAAGGCAAATAACGCGCTCGGGTTTCGTGAAATGCAGCAAGTCGATTAGAAGCTCCAGGTTTCGATCATTTGCTTTTGAAGGAACAGGTATGCCAGACCTCCGAAAGTGATTTATTTTGCCCAGGTGCAAGTCGGCAATAAAAAGTACATTTTTTCTTTTCCAACGTGCAGCTTTTTGGGGCCATAGCTCAAGGGTCTCATTAAATATTTTAACTTCCTTCATCATCTCATATCCAGATTGCAATTATAACATATCGATCAAATGATTGATAATCAAATGAATACATTTTTTATAATCGCCTTTACATAAAAAAGTTAACATAGTGGTAACATTGCTAAGAGGAATTCCGGTTAGATTGCACCCCGAATAATTTATATATGTTCGAATTGGACTTTGCCTACTCGGCACTTCTTGTCATCTGTCTCATCGCTGCTTGTTCCTTTGAATTTGTAAATGGGTTTCACGATACGGCTAATGCGGTCGCTACTGTAATTTACACCAATTCTTTAAAGCCTTGGGTCGCCGTGATCTGGTCGGGCTTTTGGAATTTCCTGGGCGTTCTTTTGGGTGGTATTTCGGTGGCCGTGGGAATAATAAACCTCCTTCCTGTAGAAACCTTAGTAGATCAAAATATTGCGCACAGCTTGTCGATGGTTACAGCTTTGTTGCTTACCGCTATCTTTTGGAACCTGGGGACATGGTATCTCGGAATCCCCTGCTCCAGTTCTCACACACTGATAGGATCAATATTGGGAGTAGGACTAGCCTATTCACTCTTGCCCGAAGCTGCCGGTGATGCGGTAAATTGGGACAAAGCGGCTGACATAGGCTTGTCGTTGTTAATCTCTCCGCTATTTGGTTTTTCTGTCACAATCGTGTTGATGTATCTCATACGAAACTTGACTAAAAAAACTTCGTACGGAGATAGTTTATTTAAAGAACCTAAAAAAGACAAACCACCTCCCACATGGATAAGGGGAATACTTATCGTTACCTGTACACTCGTCAGCTTTTTCCATGGATCAAATGATGGTCAGAAAGGCGTAGGTCTGGTGATGTTAATTTTAATAGGCATTGTACCGGTATATTTCGCACTGGACAATTCGTACAATCCAACCAAAATGCATGATCCGCTTATTAAAATCGAGCAGGTGATTGCGTCAATAGACGTCACGCCGTTATCCGCATCGGACAGGGCTAAGGTGGCTCAAGCGAGTACCCTTAATAAAGATCTGCAAGAAAAATTTTCCAACCTTACCGACGTTGCTGCTATTCCCAAAAAAGATCGTTTTGTAGTGCGGAAGGATATTATGATCATGGATCGCAACCTTTTGGATATCTCAAAAAATAGTGAAGTTAAACTTAGTGATGGCGAGAAGAAAACTTTAAAAGATGAACTTAAAAAAGTTCGCAAAGTCACTGATTACTCCCCTCGGTGGGTAATTTTGATGATCTCCCTTTCGTTGGGGCTGGGAACTATGATCGGCTGGAAACGAATTGTAAGAACAATTGGCGAAAAGATCGGAAAAGAACATCTTACTTATGCCCAGGGCGCAAGCGCTGAAATGGTGGCAGCGAGCACTATTGGCCTTTCCTCTTATTTTGGATTACCGGTGAGCACTACGCATGTTCTCTCCTCCGGTATTGCCGGTAGTATGGTTGCTAGTAAAGGCGTAAAGAATCTTCAACCCGATACCGTGAGAAATATTTTGATTGCTTGGTTCCTTACCCTCCCCGTTGTAATGATCATGGGCGGTACTTTGTTTTTGCTTTTCAGGTCCATCTTCTGATCTTTATAAAGAGGTAATCAGTGATCAGTAATCAGTAATCAGTGATCAGTAATCAGTAATCGGTAATCAGGTAATCGGTGGCGAACTTGGCCGCGTGCTCACGTTTGCTATCGTATCTTGGAAAGACAACTTACTTTTATCGCTCAACCTCTAACTTCTAACGTCATACTACTTACGAACAACGAACTACGAACAACACTCCCCTACGAAGAACCACCGATTACCGATCACCGATTACCTCTCACTAGGCAAACTCCAAGGCCATGCGCTTGATCCGATCCTCCAGTTTTTCCGACGTTAGTTTTTCACGCATGCCATCCACCATAATGGGAAATCCAAAGGGTGTCGGCTTATCAGGTGTCGTCAGGATAATTTTTTGTGTTTCGATGCGGTCCAATGCTCGTCGAAGGCGAGCTTCCTCCAATTGAAAATCCATCACTTCTTCGAAAGCCTGTCGAAGTAAAAGGTTGTGCGCTTCGTAATCGTGAAAGACATCAAAAAATAATTGTGAAGATGATTGCAGATGTCGGTCCTTCACAGGCTTTCCGGGATATCCTTTAAACACCAATCCTGAAATCGCGGCGATATCGCGGAATTTTCGCCTTGCCATTTCCGTGGAGTTTATACTTGCCTGAATGTCCTTCATGAGATCATCACTGCCCAACAGGTTTGTCTCTATGGCTTCCTCAATCGGAATGGGTTGATCCGAAAGCAATTCAAAACCGTAATCGTTCATCGCCAGCGAAAAAGTGATCGGTCGTATCTGAGCAATTCTGTATGCCATTAACGCAGCCATCCCTTCGTGAACAAAACGTCCTTCGAAAGGATACATCATCACATGAAAACCTTCCGAAGTTTTAAAATACTCAATTAAAAATTCGTGCTTGCCAGGCAGGTGCGAACGGTATTTTTGTAAATCAAACAATGGTTTCAAAAATTTCATTTCCTCATCCTGCTCCTTTCCTTCGACTACCTCGGCCAATTTTGATCGTATCATTGCGCTCAACTGAGAAGACAACGGCATTCGTCCCCCCTGCCAGGAAGGAACTGCTCCAGATTTTCGGTTCGACTTTCGAACGTGTACTTCCATTTCCTTAATGCGCACTAATTCAAGATTTTTTCCTGCGAACCAAAAAACGTCGCCTGGACCTAATCGCGAAATAAAATATTCTTCAATGGTTCCTAAATATTTTCCGGAGACAAAACGAACGAACATAGAACTATCACCAACGATAGTTCCTATGGACAACCGATGCCGCATGGCAATTGCGCGATTTTCAACTTTATAAATTCCTTGATCAATGATTACTTTCCGGTATTCGTTATACGCCTGCAGCGAGTCTCCGCCTGTCGTAATGAAATTAAGTATCCAGTACCATTCGTCGTCGGAGATACTCGCGAAACTGAAAGTAGTTCTGATTTCAGGCAGTATCTCTTCAGGCCTAAATCCTTCGGACACTGCAAGCGTCAACAAGTATTGGATCAGGACGTCGAAAGACCGGATGTAAGGCAATCGGTCCTCGACTATTTTCTGTTTGATTGCTTCACGCAAAGCGGCTGCTTCCATTAACTCCAGCGAGTGGGTTGGCAGGAAATAAATTTTGCTTACAGCGCCAGGCTGGTGTCCACTCCTACCGGCACGTTGTAAAAAACGGGCAACTCCCTTGGGACTTCCAACCTGGATAACGGTTTCAACAGGCCTGAAGTCCACACCGAGATCCAGACTGGATGTGCAGACTACAGCTTTCAACTTCCCTTCATGCAACTGATCCTCTACCCAACTTCTTAACTCCTGGCTAATGGACCCGTGATGCATCGCGATCAAGCCGGATAATTCAGGTGCCTTGTCTAACATTTTCTGATACCATATTTCGGCGAACGATCTTGTATTCGTAAAAATTAATGTGGTAGAACTTTGCTTAACGATATCCACAACTTGTTGAAGCAACCGGATTCCTAAATGACCTGACCATGGCATCATTTCTACTGACTCAGGCATAATTGAAACGACCTGAACTTTCTTTTCGATATCTGCCTTGACAACGGTGAATTTTTTCTTCTGGAAATAGTCACCCAGCAGTGCAGCAATGGCTTCCTCCATGTTACCGATAGTGGCGGAGATACCCCACACTTTTAATTCCGGGACAATGGTTTTCAATCTGGACAGCGCAAGCTCTACTTGCACGCCGCGCTTAGATCCCATCAGTTCATGCCATTCGTCGGCGATCACGGCCTTAAGACTTCCAAAAAATTCTTCGTAACCTTTTTGCGCTAGCAGAAGATGTAAACTTTCTGGTGTTGTGATTAGCAATTCAGGTGGTTTCAATTTTTGTTTAGCTCGCTCGTTGATCGACGTGTCACCCGATCGAACGCCCACTTTCCATGGTAAACCCAATCCCTCAATCGCTCGCTTTCCCGACAATTCAATTTCTTTTGATAATGCACGAATGGGTGTTATCCATATCACCTGAAGTCCATTATTTTTCTTTGACTTGTAATCTGGGTTGTTTCGAATGAACTCAAGCAGCGCGGGTACCATCATGGAATAGGTTTTCCCGCTACCGGTAGGAGCATTAACCAAGCCGCTCTTTCCATTTAAATAGGCTTGCCAAGTTTCAATTTGAAATTGAAAAGGTGTCCAACCTCTGGCGGCGAACCAATCTTTTCCTATTTTTATAAGACTATCAGGCATTGGCCGAAATTATCAGTTCCCGCAGTGTTAAAAAACAATTTGCAGACCCTCCTGTTAAAAAGATTTAAAAGCTGAAGATGGGGCAGTATTCTATCAAAGAACTTGAGCAGCTTTCAGGAATAAAGGCGCATACCATTCGAATCTGGGAAAAGCGCCATAAAATTATTGAGCCCTCCAGAACTGCAACGAATATCCGTTATTACTCTGACCTGGATCTCAAAAAAATTATAAATGTTTCGTTGCTGAACACCTACGGCATCAAGATTTCGAAGATCGCCGACATGTCGCTGGATGACGTGAACAAAAAAGTTCTTGAAATCAGCGAGCTCCAAAATGACAAAGGTGTTCATATCGATCAAATGGTGATCGCTATGATCGACATGGAGGAGGAATTGTTTGAAAAAATTTTAAACAACCTCATCCTGCGATTTGGCTTCGAAAAAACGATCACAGAAATTATTTATCCATTCCTGGAGAAGATTGGAATTCTTTGGCAAACTCAAAACATAACACCGGCCCACGAGCATTTTATTTCAAATCTGATCAGGCAAAAAATAATCGTAGCAATTGATGGGTTGCCAATTCCGCCAAAAAACTCTAAAAAGATCCTCCTCTTTTTGCCCGAAGGAGAAATGCACGAACTGGGACTGCTATTTTATCATTTTTTGATCCGCAAATCGGGGTACCGAACGTACTATCTTGGGCAAAATGTGCCACACGAAGATTTGATAAGTGTGTATAAAGTGCACCAACCCGATTTTATGCTTACCTCCATTACGTCGAACCTCACGGTTTCGATTGAAAAGTATCTAGAACAGCTTACAAACGACTTTGGACAAACAAAAATCCTCGCTTCGGGGTATCAAGTGCAGAAATTTAATAGCTGCAAGAAAGGAAATATTCAAACCTTCTCAACCGCGCTCGAACTGAGCAAATTCATTTAACGGCAAAAGGCTATCATGTTGTAAATTAGTAAGTTATAAAAACCATATCCTGGTTTTGTTTAATCTTTTAACAAAAATATAAAACAATATTCTTGGCTCATTTTGGTTAAGCATTATATTTGTTTAACGATATGCAGATATTATTAAACACTTTAAACCATTACCAAATGACTGCAATAGAATTTACTCACCAAATAGCCGGTTTACGTGGCACACTTCAAACTTTTACGAGAAGGTTCACACACGACAAGGATGAATCGTTAGACCTTGTACAAGATACTATTTTAAAAGCGCTCACATATCGTGACAAGTTCCGTCAGGATACCAATCTAAAAGGCTGGCTCTTTACGATCATGAGGAATACATTTATTAACAACTATCGCAAAAATCAACGGGCGAAAACGTCTAATGATTCAACGAAGGATTTGTACTTTTTGAACGTAGAAGAAGAGCATACGTTCAATCGCCCTCAGGAAAGTTTGGAGTTTAAAGAAATCTGGAAAAACGTGAACAGCATTAAGGAGGAACTATTGACTCCATTTAAGATGCATACCACTGGATACAAATACCATGAAATTGCCGATCACCTTCGAATACCAATCGGTACTGTAAAGAATAGAATTTTCCACGCTAGAAAAGAGATCCAAAAACAGTTGCAGGGATACTAGGAGATTCCTGGCTAACATCGCTGGATGACACGAATAGCCGTTATTGATGCTGGATTTTCTGGCTTATCGGCTACGTGTTTCTGGCGAAAGAAGGATTCACGGTAACGGTTCTTGAAAAAATGCAATTCCGGCGGCAAGGCCCGGGAAATTTAGAAGCTGCAGGCATCACAGATTAGGAGACATAAAAAATCCTAAATTGAAGTCATGATGGACCTGTTTGATCAGCTATCCGTTCGGTGCAGCCGCATAACTACGCACCTCTATAGCACTTCATTTTC
>Ga0157380_10002697_pt1 | contig 12037 bp, 13 predicted proteins | sample S35metaG_FD_119757 | JGI IMG/M metagenome (GOLD analysis project Ga0157380, IMG submission 119757) | Switchgrass rhizosphere microbial communities from Kellogg Biological Station, Michigan, USA - S3-5 metaG | ecosystem: Host-associated > Plants > Roots > Rhizosphere > Soil | place: USA...
AGATGGGCAAACCGCCCTAGTGCGCGACGAGGGGGACCGCAGTGCCCGGGCGGCGATCGCTGCGATAGAAGGTCGTTCCGGTCAGTTTTCGAAGCTTGAAGTACGGCTGAAGCACTTCAAGCGACTTGGACATCGCCACGGCAAGATGCTGCCGAACGGCATCGGCCACCTCGTGGGGAGCGCCCTCACACAGCGCCTCGGCCAGTTCCGCATGCCTGGTCGTTGAGTCGGTCGGGCTCGGCTGCCGCAAGACGCAATACCAGATCGAGGCCAGCGCGTGCGTCTTTTCGATCGCCTCGAGAAGCGCCGGACAACGGGCATTCTGCGCAATCCGCGAGTGCAGCTTCAGGTGCATGGCCTGGTACAGCATGCGATCGGACTGCGTCCCGAGCACATCGACGCGACCAGCGAGCTTTTTCAGCTCGAAGCGCTCACGCGGCGTGGCGAAGGCGGCAAACCGCAAGGCGGCCTGCACTTCGAGCGCTTCCCGCACGACGTAGTGCCCCTGCACATCCTCGGCGGAAGGAATTCGGACCCGCGTCCCGGCACGAGGCCGGCTTTCGAGGAGCCCTTCCACCTCGAGTCGCAACAAGGCTTCCGATACGGGAAGGAAACTCATGCGAAGCTCGGCGGCAAGCTTCCGGCGCGAGATCACCTGTCCCAGACCAATTGTGCCCGTCAGGATCCGTTGGCGGACGACGGCATACGCTTCCGAGGCCAGACTGGACTGTTGTGCAGCGTCACTCATGTTCGCAGCCCTTCTGTCTTTCCGTTCTCAGACCGAAAACCCGTAAGGTTTGGATTCTAGTGTGAAACCTCGTCGTTTAGACGTTGGCGGCAATAAAGTCGCTCTCCGGAAACATCGCGCGCAACAATCGCGCATCCTCTGCCGGGTTATTACGTTATTGGTCTCAACGTGGTTCGCTGCCGGATGTAACAGCGCGCCGTCCCGGCCGTCCCTCGACCGCCTCCACCCCTGCCTGAGCAGCGAGGGTCCGACCGATGCGCTGTGCGGCACGGTGACCGTCTTCGAGAACCGCCACAACGCTATTGGACGGCAAATCCGTCTCTGGGTTGTCGTGTTGCCGTCACTATCAACCACACCAAGCGACGACCCCCTCTTCTTTCTGGCCGGCGGCCCCGGCCAGGCAGCGGCCCAACTCGCCAGCCAGGTTCGGGCAGTCTTCCGGCAGGTTCAGCGCACCAGGGATATCGTCCTGGTCGATCAGCGTGGAACCGGAAAGTCCAATCCGCTGAACTGCCGGTCGAGTGCCAGCTCGCTGCGAGAGCTCACCGAAGGAAGTAAGTCAGCCCTCACCAGGCTACGTCGGTGTCTTGATGGCTATGACGCTGACGTGCGGCAGTACACAACAGATATAGCGATGGACGACCTGGACGACGTCCGGGCTTTCCTGGGGTACGACCGCATCAACCTCTACGGCGGGTCATACGGCACTCGCGCTGCGCTGGTTTACCTGCGGCAGCATGGCGCGCATGTGCGGTCGATCGTGCTCGACGGAGTCGCCCCGACCGACATGCGCCTCCCCCTCTTCACGGCGCGTGACGCGCAGCGCTCGCTCGACAAGGCGTTGGCCGATTGCGATGCCGAGTCTGCCTGCTCTGAGACCTTTCCCGGCATGGCACATCGAATCCGCAATCTCATTACTAGTCTCGATCAACATCCACGGCGCGTGCGCATCGTGCATCCGCGAACCGGAATCGCCGAGGAGATCGACGTCGACGCGCGGCTCGTCTCGAGCGTGATGTTCAGCGCGCTTTACTCTCCGCTCACGGCATCCATCGTCCCGGCACTGGTCGATCGAGCCGAGCGGAATGACTTCCAGGGTCTGTTCGCGCTGGCGCTGGCCGGCGAGGACTCCGGCCAGAGCATCAGCATCGGGATGCAGCTCTCGGTGTTGTGCAGCGAAGATTCGTCTCGTGTATCAGCGGACGAGCTCGCGAAGGAGACATCGCAGTCGGTGTTCGGCTCGCACCTCATTGGCAGTCAACTCGATGCCTGCGCCATCTGGCCGAAGGGGCACGTGAAGGCCGACTATTACAAACCGGTCGAGTCGGACGTGCCGGTGCTGGTGCTGTCGGGTGAAGTCGATCCGGTCACGCCGCCAGTCTGGGGCGCATCCGTCGTCAAGCATCTCTCGCACGGCACGCACATCGTCGTGCCTGCCACGGGCCACGGCGTGGTTTCGACTCCGTGCGGCAATCACATCGTCAGCGACTTCATCGAACGGGGGTCGGCGGAAGGCCTCGACACGGAATGCGTCCCATCCGTTCGCCGCCCTCCCTTCTTCGTCACACCGGCCGGACCCGATCCGTCGGACGGACACGCCGCCAAATGATTGAGATCACGGACGCACGCAAGCGATTCGGAAGCGTGACCGCCGTCGACGGCGTGAGCTTCGCCGCGAAGGACGGCGCGATCACCGGGCTGCTCGGCCCCAACGGCGCCGGCAAGACCACCACGCTGCGGATGCTGTACGCGGTGATGAAACCCGACAGCGGCAGCGTGCGCGTCGACGATGTGGATGCCGTAGCGGCGCCGCAGGCGGCGCAAGCCCGACTCGGCGTGCTGCCCGACGGATTCGGGCTGTACCCACGGCTCACCGCACGCGAGCACCTCGACTACTTCGGCGCGTTGCAGGGGATCGACGGCGAGCGGCTCGCGCGACGGACGGAGGAGCTGATCGATCTGCTCGACATGCGCGCGATCGCCGATCGTCGCACCGGAGGGTTCTCGCACGGGGAGCGCACGAAGGTCGGACTGGCGCGCGCGCTCGTCCACGACCCGCAAAACGTTCTGCTCGACGAGCCGACCAACGGACTCGACGTCATGAGCACGCGCGCCGTGCGCGCCATCGTCCGGCGTCTGCGCGATGAAGGACGCTGCGTGCTCTTCTCGAGTCACGTGATGCAGGAAGTCTCTGCGCTCTGCGATTCAATCGTCGTCATCGCATCCGGCCGCGTCGTGGCCCACGGCACGGCCAACGAGCTCCGTCATCAGACAGGTTCTGACAACCTGGAGGACGCATTCGTTGCGCTGGCGGGCCTCGATCACGGAGAGCAGGCATGACGCCGCCGCGCACGGCGCGTCAGGCGCTCATCGTGTGCCGAAAGGAGCTGAAGGACTCCCTTCGCGATCGGCGCGCGCTCTGGTCGATCATCTTCAGCGTCGTCATCGGTCCGGTGCTCATCGGGTTCATGATGAACAGACTGGCGGATCGGCAACGCGATGCCGACAGCGTCCGCATCCCGATCGTCGGCCTCAATCGAGCTCCCACACTGGTGAACTGGTTGAATCAGCAGGCGGGCGTGCAGGTGGTCGAAGGGCCGTCCGACGCCGAAAAGGCGGTGCGCGAGCAACGCGAGTCGGTAGTCGTGATCGTACCCGACGATTTCGCGGATCGATTTCGCGAGTCACGGCCGGCGCCCCTACAACTCATCTCCGACAGCTCGCGTAACGACGTGCGGGCGTCGGTGCAACGCGTACAGCTCCTGCTGCAGCAATACGCCGCTGAGATCAGCAGCTTGCGGCTCATCATCCGCGGCATCAGTCCGGCGGCGGTGCGGCCGCTCGCGATCGAACAGATCGAAGTCTCGACGGCGCAGCAACGTGCGGCGCAGATTCTGACCTTCATCCCGATGTTCATCATGGTCGCGGGCTTTGTGGGCGGGATGCAGATCGCTACGGACTCGACGGCTGGCGAGCGCGAGCGCGGATCGCTCGAGCCGCTGCTGGTGAATCCCACTCCGCGCGGCGCGTTCGTGACGGGCAAATGGATGGCAGCCGCGCTTGCCGCCATCCTGAGCGTGTGCCTGACGACCGTCCTGTGTGCACAGCTGACACGACTGTTGAGCCTCGAAGACATGGGCATTCGTCTCGAGATCGGCCCGCAACACGTCGGCCCCATTCTGCTGGCCGTGGGCCCGATGTGCCTGTTCACCGCGGCGCTGCAAGCGGCCGTCGCGACACTCGCCCGCTCGTTCAAGGAAGCACAGACTTACATGGGCGTGCTCGTTCTTGCGCCGATGTTACCGGGCGTGATCTCCTCGCTCTATCCGCTGGGAAACTCGGCGTGGCTGTACGGAATTCCGATGCTCGGCCCCTACACGCTGCTGACAGGCGTGCTCGGCGGACGATTCCCGGACCCGAGCGCGTTCCTGACATCCGCAGGCACGTGTCTCCTGGCGAGCGCGATCCTGATTCGGATCACGACCGGACTGTTTCGAAGCGAACACATCATCTTTGGACGATGAGCCGCGATCCGGGATCCGGGTGCCGAGCCCCGAGTCCCGGCGTGCAGCACTACGCACTTGCCGCCGATACCTTTAGCAACCGCGGGGCGAGAGCCGTCGGTGAAGCAAGGGGCAAGTCGTGAGTCAACAGTTGCCAGTAACGCCATTCGGCGATTGGTCAGCGACCCGATCCAACCCGGGATCGTTTGCGTTCACGCCGCTGCCGTCTAACCCGTCGCCTTCGCTGACCTATGAGCCGCACTTCGGCCTGAAAGAGAAGCCCTTCAGCCTCTCTGCCGATCCGCGATTTCTGTATCGCAGCCCCGCGCACGCGCCAGCCTTCGAAGAACTGCTCACCGGCATTCGACGCCGCGAAGGATTGATCGTCCTCACGGGCGAAATCGGCACCGGCAAGACGACACTGATTCGATCGGTGCTCCAGCATCTCGATCGGCGAACGTTCACGGCATTCGTACCCGATCCGTTCGTCTCGCGTGAAGACCTGCTCAAGATGCTGCTCGTTGATTTCGGCGTTGTGTCGCTCACGGATCTGAAGCGCGGCAGCCTGGCAGGCGCGTCTCGTCCCGATCTGAGCTACCCGCTCTACGAGTTCCTCGATTCGCTCGTTCCCCTGCAGGCGTTCGCCCTCCTCATCATCGACGAAGCGCAGAACCTGCCGCTTGGCTTGCTCGAGGAAATCCGCATCCTGTCCGAGCTCGAGCAGCGTGAGAAGTTGCTGCAAGTCGTCCTCGTCGGTCAGCCCGAGCTCAAGTCGCATCTCAAGATGCCGCAGATGCGCCAGGTCGATCAGCGTGTGTCGGTGCGTTGCGAGTTGGGTCCGCTCGCGGCGAACGAAGTCGGCAAGTACGTGCGTCATCGTCTTTCCGTCGCGAGTGAGAACGGCAATCATGTGCAGTTTTCCGAGAGCGCAATCGAGGCCGTCTTCAAGGCGTCCCGCGGCACGCCCAGAGTCATCAATCTGATTTGCGACCGCGCCCTGCAGCGCGGACACCTGGCGCGGGTGACCATCATCGAGCCGGCTCTCATCCACGAAGCCGTCGCCCTGCTCGGGATCGAGACGCCGGCGGCGCCTGTCGCCCCTCTCGGGATCGAGATGCCGGCGGCGAAGACGCCAGCGGCGCCGACGCCGCTCGCTCGTGTGGAAATGCCCGCCGAAAAGAGGCCGACGGCGGCGCCGCCGACCGATGCGACGGTCGTAAAAGCCAAGCAGGCCGGTTCCAGTCGCACTGAATCCGGTGCCACCGCCGGTCCTGCCCGAGTTCGCGGCCGAAGCGGACCTCGGCGAGCCGATGAGCGACGGCCACTCTCGACGGATTGCGATCGTGCTGGTGATCGCCGGCATGCTTGGCGGAGCAGCGGTCGCGGCGTACCTCTTGTTCTTCGCGGCCGGCGCCATCGAGGTAGAGGCCCTGTCGCTGCCAGCGCGCCCACAGTGGACGGCCAGCGTTCCACCGCCCGCATCTCCCTGGCTCGTGCGTCCCCGACGCGGCAGCGCATCCTCCGCCTCATCGCCCAATTCAGTGCGCCAGGCGAACGATGGCAGCTATGCGATTCAGGTCGCAACGTTCGAGAGCCGGGAACGCGCCGACCGCCTCGTCGAAGAGCTCGCGCAAGCCGGATTCCGCGCACGGGCAGTCGAGTTCAACCTCGGCGCCCCACGTGGCATCGTCCTGCAGGTCCGCATCGACGGCTATTCAAACGTCCAGGACGCGGAACACGACCTTGCGCGCATCCACGAACTTCCTGGCTACGCCGACGCGCACCTCCTCCAGAAGTAAGCCTCTAGAGCCTAGTCGGCGACGGCCTGTGGCGCCATCGCGCCGGTCGGCATCCAGCCGCCGATGTGTGCGACAAGCCGATCAGCCTCGGGCGGACCCCAACTGCCACACTCGTACGGGGCCGGCGTGACCGGTGCATTCAAAATCGGATCGACGATGGCCCACGCCGCTTCGACGACATCCTGCCGCGCGAAGAGTGTGGCATCGCCGATCATGGCGTCGCCCAGTAGGCGCTCGTAAGGTCCGAGGCGCGTCCCCTGCCCCTGCATCTCCGTCGCCACCACCGAAAGCGTCACCGCCTCGCCGTTCATGCCTTCACCAGGACGCTTGGCTGAGGCGCCGATATCGATAGCCACGTTCGGCGCCAGCGTGAACCTGACGTAGTTGTCGCCATGCGACGTCTCGTTGAAGACAACCGGCGGCGCCTCTTTCAAATTGACGATGATCTCCGTCGAGGTCGCGTGCAGGCACTTCCCCGCGCGCACGTAAAAGGGCACGCCTTCCCATCGCCATGAATCGATGAAGAGCCGCATCGCTGCGAAGGTCGGAACCCTGGAATCAGATGCAACCTGAGGTTCATTGCGATAGCCGCGAAACTGACCGAGCACGAGATCGTCAGTCGCCAATGGCCTCACCGTTCGCAGCACCTTTGCTTGTTCGTCACGCACGGCTTCGGGATAGGTGGATGATGGCGCCTCCATGGCGAGGTAGCTCGCCATCTGCAGCAGGTGATTCTGGATCACGTCTCGAATGACGCCGGTCTCTTCGTAGAAAGCGCCTCTTCCGGCGACTCCGATGTGCTCGGCCATCGTGATCTGCACGTGGTCAACGTGATAACGGTTCCAGATCGGTTCGAGGAATGCGTTGGCAAACCTGAAGTACAGCATGTTCTGCACCGGCTCTTTTCCGAGGTAGTGATCGATGCGGAAGATCGACTCCTCGGCAAAGGCGGCTCGCAGCGTGGCGTTGAGCTCACGTGCCGATCGCAGGTCACGACCGAACGGTTTCTCGACGATCACGCGCGCGCCTGACGGGCAGCAGTGGAATGTCGCCAGGTGTTTGATGACGACGGGGAAGGCCGTGGGGGGGATAGCAAGGTAGTGCACCGGCCGGTGCGCGTCTCCGAGTGCCTCACGAAGCTTCTCGAAAATGCTGCCATCGTTGTAGTCGCCCGAGACGAACCGAAGCAGTGCGGTGAACTTATCGAAGGCGGCCGCATCGAAGCTCCCGTCTTCTTTCAGGCTGTTGCGGGCGCGCTCGATCAGCGCCTCGCGCGTCCCCGCGCGCGCCACGCCGATGATGGGGACCGTCAGTCGTCCGCGCCTGACCAGTGCCTGCAGCGCGGGAAAGATCTTTTTGTAGGCGAGGTCTCCGGTGATACCGAAGATCACGAGGGCGTCAGACGGTTCACGCATCACGATGCCTTTTTCAGAAAAAGCAAGTATAGGATCTCTCTGCTGCGGGCCGTGATCGTATCGACGAGGTTCGGCCTGCACCGACAAGAATCGGCAATCGCACTGACGAGAAATGAACGGCCGCACCGACGACAAGGCAATGCGCCCGGAGACCCTCGTTGGCCCGCTGACATCGCTGGTCGCCAGGCTTCTCTCGGATGCGCGTGAGGCGGCCGCGCGCGCCACGGCCCGGCGCGGGCTGTTCGCGATGGCACTGCCGGGCTCAGTAGGCGTTCGCGGGTTTCCGGCCCTGGCCACACTGCCCGTCGATTGGCGCGCGACGCACGTCTTCTGGGTCGACGAACGGGCCGTGGAGCCTTCTTCTCCGGATTCCAACTTCGGTCTCGCCGATTCCCTCTGGCTTCGTGCCTCTGGCGCACGTCCAACCAGTGTCCATCGCATGCCGGCCGACGGACCTGACCTGGGCGCCGCAGCCGATGCATACAGCGACGAGATCACCCGCGTGCTGGGTCCCGATCCGCGTCTCGACATGGTGTTGCTCGGTGTCGGTCCCGACGGTCACGTTGCGTCACTGTTTCCCGGCCACTCGGCGCTAACCGAGAAACGCAAGCTGGTGCTCCCGATCGTCGACGCACCCAAACCGCCGCCTCATCGCTTGACGTTGACGCTTCCCATCCTCACGAGCGCTGACCGCGTCATCGTGATGGCACTCGGCGAGTCAAAGGCCGCCGTGATGCACGAAGCCCTCACGCAAGAGGATTCCGTATTGCCTGTGTCCCTGGTCCTGCAACACTCCGCGCGATCGCTGGTGCTGCTCGACGAACACGCCGGTGCTCGCCTGTGACCTGCCCTGTCACTCGATGAAGTGATACTCATTTGAGATCCCGAGCCTCGAGTCCCGATTCAGAGAGCCGTATAATGCCCGTCGTGAAACCACTCTTCGAGCTCGCCGCGCTCGATGCCGTTAACTGGTTGCGTGAACAGGCAACCGAATCCGTCGACCTGTTGGTCACCGACCCGGCGTACGAATCGCTCGAAAAGCATCGCGCCGTCGGTACGACAACGAGGCTGAAGCACAGCAAGTCGTCGAGCAACGATTGGTTTCGCGTATTCCCCAACTCGCGGTTCGGCGAGCTGTTCACCGAAGTGTTTCGAGTGCTCAAGCCCGACACGCATTTCTATCTGTTCTGCGACTCCGAGACGATGTTCGTCGCGAAGCCGGAGGCAGAGCGCGCAGGCTTCAAGTTCTGGAAGCCGCTCGTGTGGGACAAGCGCACCATCGGGATGGGATATCACTATCGCGCGCGCTACGAGTTCATCTTGTTCTTCGAGAAGGGAAAGCGCCGTCTGAACGACCTCGGCATCGCCGACATCATTTCGGTCCCTCGGATCCACCGCGGATATCCGGCCGAAAAGCCGGTGAAGGTTTCGGAAGTCGTCATTGCGCAGAGCTCGCAACCGGGCGACGTCGTGGCCGATCCATTCATGGGATCGGGCAGCGTCGGCGTTGCGGCCCTGAAGCTCGGTCGCAGGTTCATCGGCACCGATCTCAATCCCGAGGCGGTCCGCTGGTCGGCCGAACGGCTGCGCAAGTTCGGCAACGGCAATCAACCCGACGATGTTGCCGCAACCGGCGAGACCGACTTGTTCGCTCTCATGGGCGGCAGGCGATGACCGGCGCTGCCTACGCCGATCTGGTCGCGTTCTATGTATCCAGGCGATTCGAAGATCGCGGTCTCAAGGTGTACCGCGAGATTCAGATCGGCAAAACGATCATCGGCAAGAACCGGCACGTGGACATCTTCTGCGTCTGCGAACGCAGCAACCGTGCGTTCGCCATCGAATGCAAGTTCCAGGAGAGCATCGGCACCGTCGACGAGAAGATCCCGTACGCCCTCGACGATCTCAAGGCATTTCCGATGGCTGGGTGCATCGCCTACGCCGGCGGTGGCTTTTCCGACGGTGTGCTGCACATGCTCGAGGCATCACCGCACGCGGCGTACTGCATGCCGACTCTCGATCAAGGCGAGCCCACTGCCGAGACGCGCGAGCTCGACCACCTCATGGCCATGCACTTCGAATGGTGGGATGTGCTCGTCGGCAGCAAGCGTCCAGTTTTCGATCAGCGCCTGTTGCTTTCCTGACGCGTTTTTCAGTTTCTCGTCAGACAGCGATCATCAGATCGTCTCTTCTCCGCCCGTAGAGCGCGGCCTTTGGCTGCGCCTCAGTCCCCCTGAAGAAGAATTTAAGAAGACTTCAGGTACATCGCGCCGTGGGCGCCCTACGCTCGACATATATGTCGACAATGCTCTCGTTCTGTCAGTGGCTCGCGGACACGCCGTTCAGCACCGGTATCCGTGAGTCCACCTACATCTATCCAGTCATTGAATCGGTCCATGTTCTCAGTCTCTGCCTCTTCGTAGGTCTGCTGCTCCTGTGGGATCTGCGACTCCTCGGCATCACGCTTCCTCGCATCGCGGTATCGGAAGTCTGGGCGCGGCTCATCCCCTGGATCACGTTCGGCGCTGTCCTCATGGTGATCAGCGGCCTGCTGCTCTTCGCCTCCGATCCGGTTCGCTTCTTCGGCAACATCTTCTTCCGAGTCAAAGCCGTCGGTCTCGTGCTGGCGCTGCTCAACGCGCTGGCGTTTCACTTCGGCATCGAACGGCGGATCGTCGAGTGGGATACGTCGGCGGTGACGCCCCGTGCCGCCAAATGGGCTGGTGGTGTGTCCATCGCGCTCTGGGCGGCCATCGTCGTCACCGGACGCTTCGTTGCCTACAACTGGTTTCCCCCGCTCGTCTAGGAGTCGTCATGTCCGCGTTCTTTCAATGGATCGAACATTCGTGGCTCGGTACGTCGGTGAACAATTCGCTCTGGGCCTTTGCCGCGTTCGAAGCGGTGCATCTGCTGGCGCTTGCCGTGATCGGCGGCGCAGTGCTGGTGGTTGATTTGCGGACGCTGGGCTGGGTGTTTCCCCGTCAGCGGGTGGCCGAAGTGGCCGGCGAAGCGAGACCGTGGCTGATCGGCAGCATCATCGCCATGTTCCTGACGGGTGTTCCGCTCATGGCGTCGCTCGCGTTATCGAAGTACTACTTCAATGAGGCGTTCCGCCTGAAGATGTACTTCCTGGCTGCCGCGCTGCTCTTCACATTCCTGGTTCGCCAGCGCATCGCGATGGGCGACGATGTGCTCGCGAACTCGCGATTGGCAAAAGCTGTAGCTGTCGTATCGGTGCTGCTCTGGTCGGGGGTCGGCATCATGGGCCGAGGAATCGGGTTCTATTGAGGCGCCGCGCCGCGGCCACCGCCGCGGCCAGCGGGAGGCGCCGCGCCTCTACCACCGGCTGGTGGTGCGCCCTGCTGATCCAGGCCCTGGCCCTGACCCTGCCCCCGGCCTTGGCCTGGTGCAGGCGGACGACCGCATCCATCCTTGCACGGCGGAGGCATCACGTACTTGTCCTTGAGCTTCTTCCGGTACTCCGGATACATCGTCTCTGGTCCGCCAACCACCGCCTCGAGCGGGATGTTGTAGTGCTCCGTCATTTCGTTCATCGCGGGATGTTTGCCCGGCAGGTAGTGCGGGACGAGCGCGGGATTCTCGTGAAGAATCGGTAGCTCCTCGATCGGCTCACACGCAGTCAGCGGAAAGTTATTTGGATTGGTCGTGAGGCGGTAGATCTCGGTCAGCGCGTACGGCTCCGCCAGATACACAGGGTCCTCGAGCAGGCCGGTGACGGTCAGCACGTCGCCGTGCCGGTTGAAACGATAGGTCATCGTCGCTCGATCGCTATTGAAACCGCGGTGGCGCTTGATGTCGCCGAGCTTGAAGTGCGTGGTGACGGCGGTCAGCGTGTCGCCCTCCCACTCGCCGGTGGTGAAGCCGCCATGCGTGTGTGGCGCATTCTTCGACGGATGCGGCCGGCCGTCCATCCAGATCACCGTCTCGTCGCGATCACCCCACCCCGCGATCTTCCACGCGAGCAGCTTCTGGGTAACCGGATCCGGCACCATGGTGAACTGCAGCGGGAACGGGCCGACGATGGCGTAGATCGGCGGATACATCTGGCACTGGCGCTCGGTCGCTGAGAGCGACGCGATGTCGTAGCTCAGCGCCTTCGCCCGGCCGTCAGCGCTGAACGGCATGCCCAGGAGATCGACCGGTTCGCGCGAGGCACCGTTGTCGTTCTGTCCGACACGCTGCCAGGTGCCGGTCAGATCGATCTGGGCGTATGCCGGTGCCGCCGACAACGCCGCGACAACAAGTAATACCAGCAAACTGGGTTTGAAACGCATTGCTACATTGCCCCTGAAACCTTGCATCTGAAACCTTGCACCTGAAACCTTTGCCCTGACTTTTGACCTTTGACGTTTGCCCTTTGACCTTGCCGTGCTCACCATGTGGAAGAGCACGGCGTGGGATCCCATTTGGCGCCGTCAGGTTCCTTTTTGAAAACCGGCGCCACCAGTCTCGCCGTGCGCAGATACTGAGGGTCTTCGACCTGTGTCGTGATCGTGAGCCACTGCTCGCCATTCGGCCGCGTGTAGACATCCCAGTACTCAGTCATGAGCG
>Ga0157380_10002698_pt1 | contig 12034 bp, 8 predicted proteins | sample S35metaG_FD_119757 | JGI IMG/M metagenome (GOLD analysis project Ga0157380, IMG submission 119757) | Switchgrass rhizosphere microbial communities from Kellogg Biological Station, Michigan, USA - S3-5 metaG | ecosystem: Host-associated > Plants > Roots > Rhizosphere > Soil | place: USA: Michigan...
AGCCCAGGTAAGGTTCCTCGCGTATCATCGAATTAAACCACATGCTCCTCCGCTTGTGCGGGCCCCCGTCAATTCCTTTGAGTTTCAACCTTGCGGTCGTACTTCCCAGGTGGATTACTTAATGCTTTCGCTTAGACGCGTACAGTGTATCGCACACATCGAGTAATCATCGTTTAGGGCATGGACTACCAGGGTATCTAATCCTGTTTGCTCCCCATGCTTTCGTGCCTCAGCGTCAGTTACAGTTTAGCAAGCTGCCTTCGCAATCGGTGTTCTGTGTCATATCTAAGTATTTCACCACTACATGACACATTCCGCCTACCTCAACTGTACTCAAGACCGGCAGTATCAATGGCAGTTCTGTTGTTAAGCAACAGGATTTCACCACTGACTTATCGGTCCGCCTACGCACCCTTTAAACCCAATAAATCCGGATAACGCTCGAATCCTTCGTATTACCGCGGCTGCTGGCACGAAGTTAGCCGATCCTTATTCTTACAGTACCATCAGCCCCCTACACGTAGGGGGGTTTTGTCCCGTATAAAAGCAGTTTACGACCCATAGGGCCTTAATCCTGCACGCGGCATGGCTGGTTCAGACTTTCGTCCATTGACCAATATTCCTTACTGCTGCCTCCCGTAGGAGTCTGGTCCGTGTCTCAGTACCAGTGTGGGGGATCATCCTCTCAGACCCCCTAATCATCGTAGCCTTGGTGGGCCGTTACCTCACCAACTAGCTAATGATACGCATGCTCATCTTCAACCCCCGAAGGTTTGATAGTAAGTGGATGCCCACTCACTATATTATGCGGTATTAATTCAGATTTCTCTGAGCTATTCCCCTGTTGAAGGTAGATTGCATACGCGTTACGCACCCGTGCGCCACTCGTCAGCGGTATTGCTACCCTGTTACCGTTCGACTTGCATGTATTAGGCCTGCCGCTAGCGTTAATCCTGAGCCAGGATCAAACTCTCCATTGTAAAGTTTGATTTTTTCCTGAATAATTTATTCAAAGAAATGGTTGATATCTAATCACTTAGAACCAACACTGTATTGCTCGAAGATCTATTACCTAAAATTATTGTTCTCCTGCCTGTTACAGGCAGGAGGGCTTGTTATTTCCAATTCCAATTCTTCAAAGAACGTATATTAAGTACTCCCGTTGGAGTACCTTTATTCCATTTTGGGGCTGCAAAAGTAAGAACTCTTTTCTACTTTGCAAACATTATTTCAAAAAAAATTTATTTTTCTGTAAACTGCCGTTTGTTTACAACACCCATTCATTTAATTTGGGGATGCAAATGTAACATGAGATTCCGGAAGTACAAACATTTTTTAAATGTTTTTTTTAACAATTATTTTAAAATGTTTAATAACTCCTGCAGACTCCTGACCATAAGCGTTTTCAAATACTGAAATTTCAATACACACGTCCGTTTTTGTTCATGGCACCACCACATCCTGGAACAAGTCTGATCAATATCTTCTTGATAAAAAGCGTATTTATTGATTAATGGATGTCCAATGCTCAAATAACCATCCCATAAAAGGAGCAAATTGCATCGCTAAATCCTGATCCCCATCACAAGGATATCATCCAGTTGCTCATTGCTTCCTTTCCACTCCTGTATAAAAGAGAAGAAAAACTGCTCCTGCTCATCCATCGGCATCATATGATTTTCCAGCAGCAGGTTCTTCAACCGCTTTGTCATCAGCTTTTTGCCCTGCGCTCCTCCAAACTGATCGGCAAAGCCATCTGAAAACAGGTAAATACAGTCACCGGGTGTTACCACAATGCTGTTATTTTTGAAATGCTGCTCCTTCACCACCTGCAATCCGCCAATCGGGAATTTATCGGGCCGGTAAATGATCAGCTCATTATTCCTGATGAGCCACATGGGCCGGTTGGCGCCGGCAAACTCCACCACCCTTTCAGCAGGATTAAAGCTGATGAGTGCAATGTCCATCCCGTCGTTCGAATCGCCTGAGCGCTGGTTGAGTGACGTGATGATTTCTTCGTTCAATGCTTCCAGGATCTCTGATGGTTTGTTCAAATCCCTGGTGTTGATGATCTGGCTGAGCAGCGAGCTTCCTATCATGCTCATAAAAGCCCCTGAAACACCATGGCCCGTGCAATCTGCAACAGCCACCAACAGCCTGTTGTCTTTCCTGAAAAAAGAATAAAAATCACCGCTGACAATGTCCTTGGGAAGATAAAGTATAAAACACTCCCTGAATGCAGCCTTCATCTCAGCGGTTTCAGGCAGCAGGGCAGCCTGGATGCGCCTGGCATAAGTGAGATTGTCCGTGATTTCCCTGTTCTTCAGCATGATCTCCCGGTTCTTGCCGGCCAGCTCCCGGGTGCGCTGATCCACCTTCGTTTCCAGCACGAGGTTCTGCTCCTCGAGGATTTCCTGCTTTTCCTTTTCCTGCTGCAGGTTTTTATCCGACAATTCTTGGATCTCATCCACCTGCCGGATGAGCTTCTTGTTCAGCCGGGCAAAATTCCGGGCCAGGTATAAGGTGATGGAAAACGGAATGGACAAGGCCATGAAATAAGCAAGTATTTTAAGGATGATCTCTGCCAGCAGGGAATCTTCATGGTCATCAAAGTATAATCCAACCATGACCAGCAACACCACCGAAATTGGTATGTACAGGATGCCCATGCCAAGTATAAATGCACCATCCCTTTTCTTAATGACCGACCTGATGTTCATCCTGATGATCTCATACGTTGCCAGGATAATGATAACGGCAACCAAAAACCGGCTGATTCTCCATTCCATATAAGTGGATAAAGCGCCTCCGGCATAAACCAGCATGATGATCCAGAATATCCGCAGCAGCTTCTGGTAATAAATGGTATGATACAATGCAACCAGCGGGATCACCACCAGCGGGGCCAGGTAAATCACCGAACGCGTCAGGAATGAATACACCTCATAATCCGTCTCGGAAATGGTGTAATAAAGGAAGTACAAAATGAAGGCAATTCCTGAACAGTACAATCCGAAGAAAATGTTCAGCATGTTGCTGCGGAAATAAAAAAACATGATGATATGCGTAATTCCCAGCGTCAGGAAAACGGCCAACAGGAAGATGACTGGGAAATAAACGGTTTTGTCGAGCAATTCATCCAGGTTGTTCTTATCCTGCAGGTCGGTAAAGGCAATGCCGAATCCATGCTTCGTATTTTTTCTTTTCCCTTTCAGGTCGCTGCTGTGATGCGATGAAAAGCGTATGGCCAGCAGGTGCTTGCCTGTTTTTGCAAATACAAGAGGAAATGGCTTGGTATTGATGTTGAACCTCGCCTGTTCCGATTTTTTGTCGTGTCCTACCTGTCCGAAATTTTCAATCAGCGTACCATCGAGGTAAATCGAAGCGGCACTTCCGTTCTGCTGGACATAAATGCCCAGCGCCTTGCTGACAGCAGCAGAATCCACATGGATCCAGGTACGGAACCAGACGATGTTGTAAACGGTGTCGAGCGCAGGATAATCTTTGAAATCAATTTCATCTTCCGCATGAATCGTATCCCAGCCCTGATCGTTGTATTTGGTTGCGGCAAAAAGCGAATCGTCTCCAATCCGGTATTTCCACAGCTTTGAAAAAGTGATCTGCAGCTCATTTTCTTCTTTATCCTCTTCTGCCTTTTCAGCTTTTTCAATGGAATCCCGGGTTTCAGGTGTGGTAAAATTGAAGTTAAAGCCTCCGAGAAGCAAAAATCCAAATACGTAACATCGGATGAATAAAAGCATTTCAAATCAGATGGTTTTGCAATGATAAACAATTGAAGTTTAAAGTTTGAAGAAGGTCAACTTTAAACCTTAAACGAACAAATTTAAATCCTCAATCCCATCACCAGCACATCATCCACCTGGTCTTCATTGCCTTTCCATTCGTTAAAAAATCGGTGCAGGAATTTTTCCTGGGCTGCCATGTCCAGGTGCTGCACGGATAACAGCGCTTCCCTGAATTTGCGGGTAAGCATTTTCTTGCCTTTGGGTCCGCCAAACTGATCGGCAAAACCATCTGTGGTGAGATAGATCGTATCTCCGTCTTTCAAGGCTATCTGGTGGAGGATGAATTTTTCCTGCTGGGAAAACTGCAGTCCGCCGATCGGGAATTTATCTGCTTTGTAGGCTATCAGCTCACCTTTCCTGATCAGCCACATGGGCCTGTTGGCACCTGCATACGTGAGCATTCGTTGCTTCAGATCAAAATGACAAATGGCAATGTCCATCCCGTCGTTCGATTCGCTGGAACGCTGCCTGAGCGACCGGATAATTTCTTTGTTCAGCTGCTCCAGGATCTGTGCAGGGTTGGTCATGCTACGTTCGTTCACCAGCTGGTGGAACAGGCTGCTGCCGATCATGCTCATGAATGCGCCGGATACGCCATGGCCCGTGCAGTCGGCTGCCGCAAGCAACGCCTGATCGTCGCGATGGATAAAAGAATAAAAATCGCCGCTCACGATATCGCGTGGCAGGTAAAGCACAAAAAACTCCCTGAAAACTTTTCTGATCAATTCGGGATCGGGCAGGATGGCCGACTGGATGCGTTTGGCATATTGCAGGTTGTCGATGATCTCCTTGTTCTTGGTAACAATCACTTCCTTCTGCCGCATCACTTCCATGGTCCTGTCGGTGACCTTTCTTTCCAGCTCTATATTCTGGCTTTCGATCAGGTGCTGCTTCTCCATTTCCCTGGCCAGGTTTTCCTTTGCAAGCGTTTCAATTTCCACCACCTGCGCCTGCATCCTTGTATGATTCTCGCCATTCCTGCGTCCCAGCACAATGGACATGATCACCAGGATGCTCACCAGGCCCAGCAGCGAAGCATAGTTCAGCAGCTCGAGGTAGCCGGTGTCGTAAGTCATGCCATACGACATGATCAGGGCAAAAAACACCAAAGCAAAAAATACAGCAAAGCAGAATCCGTAGGTGATCAGCCTGGCCTCCCACCGCTTCTGAAAAAATCCCTGGATGAGGTAATATAAGATGGTAATGACTTCAAATATTATGAGCAGCACCACACTGAACACCAGAATAAAATTTAAAGCCATGGAATCACCCAGGTTTCCAAACTGGATGATCAATCCCATGACTATAATAAATAGCACTTCTCCAAACAGAATGAGCTTATTCCTGTCGGTGTTGTGCAATATCTTCGCAAGGAAAATAGCCAAAGCCTCCAGTGCGTATACCCATGATGCAAATAGCAGCAGGTCGAAAAATGGATTGAGCTCAAAATTATTGAAGATATAAAACAAGCCGATGATAAAGGCATAAATGGAGAAATAAAGGCTTTCGCTCGTAGCCCGGTGATATAAAAAGATGATGAGGAAAATCACCCCAAATGCCAGGTGAAATGCTGCAGTAAAAAAATTCTTCTCTTCCGATTCATGTTCATCTTTTATGATCTTGTCGTAACGCGACATGGTGACGATGGAAATCTCATTCAGGTTCCTTCGTACCTTGCCCGGCAGGTATACAAGTGAGAAAGTAACCACGCTGTCGGCCAGAAAAAATGACTCATAGTCTTCTTTTCTCATGTTCCCGCCCCTGAACGATTTTGAAAAAAAACCCGTGGTCAGGAGTGTCCGGCCATTCATCTTCAGCCAGAGTGACCCTTTGATGTTATAATAAAGATAATACACCTTGCCGATCAGCCCCGGTGCAAATTGCAGCGTGGTTGTGCAGGTAACAACATCCTTTTCTTTGATGTCGATGGTGCCCGGATATTCCCTGCGCAGCTCCTTAACTTTCCCATCACTGCTTTTGACCGTGATCTCCCACTGCACGTCGTAAAACAGGTTCAGTGCTTCAGCACTGTCCTTGTCGAACACTTTTCGTTTGATGTCTTTAACGTATTGAGGCTGATTGTCAGAACCATTTGCACGTGAAAATCCAAATGGATCCAGCACACAAAAAAAAGTCAGTGCCCCAAATATTAAGTGGGGTAAAGTTCTGTTAAAAAAAGACATTTTATGATTTTCTGGTTTCCAGTTCCTGGTTTCTGGTTCCTGGTTCAATGTTCAACTCATAACTCCCAACTCATAACTCCCAACTCATAACACACTAAGCTACTTTTTCAATCACAAACGGAATCTTGACTATAGTCTGATAGTCATCCCCCGCTTCCATCATGTCTTCGTCTTCTTCTTCATACAGCCAGTGGATCGACACCTTGCTTTTTCCTGATGCATGCAATGTTTCGAGCGTGCGGAAGATATCGAGCAGGCATTTGGAGGAGCTGGTATTGAAATATTCCAGCTGCACGGTGATGTTTGTTTCCGGAACAGGATTATGGATATAAGCGTCAAGCCATTCAAATACGGGCCTGTAAAACTCGACGGCATTTTCGGGGATCGACTTCCCTTTCATCTCCATCGTTCCGGCTGAAGCATTTGAATACAGGTGTGGGGTTTTGGCTCCTCCGTCTATTTTAAGGTCATTCATAGTCTTAGTCATCAATGGTTTAAGAAATTTCTACCACCAGGCTGAAAAACGACAGCTTGTCGTTCACCCTGTCGAAGCTGTAGCCCAGCTTATGGCCGCTCTTGCGTGCCATGTCGATCATACCAAGGCCGGCGCCGCCCTTTTCCGAGAATTCCGTGCTGCTGAGCATCTCCAGGTAATAGCTTTTCAGCTCTTCGGCATTCAGGCCGTTGATCTTTTCAATACGCGACTTCAGGCCTTCCACCTTCGTGCTCAGGATGTGGTTTCCGGTAATGATCTCATAGTGCATGTTGCCGAACTTGCGGATAATAAAAATGGCGTTGGGGCTCACATCGGGCAGGTTCAGTACCCTGACTTCCTCCAGGTCTTCCATGTGGTGATACACGTTCTGCAGGCATTCGATGAGCACGTGATTGAATTTCTTCTTGATCTTCACATCCTCATTTTCCTTCACCAGTTTGGTTTCCATGATCTCAAACACGGAAGTAAGCAGGTCCTGGGTAATGTCGCCTTTAAAGGATAGAATGATCTGCTCCTCTTCCATTTTGTTGAAGAGCTCATGGATGTTCAGCATCTGCTTCACCATACGGTTCTATGTAGCGGCCTGGTTTAAAAAGTTAACGAACCAAAAATAGGTTTTTTTTCTGTCAAATCAAGTTTTTGTAGCCACCCTGACGAAGTCATTACCATTCATATGATTTCGCGAATAGTTTAAGGTTATTGCCTCCCCGCTCATAACTCATCACTAAAACATTACATTTACCCAAAAAACAGCATGAAAATAATACGACTGACAGTTTTAACCTTCGTAGTGCTGCTTACAGCCTGTGCTCCCACTAAGGAAATAAGCATTGAAAATTCATGGCTGAACAGGGAAAAGCTGAAAGACAGGCCGGTGAAAAAAGTTTATATTATTGGTATGTTCCAGAATACCGATGTAAGCCTGGTGCTTGAGCATACGCTGGCCAGCGAGGCAAAGAGCCGCCGTTATGTGGCTTATATGAACCAGGACCAGTTTCCTTATAAAATCGACGACCCCGAACAAAAAAAGCAGATGATCATTGAAAAAGTAAAAAAGCTGGGCTGTGATGCCATTTTTATTACGGCTTTAAAAGATGTGCAATCCGAAACACATTATGTTTCCACTTCCAGTGTGGGCGTGGGTGTGAGCGGATATTATCCTGCGCAGGACTATTACGGTAATTTCAATACATACTATACAAGTTATTATGCTGAAACAAGCCTGTCAGGATACTTTGAAACCAATAGATTATTTTTCATCGAATCCAATTTATATGATGCCAATACGCTTGAACTGCTCTGGTCGGTCCAGTCGAAAAGTTACAATCCCTCCGGCATTGAAAAGGTGAGCAAAGATTATTGCGATGAATTATTCAGGCTGCTGGAAAAAGAGAAAGATTTCAGGGGAAGGAAGGATAGTTAATAGTTAATAGTTAATAGTTAATAGTGAATAGTGAATAGTGAAGGAGCGTTTAATGTTTCGGGAGTCTCCCTCATCACTCATCACTTTTTTTTCGACGGTTTCGCTTTTTTATTGAAGTCGATTGCGTGCTTTACCCAATACTCCAGCTTTTTACGGGTACTCAGTGCATTGATGTCCACGAACACATAGCCTTTCATCACCCTGCCTGTAAAATCCATGGGTACAGCGCCTTCCTGCTTCAGCGCTTCCTGGTAGTTGTCGGGATCCAGCCTCACCATCAGCCGCTCCTGTTCCACGCCTACGCACATCTTGTCGTTGAGCATAAAGCACAAACCGCCGAACATTTTCTTTTCCGTAATTTTTCCTTTTGCCTCCGCCAACAGCTCCCTTGTCCTGTCGGCCAGCATTTCATTGTATGCCATCATGTATAAATTTTAAAATGACCGGGCTGCATCAAAAATAACATTTTTAGAATTATAAAGAAAAATTGAAAACAACCGCCTGAATTTCAAGTTTCCTCCTGTCCCGCCCGGGGGTCGGGTTTAGTTTATCGGCGGCTGAATTTCATCGGGAACTTTTTCTGATTGCAGTTTCTCATTTGCTGGTATTTCACAGGCAGCTCACTGCATATAACTTGATGGGTAATGTGAGAATGAGAATGAACTCATCCCTGCCTGATACCAATCCAAGGGTTTTCCCTTGCTTTTCAAGGGTTTTCCCTATTTACATTTCAAGGGTTTTCCCTCTTGACTTTACATAAATTAATATTTCTATTTGAGGGCGTTTTCATATCCCACTGCTTAGGCTCATCTCAGGAAAACGTATGTCCTGCCTGTTAGCATCTGAAATATTAATCAATAAAAATTAAACTTATGAGTAAGAAATTTAAAGAATTCAGGGTTTTTATCGCTTCGCCCGGCGATCTGTCCCCCGAGCGAAAAGTGTTCAGGGATACCATTGAAACCATGAACAACGGATATGGAGAAGGCGCCAGGGTGAAGTTTATCCCTTACGGGTGGGAAGATGAACTGTCAACTACCGGGCTGCGTGTGCAATCCGTTATTAATGTGGAGGTGGACCGATGCGATTTTTTTGTACTGGTGTTGCACCGGCGGTGGGGTCAGAAAGTGAGCAATTCATCCTATTCATCTTATACGGAAGAAGAATTTTATACTGCATACAACCGCTGGGAAAAAACCAGGAAGCCGGCAATTGTTATTTTCTTTAAGAATATTGACGCCGGCTCGCTTGCTGATCCAGGTTCCGAGCTGAAAAAAGTTTTAAAATTCAAAGACGGGTTAAATAAGCTTAATGTTCTTTACAGGTCCTTTGTAACCGAAACAGATTTCGGCAATCAGCTGGAAGAGCATTTACGTGCATTTTCAGAAGGCAGATGGGATACTTTGTATGATAATATTTCAAAAATAGAAATCTCAAAAAAGAATATTAAATCATTTGAAAAAACGGAATCGGACGTTAATAAAAAGATCATCGTACAAACCAAAAAGGGAAATAAGGCGGCTGGTGCCGGTGTCAAAATTCAACCTGACACAACATTGGTAGACCTGGAAAAAGAATCGCTGACATTTACCCGTGCAGCCATAACCGCTTTGGATGGGGGTAATACGGAAGACGCCAAAGTGCTGTTTGCAAAAGCTACAGAAGGCACAACAAACCTCTCCATATTATCCATTGCCATTGAATTTTACAACAAGATTGGCGATAATGAAAATGCAAACCAGCTGGTGAAAAGGTTAAGCGCCATCACCAATGATCGGGAAATTGCCGCAAGACACCTGCTAAGCCTCTATCCCCCAAATTTTATCAGGGAACTGCAGGAACCGGTCTATCAGCAGTTCTCGGCAAATTCAACTGCTGAACAAATAGCATTTCTCGAAGAAATTAAAACCGTGCTGGAGCGGGATGGAATCTGGGAAAAATTTTTGATTAATATATCAGTGAAATATTATTCAACAGCTGAAATCATGGCACAGGCCCAGCTTCTCAGCACGGCTGAAGGCCAGTCACTGGTCTATAAACAGCGTTTTATTCTTATTGAAAGCATGCAATTTGGCAATTATGCTTTCATGCGCGTGGCCGCTGAGCTAACAGGAGAAGGTTTTGAATATGATGTAAATTCGGGCTATGATCAGATTTTAGGAATTGCTGAGTCTCAGGCTAAGATCGGGTAAGTAATATGAATTTGACAGAAAAACGGATATCAGCTGCGTATCAAATCATTTATAGTATTTTTTTACTAAGCTAAATCAATGGACAAATAAGTGATAATCTCATCTGTGATGTTACAATATGCTTACGTTATATTCCATGTTCTTTTCCGGGTGCGTCGCGATTAATCAACCTTAATGAACTTTAGAGTACGGCTCTGCCCATTGACAATCAGGTTTACCAGATAAATTCCGTTGGAAAATTCGGAAGTGGAATAAGTAAAATGATGCTCGCCGGGTAAAAGAATTGTTGATTCTTCTGAACTGAAAACCCGGTTTCCAAGAAAATCATATATGTCAATCGTTGCAACTGATTTTTTATCCAGTGAAAAATAAATATTAATTATATCCCGTGCAGGATTTGGATATGCTTTCACTATATCTAAATGATTAGATACCGGTGGAATTTCGGTAGATGTAATGCAAAATATGGAGTCAGAAATTCCAGGTATTATTTTAAGGCTTTGGGAAATAAAGGTAACTGTATCTGAAGAAGGTAAAAGTGGTGTGGAAGGTCCGCCGAAAAGCGTAAAAGGGCCGATAGAATCCAATGCAGTCATAATGCTGTCATTACAAAATGTGCTACCTGTACTGTTGGTTTTTATTACGAAACCATGTACTGGGTTTGGGCTCCCATCTACATCATTGCCTGCTATCATCAGGCCGTCGTCAGATGTTTCAAAAATATGATACGGAGTGGCTCTGATGCCTGTATATTTTTTAACCCATAAGGGATGGGCAGCGCTATCCAGCTTCATGATCGCCATACTATAATTAAAAATTCCAGGGCCATTTTTACTATGTCCTGCAACAACATAACCGTTATCGATGGTCCTTTTGAAGTCCGATCCTCCAAAGTGATTCCCTCCCAGGCAATAGAAATAAATATTTGAAACCGAATCGCCTGTTTTTGAAAGCTGCAATAGGGAACTTGAGAAGAGCATTTGACATCCACTGTCAGGTAAAGGCATAATTTTCTTTGGAAAAAGTAAGTTATCTGTCCACTTAATCCATTGGCTGGTGCCTACGTCATTGGATTTGATTATGACGCTATAATCATAATTTACATAATCTGTAAATTGAAGGGCGTAAAATATGCCATCAGGGGCAAGCTCCATCATATTTTTCACAACAGCATACAGTGGATCAACTGACCATGACCGTGTCCACAATGGTTGCAAAACACTATCGGTTTTTGCAAGCATGAAATTGTTGTTCTTAATGCATAAAAAAACCAACTCACCCTTTGAAGATTCGTGCATTGAAGTTATAATGAAATTGTTTGTCAGGATTTTTGACCATACTACCTGACCATTTATATCCATTCTTACCAGACAACCTAAGCTACCTGATGCGTGGTTAATAATCAGGCTGATAAGAAAATCCCCGTTATAAAGATTGATAATATTGATCGCGTAAGTATCACTCCATGTTGTTGAATCGGTTAAATTTACAGACCATTGCACGGTACCAAACCGATCGCATTTAAATACCATTGCCATTTTCGAACCAAATATTGTTGAATCACATTGTCCAACAGCTATAAACCCACTGTCTGATGTTAGTATAAAATCATTAATGTATGAATTGTACTTATTATAGTAGCGATGCTGAAATGTCACCTGCTGAGCAAAAAGCTTTTGTATCACACAGATCAAACACACTAATAGAAGTAAATTCCGAATTGAGGCTTTCATTTTCTGTGATTATATTATAACAAAGATAAATTTATTAATCAATTTATAATGCCGGTTTATGAAACACTTCCATTTAACAATGAATGACCCCGCCGCAAGCAGCGGGGTATCTTAGAACATCCGTAACTGCTTCTGTTTATGCAGTATTACATAATCTTTTTCGACACCTTGCTCTTTCACATACTTGCTTATCGTTGTTTC
>Ga0157380_10002700_pt1 | contig 12033 bp, 10 predicted proteins | sample S35metaG_FD_119757 | JGI IMG/M metagenome (GOLD analysis project Ga0157380, IMG submission 119757) | Switchgrass rhizosphere microbial communities from Kellogg Biological Station, Michigan, USA - S3-5 metaG | ecosystem: Host-associated > Plants > Roots > Rhizosphere > Soil | place: USA...
AGAGCAGGATTCCGAGGATCGAGATCAACGCGCCGGCATGCCAGGCGACTTGCGTGCCGGTCTCGAAACCCCACCAGCTCACCAGCCAGCCAAGTCCGGCCACCAGCGGGCCGATCAGGCTTGGTTGAATCATGATGTAGCGCAGGCGGCTCCGACGCAGCCACAACAGCCAGAGGGCGACCACCGGAGCAAGAAAGATGTGCGATTGCTCCTCATCACGAATCCCGATCGACACCATGTCGAGAAGCGGCTGTCGATTGAGCCAGACGCCAATACACAGCAGCAGCGTCAGTTGAACGCCATCGCGAATGCGCCATGCTCTTCGAGGTCGTAGTAGCATCAGCCGCGCGTCCTCCGACTGACCACCAAGCAAGCGTGCCGCGTCACCATGTGGCTCGATCTCCCGAAGTTGGGCGGCCGGCTTCAACCATGGCGGGCACCGACTGCGGCATTGAACGAGTGACCAGTGACCGAATCACGCGAGTTCGGGGCTCGACACCCGCCAGTGGCCCGATCACGCTTCCGCTGACTACTGAACCGCCGCCGACCGTCGCGCCCCAGAGGATCACGCTGTCGTGAACCACCGCGCCGTCCTCCACGACGCCGCCGTGTTCGACGATGCAAACACCGTCCAGCACGGCTGACCCGGACACTGAAGCACGCGGCGCGATACGGATCGCGGCCTGCTCGGCGCCTTCGATCATCATGCTTTGCCGAACGGCGCCGAGATAACTGTTGAGGTCGCGAATGCGATGCACCCAGTCACCTAGGCGTGCGGTGGGCACCCGAAGTTTTTCCTTGGCCATGGCGGGCAGGAACTGCTCTTTGAGATCGAAGTAACCGACTCGCGGCACGAGATCCAGCGCCTGGCGTGTAAAGGCGTACACGCCCGCCGGTTCATCATGCCCGCACACGCCCACCACGCCGGAAATCTCGCCGACGGCGTCAAACGGTTCGAACATCGGGGCCAGGGTGGCTGGCGGAAGGCGCTTGGCCTCGCACACCAGCACGATCGATGATGAATCAACGCCGATCGACACATCACGGATAATGCCGCCCGCGCCGCGCCAAGCGGCCGGCTCGGCAATCACCCGCAAGTCCGCACCGCAGGCTTGCAGTGCTGGTGCCGATCCCGCGGCAGTGCGGACCGCATCCGCATCGCCCGGCGTATTGACCACGACCTGCACCTCCGACAGCCCGGGAACCGAGGAAAGCAGCGTCAACCAGGCGTCCAACAACGATCCGCGGCGACCCATCGGCAGGCAGAGCACGGGGATATCCAGCGCCTCACGCAGAGGCGAGGGACGGATACGGCCCGCCAGCAGAATGGCCGTCAGTGGCCTCGTCATTTCTGTGTCCAATCCTCCAAGAGCTCGCAGTCAAGAAACCCCCGGTGCTTCTCGTTCATTCCCATCTATCTTCGCAGCAGATCAGGCAGGCTTCTATCGGGGTTTCAACTCATCCGTTCGTTAGTGCCCATTATCCATGTCTGGTCGCCCAAGGAAATCCTTCAACACTGTCAAATGGACGACGATGTTCATCCGGCTTGGCCGGGTCGTAGGCGTGAGTGACGTAATACAGCAGGCCCGCAGGGTCGGACCCCACGCAGGCCGCGCCATGCCACAAGGGCGGCGGGATGATCAGAACACCCGGTTTTTTCTCGCCTGTGATGGTCATCCAAGCGGCTCCGTCCGATTCCCTATAAACGCCGACTTTCAGATGACCCATCAGGCAGCACCAGAAATCCGTCTGTTTGTCATGACGATGCCAGGCCTTGATCACACCCGGATACTGCACGGAGAAATTCACCTGACCTGCCGGCCCGAGCACACCTTGCAGCATGTTCATGAGCGACCAGCCTCGGTCATCGGTGTAATGCGCGACCGGGACGAATACTGGTTCGTTCTTGCTGATCGCGAGGTCGTGAGCTTCTATCCAGGCGCCTGTAAACGTGCGCGGAGTCTGGACGCGGACCGGGCCGAGGCTGGTTGATGGTCGGGGATTCATGCTGGTGGATGACATGTCCTTGTCTTCCTTGAGTCTGACTGACACAACTACCTGCTGGCGCGGCTGCCCATGTCTGGACCAATAACCGAGCCCAAGCAGGCGTCATGGCCTGTTCGACTGCCTACCCCCCTTTCGTCGGCTACCCGTCCTGGGCACGCCTTTTCAAGGATTACTGTAACACCAAACAGGAAAAGCAGTTGCGCGCATCTCGTGATTCCCTCAAGATCGTCTGTACCGACCCTTGCGCAGGTGGAACCTTGTGGCCAATCTGGCTTGCTGGCGCGTACGGATTCGACCTCAGACGCGTTCAGGTTTCGCCAGTTTCTCCATGCGTAACTACTGATCCAACAAACGTTTACAGGGATATCGTCGGACCATTACCGTTTTTGCCGTCGAGGGCGAGTGTTGCGATCCGTACCAGCTGGAAACGCCTCCGACTCAGCAAAGCGGGAAATACACGTGTCGCCGTGGCGTTTTTCTTGTCTGAAACGAGGCATTCGCTGATTTCGCCTCGTGTATCGTGACCCGCAGTTTCAAAAACCAATGCCTCAATCCCCACTCAATTCTGTCACACCCACCCCGGCTCAGACGCTCGGCTTTGTTCTCACCCGGATTGTGGTACCGGTGTGGGTGCTTACCGGCGCCGTGTTCAAGCTCGTTGAACACACCCCGAAGAACCTGCCCACGCAGATCTGGCAACGTGGCATTGATGTCGGCATCGACCTGCACATTCTTCTCGCGGCGCTCGTTGCCATCGAGTTCGTGATGGTCGGATTGATGCTGTTCGTACCCAAGCTCGCGAGAATCGCAGCTATCACGATGCTGAGTATTTTCGTGCTGGTCCTGCTCAACGAGATGCGCACCGACAACTTCACCAGTTGCGGCTGTCTCGGCAAGATCCCTGTCAAGCCCTGGCAGATGCTGACGATTGACTCGCTGCTGCTGGTCGGCGTGATCGTGTTCGGCCGCAATGTTCCCCGCTCACTCTGGAGCAGGATGGCCTGTCCGCTCGGCGCGATCGCGCTGCCCCTGGCGGGCATCATCGGCTGCGCGTTGGTGATCCTCCCAGAACGAGCCAGCCAAACACGAATCGTGGCGAACGGCAAGTCTTCGGGCTCCCCAATCGGCGCCACGCAACCCGACAAGCCATCAGACACAGGCCCGCAGTTGCCCACCACCGATCCAACGATCCCGGATAGTCCGCAGCAAGGCCCAGTCCCGCCCACGCCAGCCGTGATCAACGATCCGTTGAAGAATCCTTCGCCGACGCCGCAGCCGCCGTCGTGGTACGTGCAGAACATCGAAAGCTGGATCGGCAAGCCGTGGCGCGAAATTGACCTGTTCAAGTTGATGCCGGTGTGGCCCAAGGGACTGGACGACCCCAAGCGGTACGTGGTGTTTTACAGCCGCACCTGTGAACATTGCGAGGCGATGTTCATGGATGACCTCATCATCCCGCTCGATGCTCCGATCACCGCAATTGAGATTCCCCAGGACCGCAACGTGCTGACCGACCCGGCAGCATGGAAGATGCCGAACTACAAGCACGTTGATCTGGCCGCGCTGCCCGTGGGTATCACGCTTTGGATGATCACGCCGCCGCTGGCACTGCGACTGGAGAATGGCATCGTCACCTGCGCCACCGAGAGCGAGCACAAGGTGTGTTTGGGCATTCCGTGATCCCTTTCGTGAAAGGCAAGAACACACTCATGGCTTCTCGGCCGTAACGATCCCCCAGATCAGGTTCCGCCAGACGCAATCAAGTTGCACAAATCCCGCTCCGTGAAGGTGGTCGAAATGTTCGTCGAGCGGCGTGTAATGGTCGTGCGCCGCTGCGTGATCCAGCAAACTCTGAATCTCGGCCTCGGTGCAGTGGCCATCCTGCCGGCAGTAGTCGATCCATCGCTGCCAGTTGAATTCGTGGTTGAACGGCGACGAGCCGGCCAATTGGTCTGCGAATCGGAAAGTGCCTGCCGGCGAAAGCAACGAGAACAGTCGCTGGTAGAGCGATCGCTTGTCGACCACGTGATGCAGGGCGATGCACGACGTGATGAGGTCGAAGGAGCTTGGTGCGAATTCCAACGCCTCGAATCGGGTGGTCACGAATGATGCTCGGGCAGCCGTCTGGAAATGGCGCTGGGTGATTCTTGAACGTGTCAGGTCAACCATCTGGGGCGAGGCGTCGACAAACGTGACGGCCGCATCGGGAAACCGGGATGCCAGCCGCAGCGAGAGGTTGCCCGTGCCGCAACCGAGTTCGAGAATTCTGGGAGCGGACTTGCCGGTCGGAAGGTAGTCCAGCAGCCGATCGGTCATTTCATGATATCGAGGCACCGCCCGCTGGATCAGGGAGTCGTACGACTCGACCATGGAGCCGAAGTATTCGGATGCGGTTGCGGGAAGGGTGGTGGTCACGAGATAGCCTAGGCATCCCTGTTCGGCCTAGCATTTGTGACCCGGGTCGCAGGCCGAGCAACGCCCCCACTCGGCTTCAGCAGGAGCTGACCCATGTCAACCACAGCAACCGCTCAAAACCATGGCACGATCGGCTGGCACGACTTGACGGTTCGGCACGCCGAGGGCATCCGCGATTTCTACCGGGAAGTCGTCGGATGGGAGTTCAAAGCCGAGCCGATGGGCGAGTACGACGACTACTGCATGATGCCCACCGGCAGCGGCGAGGTGGTGGCCGGGATATGTCATGCTCGCGGATCGAACGCCGACGTACCGGCAACATGGCTGATGTACATCACGGTGAAGGATGTGGATGCTGCCGCGGAGGCCTGCCGGAAACGAGGTGGCAGCGTGATTGCCGGCCCTCGTGACATGGGGGGAGGACGATTCTGTGTCATCCAGGATCCAGCCGGCGCGGTGTGCGCGTTGTTCACACCGCCCGGCGGCACCGCTGGCTGAGGCTGTTCATCCGCTCGCAAACTGGGAAATCTGGGCCGTCTCGAATTGTCCACCGGCAGCTAATTTTTTCACTTGGCTTTCACCGCTCGCGTGGTAGGCTAGAGGTGGATGCCGGGAAAGTTGAAAACCTTTGACCATCATCTTCTCACGCGCCGCTGCGTTCAGTGCGGCTACGACGATTCCCCCATCATCAGCTCCCAGCTTGACCGCTGCCCGCGATGCGATTGCGACCTGCGACGGCGGCCGCCCCGAAGTTACGCAGAAATGGAGGGCCTGCTGGGACATCCACTGACCATTTCGTCACCGCGGCTTTCGAAGACGATCGTGAACGAGGAGAGTCTTGTGCAGCGATGGCTGGCAGTGCTCTTCTGCGCGATGATGCTGATCGTGATGATCGTCTGCCTGTCAGCGGCAGCCGTGCCCGGCTGAGGCGTTTACGATCCACTTCATGTGATCTACGATTGCGACCGCGACTTGAGAAGTCGCGGCCTCTTTTTTTTCACTCACCAAGGATTGCCATGCCATCCTCCGCGCTTACCGCTGTCCTGAAATCCGTCGACCAGCAATTCGACCGGTCCGTCGCACGGTTGTGCGATCTGCTCCGCATCCCCAGCGTCAGCACCGACCCGGCATTCAACGCCGAGACTCGCCGAGCCGGGCAATGGTGCACCGATGCTCTGAAGGAGATCGGATTTGATGCGTCACTCCGTGACACGACGGGGCATCCGATGGTGGTGGCCCACCACACGCCGCCCAACGCGGGAAAGAATGCGCCGCACATTTTATATTACGGCCACTACGACGTTCAGCCGCCCGACCCGCTGGAGTTGTGGGAGTCGCCGCCATTCGAGCCGAAGGTCGTCAAAAGCAAGCATGGGCAGCGCGTGGTCGCCCGCGGCGCGGTGGATGACAAAGGCCAGGTGATGCTGTTCATCGAGGCGTTCCGGGCCTGGATGAACACGCACGCCTCGCTTCCGGTGAAGGTGACTGTTCTTCTTGAAGGTGAAGAAGAGTCGGGAAGCCCGAGCCTGGACCCCTTCCTGAAAGCCAACAAGAAGGAGCTTGCCGCCGACGTGTGCATGGTGAGCGACACCGGCATGTGGGACATCAATACACCTGCGGTCACGTACATGCTCCGCGGCTTGGTGTACATCGAAGCCACGCTGCACGGCCCGTCGCACGACCTGCACTCGGGCATGTTCGGCGGATCGCTGGTCAACCCCATCAACCTGCTCTGCAAGATCATCGGCGAACTGCACGACAAGGATCGCCGCGTGCAGATTCCGGGCTTCTACAAGGGCATGAAGGAACTCTCCGGCGCAGAGAAGAAAATGTGGAAGGGCCTGAAGTTCAACGAGAAGGAATTCTTGCGCGAAGCCGGGATGAAGACGCCGTTCGGCGAGAAGGGCCGCACGACGCTGGAACGAATCTGGAGCCGCCCGACCTGCGACGTCAACGGCATCTTCGGCGGATACACCGGCAAAGGCGCCAAGACCGTAATCGGATCATCGGCGACGGCCAAGATCAGTTGCCGACTTGTTCCCGGCCAGGACCCCAAGAAGGTTTATGCGGGTTTGGTGAAGTTCCTGAAGGATCGCACGCCACCTGACTGCAAGTGGGACATTCATCAGCACGGTTGCAGCCCGGCCATCCGCGTGCCGACGGAATCGCCGTACCTCGAAGCGGCTCTCAGCGGATTGAAGCAGGTGTTCCGCAAGCCGCCGGTGCTGATCGGTACGGGTGGTTCGATTCCGCTGGTCGGATCCGTCCAGAAGATCCTGGGCTTTGATTCGTTGCTGGTCGGCTTCGGCCTCGACGACGACCGCGTCCACTCACCGAACGAGAAGTTCGAACTCAAGTGCTATGAGATGGGGATCAAGAGCCACGCCGCAATGCTGGAGGCGTTTGGGGCGTTGAAGCCCTAAGAGACGGCAACGGGCGGGTCGATTGCCTATTGCCGTTTTCTACCGACCCCCATATCGCGCATTCGCTTGAACTGTTGCAGTCGCAGGGTGTGAACTTCGACCTTCAACTTGTGGCAACGGGTCGCGTACTCCATTTCATGAGCCAGCGCCTTCAGGCACATGAGCACCAGCCAGGCCGCGATGAAAGCAACCACGAAAAGGCGTTCGCCGGGCGTCAGCATGAAGGCCAAATAGGCGGTCATGAAATCCCCATCGGCGGGTTCCGAACGCAACTGAAGGCCGGTACGTAGTCGTATTGTCCAAGTGCCCGAACCGGCCTCCCAAGCCATGCGCCGCTGCTACACTTTCCGAGTGATGACGATGCCGAAACTTGTGGCCGGTATGGCTCTTTCGTTGCTGCTGACGACCGTCGCTCTCGCCCAGAACATGGTCACGGTGGAGGTGGAGCAGTTCGGTGTTGGCGTGTTCCGTCCGGGCGGGCTGGTGCCGATCCGACTCAAGCTCACCAGTTCGGCCGACGAACCGCTGCCTGTGTGGGTGCAGTGGCAGGTGGCTAATGCCGACGGCGACATCGGCGAATGGGGGCGATCACTCACGCTCACTCCCAACCAGCCAGGCTACTGGTGGCTTTATGCGCCGATTCCCTACGACATGGTTTTCTCGACCGTTTGGACGATCCGCGTGTTTGAAGAACGAGATGGCCAACGCCGCGCGGAAGTTGGTGGCACACGCATCAATTCATCCAAGGGGCAGGCAGCCGATCTCTCCGCATCAATGATCCTTGTGGTCGGCGACCGAACGATGGGTCTGGAGCAACTCGGCGCAGCCGGCAACTTCCGTGTGAGCCGACCCGTCGGGGCGCACGAAGACACTCGCATCGGTTTTGGCGTGAAACCCAATGAACTGCCGGACCGCTGGGATGGCCTGTTTGGTTTTGACGCCGTGGCATGGTCGGGTGACAACACCCCGCCACAGGACTTGGGCGTCGATCAGGCCAACGCACTGCGCCAGTACGTGTACAGAGGCGGGCATCTCATCATAAGCCTGCCCACCGCAGCCAATCCGTGGGGATTAGGAGCGATCGGGCAGACTCAACTTGAGGAATTGCTTCCGTGCCGGACTGAGGGCAAACGACCCCGGCGTGACGAATCGGTGCCGCTCGAACAATTGCTGCCCGCGATCAGCAAATTCAACAACGTCGAATCGGTGGTCGGCAACCGCAAACAGCCTGAGTTCACCATCCAGGTTTTCAAGCAACTCTCGCGGGACAAGCCCGAAGGCGATTTCAACGTTATCGACAACGGCTACGAACCGTTGATCGCGCTGCCCGACGGACGCGTGATTGCGATCCAAAGGAGCTACGGGTTTGGTCGCGTCACAGTGATTGGCCTGGACTTGAGCGACGGCCGCTTCGGCGCCGAGGGGTTGCCTCAGGGCGATGCGTTCTGGAACCGGGTTCTTGGTCGCCGAGCCGACACGCCATCCGCCAGTGAAATCCTCGATATCCAAAAAGAGAATCGGTTGGCCAGTCCGGAGTACAACATCAAGGAAAACTCGATGGGTTCGGGGCCGTTGTTCTCCGGCGCGATCGGCATGAAGGGCGAGGCCGGGCTGGGACTGCTGCTCACCTTTGTGCTTTTCGTGGTGTATTGGCTGGTGGCCGGGCCGGGCGGCTTCGCGGTGCTGAAACAGTTGGGGCATGTACGTCAATCGTGGCTGGCGTTTGCGGCGTGCGCGGCGTTGTTTACCGCCATTGCTTGGGGCAGTGTGAGCCTGGTGCCGCGGCAGATGCGGCTGCAGCACGTGACGTACCTCGATCACATCGCCCAAACGACGCAGGATGGTTCATCGGATGTTCCCCAATATCAACGCGCGGTCGGATACCTGTCGGTGTACCTGCCGGGCTACGGCAGCGTGCCCATCGCCCTGACTTCGGAGCCGGACCAGCGAGACATCCTGCTGCCATGGAGTCCGCCGGGCGAATTGAGCCAGCCGTTCCCCAACGTCGATCGATTCCGGGTTGATGTGGCGCGCAATTCGACCAAGTACGAAATTCCCAGCCGCGCGACGGCGACGCAGTTGTACGCTCACTGGACCGGTCCGCTCAGCGAATCGTGGGGTGGCCGGTTGCGCGCCGACGGCCCGATCACGGCGGTGGCCAATCCCGACGGTGCGGAAACAGGCCTGACCGGATCGATCATCAATGAATTGCCCGGCAGCCTCACCGATGTGAGCGTGATCTGGGTGCAGAACCGTCGCAGCGTTCGCCACACTTATGCGCCAGGGGAGAACGGAGTCGATCTTCCGTGGGTTTCCGGAAACTCGAGCGGAAATCTTGCACTGCTGAACACGACCAGCATGTGGAGGCTGGACGCGGCCGTCGACTTCGGCCCGGGCAAGAGACTTGATCTCGCCAACGTCACCAAGTCCACGCAGCGTTTCCATAAACAAATCGAGGATCGCTACATCCAGCCATACACCGGGCGTGACACGGGAAACCTCACCTCCAGCGTTACCGACAGCGATCGCGCCAAGTACATGGAAATGCTGAGCTTTTTTCAGCAACTGCACCCGCCGGTTTATTTGAAGGCGCCTGACGGCAACGAAAACGACCAGGTCGTATTCCACCGGGAACTGGGACGCGAGCTGGATTTGTCGCCGTGGTTCAACCGGCCGTGCCTGATCATCATCGGCTTCCTGAAGGAATCCAAGTGCCCGATTCCGCTGCTGGTGGATGGCGAGCCCGTGGAGGACAACACCGGCCTGACCGTGGTGCGCTGGGTCTATCCACTGCCGCTGAACGAGACCGAGGCGTTCGACGACTATTTCCATCCCGATCCCGATTCGAGCACCCCATGATCGACCTGCAACCCTCGGCTACGATGCCCGGCCGCATTTCGCGCCCGTCCGCTGTTGCAACAATTCTGAAACCCGACACGTTCAGCACCGTAATGATTCCGAGGCCACCCGCAGGACGCATCCCATGCCGATGATCGAGACGATCAATCTCACCAAGAAATACGGTGAACTGGTCGCCCTGAACAACTTGAACCTTTCGATCGAGCAAGGCGCGTGCTTCGGCTTCATCGGCCCGAACGGGGCGGGCAAGACCACCACCATCAAGATTCTCGCCACGCTGCTCAAGCCGACGTGGGGCGAGGCTCGTATCGATGGCAAAGTGATCGGCTACCAGAATCCGCAGATCCGCCCGATCATCGGCTACGTGCCCGACTTCATGGGCGCGTATGACGACATGGTCGTCACCGAATACCTGGAGTTCTTCGCGGCCTGCTACGACATCCACGGCAAGCAGCGAAACCAGGTCGTCAAGGACGTACTCGACCTCACGGACTTGAACTACAAGGCCAATTCGGAAGTGAACGGTCTTTCACGAGGCATGAAGCAGCGGCTCTCGATCGCCCGCGTTCTGCTGCACGATCCCAAGGTGCTTTTGCTCGACGAACCGGCTTCGGGCCTCGATCCCCGCGCCCGCATCGAAATCCGCGAGCTTCTCAAGGAGCTGCGCCGGATGGGCAAGACCATCATCATCAGCTCGCACATCCTTCACGAGCTTTCCGAGCTGTGCAACATGGTGGGAATCATCGAGCAGGGCGAATTGCTGTTCGCCGGTTCAACTGCCGAGATCATGGCCAAGGCAAGCATGGGCCAGGTGGTTCACATCATGGTGGAGGACCGCCACGAACTGGCGGCCCAGCTTCTCACCAAGGTCAAAGGCATCACCAAGGTCGATCTGACACAGCACGATGGCACACCCCGGATCGATGTGACGATCGACCCGCAGAGCGGATTGATGGTGTCGGAACTGCCCAATCGCCTCATCGCGCAGGGTTTCCGTCTGGTTTCACTGATGCCGGAACAGGTGAACCTCGAGACGGCGTTCATGCGATTGACCAAAGGCCTGGTGGCGTAGACACAGAAACGCGAAGGGGCCATTTCGGCGATTCGGCGTTCCTCCGCTTATGCTTTCCCCATGCCCGCTCGCCCCCGTGTGCTGCTGCTCGCCAACCATTCGCGCCCTCAGGTGCCTCGCCTGATTGATGATGTGCGGCGAGAGTTGTCTCGTCACGCGGAAGTGGTCGCCGATCTGGAAGCAGAGGATTCGCCACTCGCGCCCGATCTGAAGTCCGACCTTGCGGTAGTGCTGGGCGGCGACGGCACCATGCTCAGCCAGGCCCGACGTCTCGCCGAACGCCAGATGCCGATCATCGGCGTGAATTTTGGCCGTCTCGGCGTGCTCGCCGAATTCGACTGGCAGAGCCTGCAGGATCATGCCAGCGTCATCTTCGGTCCGCATCCGCCGATCCAAGACCACGTGATCCTGAGCGTCGAGGTTCGTGATCAGGATGACCGCGTCATTCATGGTGACATCGCCATCAACGATTGCGTTGTCACAGCGGGCATGCCCTTCCGCATGATCGAACTGGAGTTGTCGATCAACGGCAACCAGGGGCCGACGTTGACCGGCGACGGCGTGATTGTTTCGACCCCGATCGGTTCCACGGCGTACAACGTCTCAGCCGGAGGCCCGATTGTGCACCCCGCGCTTGACGCCATGATCATTACGCCAATTGCGGCGCACAGCCTTGCGTTCCGCCCCATCGTGATGGGATTGGGCGGCGAGCTAACGATCGACATCACCCGCGCCAACGACGGAACCACGCTGGTGCTGGATGGCCGAGTGACTGTTCCGCTGCGGCAGGAGCAGACCATCGTGGTAAAGAGGCACCCGCTTCGCTCGCGGTTCGTGAGCAACCCTTCCAGCACCTATTGGGGCATCTTGCTGGAGAAAATGCGCTGGGCCGCCCCGCCAACCTACCGCGACCGCGGAGCCTGACCGCCCCCCGCAACCACGACGAAGGCAGTGGGCTAGAATCACAGCGTGGGCTGGTGGGAGGTACGGGACTCATGAATGACAGGGCCGATTCAACATCAGCGGGTGGCCGAGTGGGTGAGGCGACTCCCGTGCCGGACAGGCCTGCGGGGCATTGCTCCCCATCGAGCGTGATCACGCTTCCGGGCGCGTTCGTCGAAATGAAGGACTCCATCGGTCCCTACAAGCTGGTGCAACGCATTGGCGAGGGCGGCTTTGGCGATGTTTTCATGGCCGAGCAGCGCGAGCCGGTTCGCCGCCTTGTTGCACTGAAGATCCTCAAGCCCGGCATGGAGA
>Ga0157380_10002703_pt1 | contig 12029 bp, 9 predicted proteins | sample S35metaG_FD_119757 | JGI IMG/M metagenome (GOLD analysis project Ga0157380, IMG submission 119757) | Switchgrass rhizosphere microbial communities from Kellogg Biological Station, Michigan, USA - S3-5 metaG | ecosystem: Host-associated > Plants > Roots > Rhizosphere > Soil | place: USA: Michigan...
TGCGTCACATCGCAAGTCTTCCTGGCGAGGCGAAGGCCACGAGTTCGAATCGCTGCGGGAATACGTCCGCGGCGATGAGATGCGTCATATTTCGTGGACGGCAACTGCAAGGCGCGGCCGGCTAACGACTCGGCAGTACCAGATTGAGCGAGATCAAAATGTCTTGATTGCCCTTGATGCCGGACGGTTGATGACCGCGCGCATCGAGTCGGAAACAAAACTCGATTCGGCTGTCCATGCGGCGCTCGCCCTGATGTCAGCTGCGTCGCGAGCGGGGGACAACTCCGGACTCATGATCTTTTGCCGGCGAGTCCAGTCATACTTGCCGCCTGGCCGCGGCCGCGAGCAGATGGACGCAGCCCTCGAAGCGCTCTATCCAATCGAGCCTGAAATGACGGAGCCTTCCTATGCCCGGGCTTTTGAATTCGTTGCTGCCAACACAAAACGACGCTCACTCGTGGTGCTCTTAACCGATCTGGTTGATGAACAAGGTTCGAAGGAGTTGCTTACTTCGCTGCGACTGCTGAGGCCAAGACATCTCCCTCTGATTGTCACCATCGCTGATCGCGATTTGAAAGCGGTTGTCCGCGATCCGCCGGGCGACGTCCGCGACCTTTTCACGCAGTCTGTAGCGGAAGAGATTATTCATCACCGGGAGGCAGCGCTGAGGCTCGTTGAGTCACAAGGCGGCCTTGCGCTCGACGTCACCGCCGCTGCACTGGCCCCGGCATTGTTGGAAAAGTATTTACAGGTTAAGGAAAGGGGACTTTTGTAATAAAAAGTTCTTGGTTCTTAGTTCTTTGTACTTTGTTTTTCTGCCGACCGTTGAATCACTCAATTTGAAGGTCGAGTCCTACCAAGAACGAAGTACTAAGAACCAAGAATGCGTTTTTATTCTCGTCCCCCCAACAGGAGATAAGAGTACAAAGCAACTCCCGTCAGAACTGCGATGGTGTACTTGATCATTGGATTGATTGGCGCTGGTGAGATGAAGCCTTCAATCAATCCAGCCATTACCAGCAACGGCATAATCCCGAGCATCAACTTGATCCCTTCCATCCCTCGAGACTTCAGCGCATCGGCTCGTGACAAGTCACCGGGGAGGACCATCGCACTTCCGATTAAAAGCCCGGCGCCTCCTGCGATGAAGATGCATGACAGTTCAATAACGCCATGTCCCGCCATGAAGGTAACCAGATCATTCCCAAAGCCTGCTTTGTAAGTTAAGGCTACTACCGCGGCAATGTCGGCTCCGTTGTAGGCCATGTAGAACAACGTGCCAACGCCAAGTAAGGCGCCAAAAGCAAAAGTGTAAAAGGTCACCTGTATGTTGTGAGTGAAGATCGCGCTGGCACCGATCTGATTTGCTTCGTTAAGTTCTTCCCACCAGTGTGTCTTCGTTTCGATGTTCACTTCACGAAACACTGGCGATACCCCAACCAGTTCTGAAAACTCCTGGTCTTTCCATGTGCCCGCGAAACCGATGACCGCGAACAATGCGAAGACTCCAAAAGCCAACGCGGTATAGCGCCACGTACGCCGAAAAGTTTGCGGAAAGTCGCGCGCGAAAAAATTCAAGATCCGGCTGGTACCCTGCGCATCCGCTCGATAGATGCGACCGTGTGCCCGGATGACGAGACTGTTTAGATAATTGACCAGGCGAGGATCGCGCGACTCCGCTCGGGCGATGGCGAGGTCCGAAGCGGCCCGGCGATAACTACGACCCAGCTCACGCACTTCTTCACGATGAAGACGTCTGATGGAAGACGAGTCGAGCAGTCTCATCAGCTCTTCGAGCCGTTCCCAGTTGTTCTTTCGATCTGAAATGAATCGATCGGTAGGCATGTTCCCGAGATAGTATTACGAAGACACCCAAAGCTGCCAGCCCGGCTTTACAGTACCCCGAGCGGTAACGAGGGGATCGAAGACTCAATAGCCTCAAAGCATGGGTTTACGCCCGCGCTGAGTAAATGGATCCCGTCGCTATCCCGCCGTTCTTCCTTGTGGGATCCCATAGCCTTGTGGTAAGTTCACCGGACACATCAAGCGGTTTAGCATTCGCTTTCTGGCCTAGCGACCAGGTCAGTCAGCTCAACGTTTCTTCCCAACAACCGAACGACCTAGCTGAACCGAATGACTATTCGGGAGAGGGGGGCATGCTGCTGCAGCTCAATCCAAAGCTCCATGAAGAGGTAGATAGTCAGCCTTCAACCAAGGCTACAGTCCATCCAATTAAAACCAACGAGTCCGCCGGCGGTGCGATATTGAGTCCGGCGGCGGCTGCTGTTCGGCTAGCGCCACCTCGTAAGGGTAATCAACCGCAGTTTCCCCCCGCTAACTTTGACACCAACGCGGTCAGCCAGATGAGAGTCCCGGTCATCATTGGCGAGGTAACTTTTCGCGGCATGGCTCCGGTTGATGGCATTGTGCTGGGTTCGCCTGGAGCTAACGGCGGAACCTTGACCGTGAGACAGCGCGGCCGGCCATTCTTTGGAAGCGATCCGGAGTTGGACGGTGAAATCAGTTTCCGCGACATGCTGAGAGTCAACGGACATATCGCCGGCAGTGTTTGCTCAAAGAAGGGAACACTAATCGTCGATGCCCGAGCGTTGATCGATGCCAACGTCGAGGTCTCAGTGGCGATCATCGACGGTACAGTTAATGGTGACGTCGTTGCGCATCAAAAAGTTGAATTAGGCCCTGCCGCTAAAATTCACGGCAACATTTGGACTCGATCTTTATCGATTCAGAATGGGGCAATATTCGATGGCGTCTGTCAGATGATCGAAGGAAAGGAAGATGCCAGTTAAGGGATAACGGATGGATTCGTAGTATTACTAGTCCGTACCTGAAATTCCGATGCAAAAAGATTCCCTCGCCGATACCGCCAGTAACGAATCGTGCGCTAGCGACTCCGATGTTACTGCCCCCGACACACAGGCTGAATTCGAAGCCTGGCTCGACAAACTTAGACCTCGCAAGTCAATCGGCGGGCAGCGACAGCAATCGCCCTCCATCGAACAACATAAACCGGACTTCTTTGTTACCTGCAAAGACGGAGACTGCCAAATCTCCTTCGAAGGTGTAGTCCATCTGGAAGGTTTTGTTTCAGCCAATATTCGCTCTGAATCGGGAACGCTGGTGACCGGCGGCGGTCTCATTGACGGCAACATTGATGTGGGTGCTGCCTATGTCGATGGATCAGTGATAGGAAACATTCGCGCGAGTGAGCGGGTGGTGCTTTATTCCGAGGCGAAAGTGGCGGGTAATATTATTTCGCCAGCTTTGTCCACCAAACCGGGTGCCCTTTTTGAGGGGGATTGCATTCTCCACGAAAGCATGCCCCGCCGGATGGTGCCCCTCAGCCGAGACCCAAGCACTGAATTTGTGGATCAACTTTAGAATTGTCCTGAGCGTTAGCTAACTACGATAAGATTGAGTGGAATCCTTTGGTCTCCGAAAATGGGTTTCGGAAAAGATCGGAGGATTAGAGTTACATTTGCATTGCGCTCTGGACAGCGACCAGAACCTTTGTCTATTATTTGTACTCGGCTCCAATGCGGTCGACCGCCCTAATTAGCCTCTAGGCTAGTTAAGTTCCAACAAATCCGCGCGTCTTGAAATGTCCCGATGGCATTCGGTAAGCCAACTTGTCGCGCAATCACCAAAATACGGAGGTCAGTATGCTCAGGATAGGAAAGAACCCCAACGAGAATGAACAACCCGACAAGCAGGACGCGTATAGCACCCCCCGCAGCTATGCACCCGCACAGACTGCAGATACTCAAGCAAAGCCAGCTGTCGAAGCTGGGTCATCCCGTGCCTTAACTGAGAGCGAATCGCTCGCTCGTGACATCAAGGAAGGGACCTTGAGTGGCTTTGTCGGTAGCGGAACCGTCGTCACTGGTGAGGCCAGCTTTAAGGCCATGATGCGAGTTGACGGACAGCTGTCCGGTCGCATCACCTCGAGCGGCGGCACTTTGGTGATTGGGACTAACGGTCGAGTCGATGCCAATATTGAGGTAGCTGTAGCGACAATCCACGGCACTGTCAACGGCGATATCGTTGCCACCCAACGTCTGGAACTTGGTCGATCAGCCAAGGTCAGCGGCAACATCCAAACCCCATCGCTCATGATTGAGCAGGGCGCGATCTTCGAAGGCAGTTGCAAGATGACCGCAGTCAATGCGGCCGCCGAAAAAGGTAAGAAGACTTTTGCCTCAGACGATGCTGTCTTAGACACCACGCGCATGAAGCCCGTGAATGCAGACCGGCCCAGCAAGAGCTCGGACATTGCTAACGTGTCTGAGGTAGCAAGCTAAAGTAGATTAGACTTCAGTCTGATCTTTGAGTCTGCGCGGCACGACACGCGAGACCTGGTAGCTTTAACAAAGCGCTTCGTTCGATTCGAACGAGGCGCTTTGTGCTTGTTGGCGTTCTCCCCACATCAACCAGGTGCTGACACCTGGTCGGACATTACTCAACTAGGTAGTGGTACATTTCCGGTCTTTACTCTCATTCACACCGTGGCTTCAGCCCGGTGGTAAAAGACCGCCATGAGTAGCGTAAACCGTTTCAACGGTTTCAGGTTAGTCGAACAAAAGGTAAACCGTTGAAACGGTTCAAGACGTCAGGGAATCGTTGATCACCCGGTTGAAACCGGGTGAGAATGAGATGAACAAACTCAAAACGTACCACTACCCTCAACTACGATCGACTTGACAGCACCGGCCTCTCTCACCGATACATTCATTTGAAGGATTGCTCGCCCCGACTAAGGTTCTCTCCCAGGCTGGACATGAAACTAAAACTCTCGCTCTTGCTCCTAATAGTCTTAGCAGTCCCGTCTGTAGGACAACGAATTCCTGTGCGGACTGTACCTCGCGACATTTTGCTTCGCATCGTTCGAGCTGAAGACACGCGCAATTGGAACTCCGATTTGGAAAGTCTTCTTGCGAACAAGGAAGCAGCGGTTCGCAGTCGCGCAGCGCTTGCGGGCGGACGCATCGGTGATGACAAAGCAGTCCCGGCACTGATCACGTTATTGAAGAATGACAAGAATGAGAGCGTTCGGGCGATGGCGGCATTTGCGCTCGGCGAGATTGAGTCTCCAGCTGCAGCTGAGCCTCTGATTAACGTCTTGAATTCTGACGGGCGCGACTCTCCAATGATTCGTTCGCGCGTCGTCGAGGCCCTGGGAAAAATTGCCGCCAGTGTTCCAAAGTCCGACGATGCGCGGGCAATTCCCATGCGGAAAGCCATTCTGGATACCCTTGAATTCGAGGCTTACCGACGCTCGGCGTACGATGACGAAGCAATTCTCCTGGGGATAACGGCTGCGCTCCGTGCTCACCCTGAGAATGCTGGAAAAACCGTCGCCCGATTTGTAAGGTTTTCCAACCCTCGCATTCGCATGGATGCAGCCAATACCCTCGCGCGGTTGAAGCTCAATGATGGCAATCCAGAGTTACGAGATCACTTGACGAGAGATCCCGATCCTTTAGTTCGAGCAAACTCGGCGAGGGTTCTGGGAGCTACCGAAGACAAGGCTGCGTTTGAAGGTTTATTGGATCGCGCGATCAACGATCAAGACTTGCGCGTTCGCGTCAGTGCTATTCGAGCGCTCGCCACTTTGAAGGACGAACGCGCCGTGCGTCCTCTTCTTGAGCGTGGTCGCGCCTTGCTTGGCATTACCCGACAACCGAAGGTGGGTGAGTCTGGTTTGCGATCCGAACTTAACGAGATGAACGAAATCGCAGCCGCTTTGGGCCGTTTGCTAACAAATTCGAAAGACACGCTCTTCATTGACTGGCTGCTCGAGGTCCGTCAAGTAGCAAAGTTGACGGCGCCGGAAGTCGAGGTAGCATTTGCGCGGGTCGATCCACAGCAATACCAGAATCAGGCGAATGCTGATCTACGCTCACTATCGTCTGCGATCCCACCTGTTCCGTCGAAGAACGATCTAACGGTGAGGGCCCTCTCCTCCATCGCACAGGGAATTGCTGAATTAGCAGCCGTCAAATCTGGAGATCCTTCGCTGGATGCAAGTGTGAAAATTTTTAGCAGAGATCTCCTTGGTCAAAAGGTTGATTGTCGAACCCAGGTATCATCTCTTGAACATGTTCGACCTCGACCTCTCAGGATCAAACCGGGCACGCTAGTTAGCGCGCTTTGCATTCCTGTGCCCGAGCGCGCTCAACCTGCTTTCCTACGCGCTTACTCAGCTTTCAAACCGAGCGGTGCGGCGGAAACCTACCGCCGCTATCTTCAAGAAAAAGACGTGATGGTCCGCACCACCGCCGCCGATTTGTTGAGTGAGTTGCCACCCGATGAAGCTATAACTGAGTCGCTTATCGCAGCGTTGCCACGAGCGCTGGCCGACCGAGATCTGAACGACGCCGCCTTAACCATTCTTGATGGCCTGGGCAAGCAGAAGAATGCCCGAGCCAACGAAGCGATCAAAACGGCACTGAACTCGAGTGATTTTTTTGTCCGTCGCAAGGCAGTTGAGCTGCTAAAGGCGAATGGTGTTGGTGACTTTTCGGCTCGTCTCGGTTCAGTAGGAACACGCAACACGATTGCAGACTATCAACGCGCGCTAAGCCGAATTGGAAAGCAAGTTCGCGCCACGGTCAATACCAGCAAAGGCGCCTTCGTGATTGAGTTCAATCCCGAAGAAGCTCCGCTGACTGTCGATAACTTCGTCATGCTGGCACGCAAAGGCTACTTCAACGGTCAGGCCATTCCGCGCGTCGTTCCAAACTTCGTGATTCAGACTGGCGATCCACGCGGTGATCAAAATGGGGGACCGGGCTATTCAATCAGGTGCGAGATTAATCAAACACCCTACGATCGAGGGTCTGTGGGAATGGCGCTTTCAGGGAAAGACACGGGCGGTTCACAATGGTTTGTGACACACTCGCCGCAGCCTCATCTCGATGGAGGTTACACAGTCTTCGGCCGAGTGGTGTCGGGGATGAATGTGGTGGACAATATCGTTCGCGGCGACACCGTGCGTTCCATTGTCATTACAGAAACCTTGAGAGCAAAAACCAGAAAGTCCCGGTAACTTTGAGTTCAGAGTTTCATCCATCGATATTAAGTCCCAGGCCTATACGACAAGCTGCCAACCTGTCGCCGGTAACAAGCTGGAGTCTTATTTCATCTACTGCAGGCTGGCAGCCTGCAGTTCGTCGCGGTGGAGCGGTACTCTTCACTTTTGCCTTTTTACTTTTACCTTTTTACTTCTCCCTCGCCTCCCAGGATTCAAAGCCGGCCATTGAGCGTCCGCGCTACAAGATCAACCTCGTCCTTGACGTCGACCACGGCTCGTACACAGGAAGCCAGCAGGTCCGGTGGATCAATCGCGGCGAGCGTGGCGCCTCAGTCGTTTTCTTTCATCTTTATTCGAACGTGCGCTCCGAACAACCACTCGCGGCTCAGCAAAGCAACGAAGCGGCGGCAGCTCCCGACGAGCCACGAATCGAGGTCACCGAGGCAAGAGCAGTCGTAGGGGACCAGCCGCTTTTTTTCAATCAGGATGACCAGGGAACGACGCTGCGCGTAAACCTGCGCGAGGCCGTGCCGCCCGGCAAGAGTGTCGAGATAGCTTTAAAGTTCAAAGGCTCAGTTCCTGAGATCGAAGCAGAAGAGACTAGTCTGGTCACCCACGTTGTCAAACAAGTCGGCGCTGCGATCAAGAGCGAACGGGAAGTTCGACGGGCGCGTGAAATTAATTTTCGCTCGCGGAATATTATGTTTCTGGGGGCGGCCTTTCCGATGCTGGTCGTCCACGACTCCGATGAGTGGCGCCGCAAAATCGAGCCAAGTGTCGGCGATCTTCCTTTTACGGCAGCGGCGGACTTCGAAGTCTCGATTGAAACCAATAACACTGTTTCCGTATTCACTTCCGCTCCCGAAGTCAGTAAGGGATCGGCGGAAGGCGTTCACTCTTTCGCAGCGAATGCGCTGCGAGATTTCGCGGTGATTGCCGGCCCGAACTTAAGAGCTGAGCAGCGCCTCGTCGGTGAACTCACCGTACGATCAATTTTCACCTCTGAGCACGAGCGAGTAGGTCGACGAGTATTAGCAAACGCTGCCGATGCGGCGCGAATTTTTCAAGATCGTTTTGGACCGCTACCGCTCACGATTGTGTCCGTCGTGGAAGCGCCCCTCGTAGCCGGGCTGGGAAGCGCAGAATTTGCCGGCATGGACGTAATTGCGAGCGCGTTTTACGTAGACTTCGAATCTCCTGCGATGCGTAACATGCCCGAGCTGATTCGCGATCAACGATCTTCAGTCGAGGACAGCCTTGAATGGACGGTGGCCCATTTGATGGCGCATCAATGGTGGGGCGCCGTAGTCGGAAACGATCCGTCGCGCGCGCCATTTCTTGACGAGGCCCTGGCCGGCTGGTCGGCATTGTTGTATTACCGCGAAATATATGGTGAAGAGCGAGCTGCAGCGGTCCAGCAGGATCAGTTACGAGGAGTCTATCGCCTCTATCGCACTTTTGGCGGAGAGGACTTGCCGGCTGATCGACCGGCTCGCGAGTATCGCAACTCTTTTCAATATGCAGCCATCGTAATGACCAAGGGAGCGCTGATGTTTGTGGAGCTCCAGAAACAGCTCGGAGATAAACGGTTCTTTACAGCAGTGCAGAAGTATTACCAGGCAAATCAGCTCGAGATCGTGGAGATGGATGACTTACTCGCTGCGTTTGTCGGGGAAGCGCCGGTCGAACAAAGGCGAGTGGTAGCGCGTACATTCAATCGCTGGCTGTCCAGCCGGCGAGGTGATGAAGATATTTCGCCGCCGGATCGACAGCTCGCCGATTCGCTGGGATTGCCGGGAAAGCCCGAACCGCAACGCGGTGGTGATAAGAATGCATTCACGGTGTTTGGAAAGCTGGGAAAGTTTTTCTGGCAACAAATGACCCGGATCAGATAAGTCCGGCAAACTTTAGTTTGTCGAAGAATTTCGTCTAATGGCAATTGCGAACGACAATCAAACCTTTGGTGAGTTGGTACCTCGCCAAAATGCGAGCGCCCGACTTACTCGTCCGACTAAGATACAAGTCGAGCGAGAGCTGGAAGTCTTTGCGCAAATAATGGACAACCAGTTTGCGTTGCCAATCGTGGGCTGGCGTTTCGGCATGAACGCGATTATCGACTTGATTCCCGGAATCGGTGATGTCGCGACTTCTTTAGTGGCGCTCTACATTCTGATTTCCGCAGTTCGTTACCGGGTTCCCAAGATCACTTTGCTGCGAATGGCTTTGAACATCGCCATTTACTTTCTCGGCAATTTGGTTCCGTGGGTAGGTGATATTTTCGCCGCTTGGTGGAAACCCAACATGCGCAACCTCAGACTATTGCGTAGCAGGGCTACAGTCTCGGCCGAAGCAGCTGGCGAAGCACGAACGAGCGATTGGTTATTCGTCGGTCTGATCGTTGCCGGTCTGCTGGCAATGCTGTTGGGATCATTAGCAGTTTCCGGCCTGATAATCTGGTGGCTCTTTCATCCGGTGTCGTAGCTACAGAACACCCGGCGTGTCGGGAGTTCAGTAAAGGTTACCACCCGCACTTCAAACCTACTTGTTCTTCGAACGCTTCCAGGTCCATTCTTCGGAAGCGGGCTGACCTTTGTAGGTGCCTTCGATCCTGGCATGCAAGGAATCGTCTCCGTCCAACCAATAAATAATGCGTTGGGGAAAATCGTGCTCTGGATTCTCGAACACGACCCGTTTGCCTTTCATTTCTTTCAAGCGAAATGGCGTAGCAGGTTTTCCTTGAGGACTGGCCCAGAAGGTTATTCCCTCGGCTGTTGAGGCGATGCGCAAAAACTCAAAAGAGGCAGTTTTACCATCCTTCGTGTCACGATGAATGCCAAGCATGCTGTTACCTCTCGGTTCCAACCAGGCTTCATCCGTCTCGACGCCGTCTTGAACTCCAATCCATTGGCCCGCCATCCAGCCCAGATCTGCCAGCTGTGTGTCAGCTTTGCTCGTGTGACTTGGTCCGATGAAAGTCAGACAGAGAATTCCAATTACAACCAAAAAGGTTTTCATAAACGTGTTTTTCCTCCGGACGTAGCTTAACTTTGGTGAGAGGTGCTGTCTTGAACAAATGCGACATCGTGCCTACAGGTGCTCAGAGTTCAATCTTTAGATTGGCGTTTCACCTCAAGACTCACCTCAGGTTAAGTGCTCATCTCAAGTTGAGTAGGGATGAACACGCAATCTAAAGATTGAACTCTAAACGCCTGTCGTCACATTTGCTTGTTCCCAACAGCATCGCCAAGCGTCGAGGTGTGACAAAGTGGTTAGCGAAATTGCCGAGCGATTGCGACTGTTGTTCGGTGGGGCTTTGGCCGCAGAACTCCCTAAATTCACGGACCATGTGAGGTTGATCGGCGTAACCGCTGGCTAGCGCCAGTCCGGCCCAATCGCGAAGTTGAGTCTCGCCAACCATCTTCATCAAATGCTGAAAGCGAATAATCCGAGCCAGTGACTTGGGCGAGATTCCGGCACTGCTGCGAAACTCTCTTTCCAGATGTCGAGAACTGATGCCGAGCCGATCGGCGACCTGATCGACTCTGCTTTGTCCCCGGCTGTCGACGATTTCTCTGACTGCAGCTTCAAACCTGGGTCGTGCTGGCGTCTGATGCAATCGTGACAAAAGAAAGTTTTCGATAAGTCGTTGCCGTTGGCGTTGGGAGGGCTCTGCAAGAACGGTCGTCTCGAGATCCTTGCCTTCGATTCCCCACACATCTTCAGTGCTCACTGTTTCGTCTGTGAACAGATCGAGAGGCGCCGGCATAAATCGATAAGCGCCACCCGGGCGAAACCGCACACCCATCGTGAGGGTTGGTCCGGTCGGCTGCACCAGAATGAATTGGGTCAGCTCGCCTACAACAAAACTGCGCTGTTGTAATTCAAACGAGGAGCTGATCTGTCTTTGGAACGGAGCCCGAAGGTGAAAGATCCATTCAATACATCCGTCAGGCAGGACTCTTTCAGCCTGGGGAGTTGGCACTCCGCGTTCATCCGAAACACACCAAATAACTTCCAGGTATTTAGACAAAGCGGGCGAGGGCTGGTATTCGGCGAATTTCATGAAGTGGTCCGGCAACAGAATAGCCGTCACCGAAAATTACCTCAAGCTTGCCGATGCCGAGGGCGTTGTGCGCAAGGTGTTTATGCTAGCGCCTTGCCAATGCGCTCGATCTTACCTGGTAGTCTTCTTCCCGCCAGCGCCAGTGACATTGCATAGAGTATTCCAAAAATTATCGGAACCAGAGCCAGCCAACCGGGCGACTTGTTCAGCAGATAAATCGTCAATATTCCCGGTGAGCTGGAAAAAACTATTCCTGCCATAGCGTCGAACAAGGAAGAAGTGGATGAAGAGAATCGATAGAAGTGCATCTTCACCGGATGGCTAATCGACATCCAATTTCCCCACGTGAGGTAAGCGTACGTCAGCGACATCGTGACAATTGTCGCGATCAAGCCGGCCTCGAAACCCAGGCGCCAGATAATGAGCAAGAGCAATGGGATCGTCTGCAGCAAGGCGAAGACTGCAAAAGCGAAATTCTTACTTCGGACAATGGCGTGACCTGTCAAAGGAAGTATCTCGTACCGATCGAGACCATCAGTGCTATCGAGACCGAAATAATTGAAGGCGAGCGGCGAACTCGGAAGAAACACTACGGTAAGAAATATTATCGAAATCTCAAGCGACGCCACTCCTGCTGTTATCAGATAGAAGCATCCCGTCGCTGCCACCAGAATCCCAAGATAAACATCCAGCAGCCGCCGGAAGTGTTTGAGGTCTTTGGCTATCAATCCCCCGAGTCGACCGGGAACGCCGAAACTCAGGCCCGCCTTTCCAGCTCCCTGCCGCGATGTCTCTTGAAGAGTTGCGCGAAATGACAACATCGCAGCGGCCAAGGACATTGCGATGAGCAAGCAAAGCATGAAGACGAACGCCAATGCGACGGATAAGTGTTGGGCGGTGGCAGCGCGCGAA
>Ga0157380_10002704_pt1 | contig 12025 bp, 7 predicted proteins | sample S35metaG_FD_119757 | JGI IMG/M metagenome (GOLD analysis project Ga0157380, IMG submission 119757) | Switchgrass rhizosphere microbial communities from Kellogg Biological Station, Michigan, USA - S3-5 metaG | ecosystem: Host-associated > Plants > Roots > Rhizosphere > Soil | place: USA: Michigan...
CCACGTCGTAGCGTCCCTGGACGATCGTGCCCGGCAGGTGCGCGAGCTTCGTGACGTCGTCGAGCAGCTGCGTCTCGGTCTTCAGGAACGCGCCGTTCACGAAGTAGTGGCACTCGATCCGGGCGAAGGCGTCGGCGAAGCTGTCGCCGCCGAACTGCGCGATCAGGTTCGGGTCGGGATGGAGCTTGCTGGTGCTGCCCTCCCAGATCGACCACGCCTTCGCGGCCGCGCTGCGCACGGCGGGGTCCTCGGACGTGAGCCGGCGGTAGTACGCGCTCATCAGGTCGCCGCGCTCGACCTCGGGGATCGGCTTCAGGTACTCCTCCCACGCGTCGGGGAAGAGCCAGCTCGCACCCTCCTGGTAGAACCAGAGCAGCTCCTTCCTCCGCAGCAGGAAGATGCCGCGCAGGATCAGGGCCGTGCAGCGCTCGGGGTGCGTCTCGGCGTAGGCGAGCCCCAGCGTGCTGCCCCAGCTGCCGCCGAACACCAGCCACTTGTCGATCCCCAGCTTCTCGCGCAGCTGCTCGGCGTCCTTGACCAGGTTCCAGGTGGTGTTCTCGCGCAGCTCGGCGTGCGGCGTGCTCTTGCCGCTGCCGCGCTGGTCGAAGAGCACGACGTGCCACTGCTTCGGGTCGAAGTAGCGGCGGTAGTCGGGGTCGAGCCCGCCGCCGGGGCCGCCGTGGAAGAACACGGCCTTCTTCCCCTTCGGGTTGCCGACCTGCTCGTAGTGGACGGTGTGCAGGTCCGACACCTTCAGGTAGCCCTCGTCGAACGGCTCGATCTCGGGGTAGAGCTCGCGCATCGGGCGATTGTATTCCGTGTTCCCGCTCAGGCCTGGGCCGCGGCCCGCCCCGTCGCGTCTTCCACGCCGCCGGAGTGCAGTGGGATCGAGACCGTCACGATCACGCCGTCGCCGCCGTCCCGGTCGCGGGCACTCGCCTCGCCACCGTGGAAGGCCGCGATCAGCCGCACGATGTAGAGGCCGAGGCCGAGGTGCGGCTCGCGCTCGCCAGCGGCCGGACGGATCGAGACCATCGACTCGAAGAGCCGGCCGATCATCTGTTCGGGCAGCGGCGGGCCCTGGTTCTCGACCGTGAGCGCGGCCGCGCGGCCGTGGCGCGCGAGTCCGACGGTCACCGACGTGCCCGGCGTCGCGAAGCCGAGCGCGTTGTCGACCAGCTTGTCGGCGAGCTGCGCCATCAGGTCCGGCGAGCCCAGCACGACGACCGGCCCCCCCGGCTCGGCGAGGCGGATCTCGCGCCCCGGGTTCGACTGGCGGTAGCCCGCGACGCAGCCGCGCAGCACGGCGGCCATGTCGTAGGGCTCGCGCTCGGTCGCGGCCAGGCCCGGCTCGAGACGGGTCGCCTCGCTCATCCGCGAGAGGATCGTCGCGAGCCGCCGCAGGCCCTCGTCCGCCCGCTCGATGTAGACGCGGGCCTCCTCGGGCAGCGGCTGGAGCCGCAGGTTGTCGAGCGACGAGCGCACGACGCCCACCGGCGTCCGGATCTCGTGCGACAGCCGGTTGCCGACCTGCTCGAGGTAGGAGGTGTACTGCCGCTGCCGCTCCAGGATCGCGGCGAAGCTCCGCGCGAGGTCGCCGATCTCGTCCCCGGCGCCCGTGCCCGGCACGCTGCCGCTCACGCGGCCGTGGCGGTCGATCGCCTGCTCCACGCCGTCGCGCAGACGGTGGACGCGCCACGACAGCCGCGACGCGAAGACGAGCAGCGCGAGCGCTCCGAGCACGCTCGTCCCCAGGATCGCGGCGAACAGCTTGCCGAACTCGCGGTTGCGCGCCGCCAGCACGTCGTTCGTCGTCTGCTCGACGAGCACCGCGCCGCGGACCTGCTCGCCCACGTAGACCGGGTGCGACGCGGAGAGCACGACCGCGCGCGAGTCGGGCGTGAGCCGCCAGCGCGTGGCCTCCTGTCCGGCGAGCGCGCTCACCACCTCGGCGCCCTCGAGCTTGTAGGTCCCCGGCGGCGCGTCCTCGAAGTCCTCGCGCGGCTCGTCGAGGAAGCGCTTCGTCAGCGGCTGGATCCACGCGTCCGCGATCCGGTCCCAGGTCGAGATCTCGGCGGGGGGCGGCTGCGCCGGCCGGCGCAGCGATCCCGCGTGCGCCAGCACCCGGCGGTTGACGTCCACCACCCAGATCCGCGACGAAGCGCGGCCCAGGCCGCGGATGAGCTCGCTGATCTCAGGCGACGGCACCAGAACGGTGCCGAGCTGCTCGCGCGTCGAGGTGCCCCCGGCGGTGCCGAGCTGTCCGACGAGCGTGCGCGTCTCCGGGTCGTCCACGTCCACGACGGCGAACGAGAGCCGTGGGCCGATCAATGTCCGCGGCAGGCGCAGCTCGACCAGGAAGCCCGTCGCGGTGGTGCGCCAGGTTCCGATGATGCGGTTGTCGGGCACGCGGCTGCCGTCCTCGAGCACGAGCCACGCCGAGATCGGCCCGTCCCCCGGCGCGTCGATCGCGAAGCGCAGGAACTCGTCGTCCGCCGTCACCACCGCGATCTGGACGTGGTCGCTCGCGCCGAGCTCGGGCCGCTCCGGGTCGCGCAGCACGACCGTCTCGTCGTCGACCTCGAAGAGCGCGTAGACGCCCGTGCCGTGCCGGCCGATCCGGTATCGGTAGCTGAAGGCCGGCTCGCCGGCGATCGCCGGCGCCGACTCGACGCGCGGCTCGCCGCCCGGCTGCTCCCAGTCCGAGACGCGACCGTCCACGACGATCGGCTTCTCCAGGTTCGCGACGCGCAGGTCGCGCTCGAAGCTCGCGGGCACCGAGTAGACCTCGCCGGCGAGCAGCACGTTCGGCCGGTCGTTGAGCGCCGTCGCCACGGCGCGTGCCGTCGAGACGAGACCCTGCTCCTGGACGCGCAGCAGCAGCCGCTCGAGCTCGCGCACGTAGCGGAAGCCGGCCCAGGGGATGAGCAGCAGCAGGCTCGCGACGAGCGCGAGCTTGACGGGGATCGCGAGCCGCGGCCCCGCGAGGCGCACGCTACGCCTCCCGCCAGCGATAGCCCATGCCGTAGACGCTCTCGATCCTGTCGAAGCCCGCGTCGAGCGAAGTGAACTTCCTGCGAATGCGCTTGACGTGCGAGGTGACCGTGCTGTCGTCCACCACCATGCGCGCCTCGCCCATCAGCTGCTCGCGGTTCTTGACGTGGCCGGGATGCCGGGCGAGCGCGTGGACGATCCAGAGCTCCGTGAGCGTGAGGTCGACGCTCGTGCCCCGCCAGCTGGCCGTCACGCGCTTCAGGTCGATCCGCAGCGGGCCGCGCTCGATCGCGTCCTCCGCCTGCGCGTCGCTGCCCTGCGCGTCGACGCGCCGGAAGAGCGCGGCGATCCGCGCGAGCAGGTGCGGCAGGCTCGCGTCCTTCGTCAGGTAGTCGTCCGCCCCGAGCCGCAGGCCCGAGACGGTGTCGAACTCGCTGTCGCGGGCGGTCAGGAAGATGATCGGCAGCGTCGCGGAGAGCCCCCTGAGCTCACGGCACAGCGTGAAGCCGCCGTCGATCTCGTCGCCGAGCCCGATGTCGAGGATCGCGAGGTCGGGCAGGCGAGAGCGGAACGCCTGTAGCGCGCTCGCGCGGTCGGCGTGCGCCGCGACCTCGTACCCTTGCCGCCGCAGCACGTCCGCGTAGTTCGCACGCAGGCCCGGGTCGTCCTCGACGATCGCGATGCGGCGGCTCAGGGCGCGCGGCTCCTCGACCCGGAATATAGCGTGACGCCGCCGCGCGCGCCCGTCGCGGGGCCAATTGCCATTTTTCCGCCCGAATTCACCACCGGAAAGCCCGCGTTGCTCCCCGGCCGCACCGCTCTCGCGCCCTATTCATGCGCCCAGGAGGAACGGACATGGCTCGAGGGATGTGGATCGACTTCGGCAGGCTGCTCGGAAAGGCCTTCGTTCTCGGGATTGCCGTAGGCCTGGTGCTCACGCTGGCGGCCGCCGCCCTGCCGTCTCCGCTGCAGGAGGAGGAGGCGCAGGCCGAGTCGCCGCGGCTCGCGACGAGCGGGCGCTTCCTGATGCGGCGCGCGAGCGGCGAAGGCTGGACGATGGCGCCCAACCTCGCCACCGAGGCGAGCTTCCGCGTCGCGGGCGTCGTGGCGCGTGCGACGGTGCGCCAGCGCTTCCAGAACGCGACCGACGGCTGGGTCGAGGGCGTCTACGTCTTCCCGCTGCCCGAGAACGCCGCGGTCGACCACCTGCTGATGAAGGTCGGCGAGCGCGAGATCGAGGGGCAGATCCGCGAGCGCGAGCAGGCGAAGGCGGAGTACCAGCAGGCGAAGAGCGAGGGCAAGAAGGCGAGCCTCGTCGAGCAGGAGCGGCCCAACCTGTTCACGACCAGCGTCGCCAACCTGGGCCCGGGCGAGACGCTGGTGGTCGAGATCGAGTTCCAGCAGACGCTCTCGTTCGACGAGGGCGAGGTGCGGCTGCGCCTCCCGCTCGTGGTGGGGCCGCGCTACATCCCCGGCCAGGCGACGGACGAGAAGCCCTTCGGCCTCGGCTGGGCGCTCGACACCGACCTCGTCCCGGACGCGTCGCGGGTCACGCCGCCGCTCGTGAAGGCGGGCGCTCGGCTCCGCAACCCGGTCTCGATCGAGGTCGAGCTCGATCCCGGCTTCCCGCTGCAGTCGCTCGTCAGCCGCTACCACGCGGTCGTCAGCCAGCCGATGCCGGACGGCCGCTACCACGTAAAGCTCAAGGACGAGCTCGTCCCGGCCGACCGCGACTTCGAGCTGGCGTGGACCCCGAAGCCGGGAGCGATGCCGCAGGGCGCCCTGTTCCGCGAGGAGCGCGACGGCGCGACCTACGCCCTCGTGACGCTCTTTCCTCCCGTCGGTCCGCAGGTCGAGTCGTCCCGGCTGCCCCGCGAGGTCGTCTACGTGATCGACACCTCGGGTTCGATGGAGGGGCTTTCCATCCAGCAGGCCCGCAAGGCGTTGGCGCTCGCGATCGACCGGCTGGGCGGGGACGACCGTTTCAACGTGATCCAGTTCAACAGCGTCACGCAGGCGCTCTGGCAGGACACCCGCCCGGCCACGCCCGAGAATCGCGGCGCGGCACGCCGCTGGGTCGAGAACCTCGCCGCGCAGGGCGGGACCGAGATGGCGGGCGCGCTCGAGGCGGCGCTCGTCGGCAGCGACGACCCGCGCCTCGTGCGGCAGGTCGTGTTCCTGACCGACGGCAGCGTCGGCAACGAGGCGCAGCTCTTCGGAATCATCAAGGAGCGGCTCGGCGACACGCGGCTCTTCACGGTCGGCATCGGCTCGGCGCCCAACAGCCACTTCATGACGAAGGCCGCCGAGTTCGGCCACGGCACCTTCACCTACATCGGCGACCTGCGCGAGGTCGAGGAGAAGATGACCGGCCTCTTCCAGCGGCTCGAGAGCCCCGTGCTCACGGGCATCGAGGTGACCTGGCCCGCCGGCGCCGCGGTCGAGGCGTGGCCGGCGCGCATCCCGGACCTCTACCTCGGCGAGCCGGTGGTCTTGAGCGCACGGCTCGAGGGCGAGGCACGCGAGGTCCGGCTCGCCGGCCGCCGTGGAAACGACGCCTGGGCGAGCACCATGGCCCTGTCGGGCGGACGGCACGGCGACGGCGTCGCGGTGCTCTGGGCGCGGCGCAAGATCGAGTCGCTCACGGACTCGCTGCACGAGGGCAAGGACGCCGACGAGGTGCGAAAGCAGGTCGTGGAGCTCGGGCTCGAGCACCACCTGGTCACGAAGCACACGAGCCTCGTGGCCGTGGACGTCACGCCCACGCGGCCGGAGGACGAGGCCTTGCGCACCAGCGCCGTGCCGACGAACCTGCCGCACGGCTGGACGTACGAGGGAATCGGCCAGCTTCCGCAGACCGCGACGCCGGCTCCGCTGCATGCGCTCGTCGCCCTGTTGTCGCTGCTCGCCGCGGCCGCCCTGCTGCGGGCCGACCGCGCGTGGCGCGCGGGAGACCGCTCGTGACCGCGCGCGCGCCGCTGGCGATGGGCCTGCGGTTCTCGGCGGCCGGCCTGCTGCTGGCCGTCGCCGCGTGGCACGGGGGCCGCGCGGCCTGGATCGAGGCGAAGGCGCAGCTCGCGCAGGTGCTCGTTCGGCGCGCGTGGCAGAGGACGCTGGCCGGGGCCGGGGACGCGCGTCCCTGGCCCTGGGCCGACACGCGGCCCGTCGCGCGGCTCATGGCTCCCGGGCTCGGCGTCGACACGTTCGTGCTGGCCGGGGCGAGCGGGCGCACGCTCGCGTTCGGCCCCGGGCACCTCGACGGCACTCCCGAGCCCGGCGAGCCTGGCAACGCGGTCGTGAGCGGCCACCGCGACACGCACTTCGCGTTCCTGCGGCGGCTCGTGGCGGGCGACGAGCTGCTGGTCGAGACGCGCCGCGGCGAAAGGCAGCGCTACGTCGTGGCGACGACGCGCGTCGTCGACCGGAGCGACCTCTGGGTCGCGGCCGACGCCGACGACACGCGCCTCACGCTCGTCACCTGCTACCCGTTCTTCGCCCTCCAGCCGGGCGGCCCCTTGCGCTACGTGGTGGTCGCCCGGCGCGTGGAGGGCTAGAACGTGTAGTCGAGCGCGATGAGCGGCGCCGCCTTGTCGCGCAGCCCGTGGTCGTCGACCTTGAGCAGCACGTTGAACACGACGAGCAGCCGCCCGACGGGGTTCAGCTTCATGCCGAGAGCGACGCTCGTCTCGTTGTAGGAGGCCTGGTCGAAGCGGATGTCCGGGAAGGGCGTGCCCGAGGCGTCCAGGCCGTGGAAGGTCGTGGTCTCGACGCGGGAGTTGTCGATCAGGTAGCGGCCGATCACGTCGGCGGCGAGCGTGAGCCGCCGCGTGACGCCCACGTCGAAGCCGCCCGCGTAGAGCAGCTCGTCCGGCAGGTTGCCCTTGGTGCCGGTCGTGATGTCGCCGGCGAGCAGGCTGTCGCCGTTCCACTGGTAACCGAAGTTCAGGTGCGGCGACACCTTGCCGAACTGCCACGAGGCCGCGGCGAACGGCCGCAGGCCCCAGGCGCCCGAGCCCAGCAGGTCCTGCTCGTCGCCCGTCGGCATCCGCATGTCGAGCCCGAGCGCGAGCCCGTGGCCGGAGCCCCAGCGCGCCGCCGTGCCCTTGAAGCGCAGCGTCAGGTCGCCCAGGCCGCTGGCGTGGCCGTCGCGCACGTACTCGCGCTGGCTGCCGACGCTGTGGTCCGCCTGCCCGAAGAAGTGCACGATCTGGTTGCTGCCCGTGCCGAGGCGCTGGATCGTCGCCTCCGAGACCACGTCGATCTCGGCCGAGACGATGGGCAGCGCGAGCGACACGTCGATGCTGTCGTTCAGGCCGTAGGTGGCGAAGGCGATGTTCTGGGTGACCGTCGCCTGGATGCTGGTGCTGGTGGTCACCACGTCGGCGCGGCCGCCGGCGGCCGGGTCGTCGTGGGTGAAGACCGCCGGCAGGGAGCCGAGGTCGATGCCGTCGATCGTGTCGAAGCTGAAGTGCTGCATGCCGAAGCCGAGGGCGAACTTGCCCTTGCCCATCGTCTCCGCGCGCTCGGCGAAGATCGGGCCGAAGCTCTGGGTCGAACGGGTGAAGACGCCGAGCGTCGGGTCCATCGTGTAGGTGAAGCCGGACGACGGCGACGGCAGCGGCAGCGCCGAGAGCTGGCTCGCGAGCGCGGCGTTGAACTGGTTGAAGCGCGACTGGAACGCGTTGTTGAAGTGCGCGGAGTGCGTCGAGCCGTCGGGCAGCGGCGCCGAGCTGTCGACGATCAGCCCCTGCTCCCCGTAGAGCGTCGGCAGCAGGTGCGCGAGCTTCTGGCTCTGCGCGCTCGCCAGCGCGGGCAGCGCGGCGAGCGCCACGAACGCGAACGTCAAGGCACGCCTCGTCATCTTTGCTCCTCTCGTCCGCCCGCTTTCTGCGGGCACTCTCACCGGCCGATCTCGTCGATCACGAATCCCTCCGCGCCGGGCGCTAGCAGGATAAGCAACGCTCCCCCGCGCCACAACACACTTCAGCGACTTGAAGTCCCAGCCGGCATTTTCGACGGCGTCCCCGGCCGAATACCGGACAAGAGGGTGACCGATTTCGATCTGTCGCTATACATCGGGAGTCGCGGCTTAGAATCAGGCCGCGTAGCTCTCCCGGAGGAATGGAATGGACGCTTCGATCTGGCCCCGCCGCCACTTCACGTCGAGCCTGGCCGCGCTCGTCGGCGCCAGCCTGGCGCCGCGCGGCGCTTCGGCGGGCCACACGCCTGGAGCCGCCGACGTCCAGCCGGGGGCCCCGCTCATCGACCTGAGCTCGAACGAGAACCCGTACGGACCCTCCGCGCAGGCGCTCGAGGCGATGACGCGCTGCCAGTCGGTCGCGTGCCGCTACCCGGACGACGTCGAGAGGCGCGTCGTCGACGCGATCGCGGCGCTGCACGGGATCGCGCCCGAGCGCGTGGTGCTGGGCTGCGGCTCGAGCGAGGTCCTGCGGCTGTGCGACGCGGCCTTCCTCGGCCCGGGGCGGAAGCTGGTCGCCGCCGAGCCGACCTTCGAGGCGGTGCTGCAGTACGCGAAGGTGACGAGGGCCGACGCGGTCCAGGTGCCGCTCGACGCCGCCTTCCGCCACGACCTCGGCGCGATGGCCGCGGCGTGCGACGCGAGCACGGGGCTCGTCTACGTCTGCAACCCCAACAACCCGACCGGCACGATCGTGAGCGGCAAGGAGCTCGAGGCGTTCGTGGCCCGCGTGCCCTCGAGCACGGTGGTGCTCGTCGACGAGGCGTACCACCACTTCGTCGAGGACCCGGGCTACCGGAGCATGGCCGAGCTGCTCGAGCGCTACCCGAACCTGGTCGTCGCGCGCACCTTCTCGAAGATCTACGGGATGGCGGGCATGCGGCTCGGCTACGGCATCAGCTCGCTCGCGAACGCGGAGGCGCTGCGCGCGCAGGCCGCCTGGGGCAACACCAACGTCGCGGTGCTCGAGGCCGCGCTCGCGAGCCTCGGCGACAAGGAGCTCGTCGCGCGGCAGCGCGAGAGGCTGAACGGCACGCGCCTTCGCCTGTGCCGCGAGCTCGAGAAGGACGGCCGGCGCTACATCCCGTCCGAGGCCAACTTCATGATGATCGACGTGGGCGGCGACGTGAAGCCGCTGATCCCCGCTTTCGAGGCGCGCGGCGTGAAGGTGGGCCGCCGCTTCGCCGCGATGCCCGGCTGGCTGCGGGTCACGATCGGCAAGCCGGAGGAGACCGAGGCGTTCCTCGCGGCGCTGCGGGCGCTCGTGCCGGCGCGAGCGGCCGCCTGAGCGGCCTCGGGCGGATTGACCGTCCGCTGCGCGGCCTTTAGGCTGTCCGCGGACGCGGAGGAGCTTTGGCGCTCGGTTTCGGCAAGGGGAAGGAAGAAGACGTCGTCTCCCTGATCGCGGCGAAGAAGTACGCCCGCGCGATCGAGGTGCTGAAGGCGCAGCTCCAGAAGAAGGGCGCCAACCCGAGCCTGCGCATGCAGCTCGCCGACGTGCTGATCCTCGCGGACAAGAAGCCAGAAGCCGTCGGCCTGCTGATCCCGCTCGCCGATCAGTTCGCGCGCGAGGGCTTCGCGGCCAAGGCCGTCTCGGTGCTCAAGAAGATCCAGAAGATCGACCCGGGCCGCCGCGACGTCGAGGAGCGGCTGGCGCGCCAGATCGAGGAGAAGCAGCGCGAGGCGACGGGGGTGCCGATCTCGCGCCCCGGCGCGTCCGTGCGGGACGACTCGTCCGGCTTCGCCGACGGTCCGTCGCTCGAGATCGGGATGGAAGCGATCGAGCCGATCTCGGCTCCCTCCCCGCCGCCGGAGCTGCCGCCCGCGGCTGCCGCCGCGTCGCCCGACACGACGCTGCCGGTCGGCTCCTCACCGGAGCCCGCCGCCGCCCCGCTGCCGATGCTCGAGCTCACCCCCGAGCCTCCGCCGCAGCGCGCGCCGCTGCCGCCGCGTGCGCCTGCCGCGCCGCCCGCGGAGATCCCGCTCGTGGAGCTGGAGCCTTCGGCCTTCGTCCTGGCGGAGCCGGCCTTCGTCCCGGCTCCCGCGGCTCCCGCGGCTGCCGCGCCAGCGGCGGGTTCGAAACCGCCGGAAGAGGAGATCGAGGACTACGACCTGATGTACGTCGCCGAGGACGGCGACGACGACGAGACGATCGACGTCCCGGTCGAGGCCGAGCTCGTGGAAGGCGAGGCAAAGGCGGAGCCGATGTCCGCGGGCCAGTTCGCCGACGAGCTGATGGGGCTCGTCGACAGCGTGTTCCAGGAGTTCAAGGCCCCGCCGCCCGCTGCTCCCGCTGCTCCCGCTGCTCCCGCGGCTCCCGCTGCATCCGGCGCCGACGCCGCGGCTGCCGCCGACTTCGACCTCGGGGGCGGCAACCAGATCGTCGTGAGCCCGCTCTTCCGCGATTTCTCGGTCGACGAGATGGTGGCCGTGATCCAGGGCCTGAAGCTGCTGTCGTACGAGCGCGGCGCCGTGATCCTGCGCGAAGGCCAGGGCGGCGGCAGCCTCTACATGCTCACGTCCGGCCGCGTGCGCGCGTTCAAGAAGGGCACGGACGGCAAGCAGAACCCGCTCGGCGACCTGAAGGAAGGCGCCTTCTTCGGCGAGATGTCGATCCTGACGGGCCAGCCGCGCATGGCGAGCGTCGTCGCGCTCGCCCGCTGCGAGCTGCTCGAGCTCGACCGCCCGACGCTCGACGAGATCACGAAGAGCCATCCCCACGTCTGGGACGTGCTACGGGAGTTCGCGGAGCAGCGAAGGGCCGCTGCGCAGGGCTGACGCTCAGCGCCCCACCAGCACCACGACCGAGCGCGGGCCGACCGCATAGGTCCGGTCCCAGGTCACCGGCGCCTCCGCGCCTGGCTCGAGAGCGTCGTCGCCCGGCGGAAGGCTGGTGTCGAGGAAGCGCCGCCACGACTTTCCCGCCGGCAGCTTCGGAAGCTCGAAGGCCTTCGGCTCCCAGTGCGCGTGGGCGATGACGAGGATCGTCTCGTCGTTCGCAGCCGGCAGGATCTGCATCGCGACCGAGCGTGACTCCGGCGTCCAGTCGGGCTTTCCCGGCCGCGCGCCGTGCCAGGCGACGGCCGGCCGCGCCTCGTCCTCGAAGAAGCTGCGCCGGCGCAGCGAAGGGTGCGCCTTGCGGAAGCGGATCAGCCGTTGCGTGAAGCGGAACAGGTCGCCGTTTTGCGACAGGAGGGACCAGTCGAGCCACGAGATCTCGTTGTCCTGGCAGTAGGCGTTGTTGTTGCCGCGCTGCGTGCGGCCGAGCTCGTCGCCCGCCAGCAGCATCGGCACCCCCTGCGACAGGAACAGCAGCGCGAGGAAGTTGCGTTGCTGGCGGCGGCGGAGCGCCACGATCTCGGGGCGTGACGACGGCCCCTCCTCGCCGCAGTTCCACGACAGGTTCTCGGGGTGGCCGTCGATGTTGCCCTCGCCGTTCGCCCAGTTGTGCTTGTCGTGGTAGGAGACGAGGTCGGCGAGCGTGAAGCCGTCGTGGCTGGTCACGAAGTTGATCGAGTGCCAGGGCGCGCGGTCCGACACGCGGTAGAGGTCGGGGCTGCCCGCGAGCCGCGTCGCCAGGAGCCGCGTCAGGCCGAGATCGCTCTTCACGAAGCGGCGCAGCTCGTCGCGGAACTTGCCGTTCCACTCGGCCCAGCGCCCCCAGCTCGGGAAGCTGCCGACCTGGTAGAGCCCGGCGGCGTCCCAGGCCTCGGCGATCAGCTTCACCTCCGCCATCACGGGATCGGCGGCGATCGCCTCGAGCAGCGGCGGGTTCGGCAGCACCTCGCCGTCGCGGCCGCGGCCGAGGATCGACGCCAGGTCGAAGCGGAAGCCGTCGACGTGCATCTCGGTCACCCAGTAGCGGAGCGAGTCGAGCACGAGCTGGAGCGTCCGCGGGTGTCGCATGTTGAGCGTATTGCCGGTGCCGGTGAAATCGGTGTAGAAGCGCTTGTCCTGATCCAACCGGTAGTAGGCGAGGTTGTCGATGCCTTTGAGCGACAGCGTCGGCCCGAGATGGTTCCCTTCCCCCGTGTGATTGTAGACGACGTCGAG
>Ga0157380_10002706_pt1 | contig 12019 bp, 11 predicted proteins | sample S35metaG_FD_119757 | JGI IMG/M metagenome (GOLD analysis project Ga0157380, IMG submission 119757) | Switchgrass rhizosphere microbial communities from Kellogg Biological Station, Michigan, USA - S3-5 metaG | ecosystem: Host-associated > Plants > Roots > Rhizosphere > Soil | place: USA...
GCGATTCCAAAACACTTACAACGGGGAAGCTATTCGTTACAACTGTAATTTGTAGATCAGGCGGAAGGATACTGGCAATAGCGAGGGCTGTCGTTCCTCCATCAAAAACAACCACCTGGCCGGGATGCAGCAGCCCCAGTGCTTTTTCAGCAATAATTCTCTTCTCGTCGCTTTTGTAATGCAACCTGTCCTGGAAATGGTGAGGGGTCGGTGAATGAGGAATCGCACCACCTCGAACGGCCTTCAACAAGCCCTTGTCCGTAAGCTCCTTTAAGTCTCTTCGCACCGTATATTCTGAAATGGCGAGTTCTTTACTTAAGGTCTTAAGGGTGACTTTCTGATCTTCGGAGAGTTTACCAAGAATGTATTGAAACCGCTCTTCTTTAAGCATATTTGCAATATTACGCGTTTGTGGCATGAAAATGGTGCATTTTTGCGTTAAATCTTATAAATATTGTTCTTTAACTTGCAATATTATGCCATTTTAGTATTTTTGTTGCAAATTATTGCAGAACGATGGAGACTACATCCCGAAGCGGTTTGAGCCGGCAGACCCTATTAGTAAATACTGAAATGCCCCCGATCACAGAAAAAAGCGTTTTGCTCCAATCTGTCTCACGCCAAGCAAACCGCAGAGGCGTGAGTATATTCTTTTTTTTGCATGGCGTGTGCTTTGCCAGCTGGGCCTCCCGAATTCCTACGATTCAATCAGAGCTCAACCTTAGCGCTTCGTCCCTTGGTACAATATTGTTTGCACTGCCCCTCGGGTTTTTCATTTCACTTGCGTTTGCCGGATGGCTTATTGCCAAAACCGGAAGCAAAAAAGCGGTTGTTATTTCATCGACGCTGTATAGCCTCTCCCTGGTGGGAATAGGATTTTCAACCTCTCCCCTACAGGTTGCTGCGAGCTTACTCCTTTTCGGATTCTTTGCTAACATGCTGAACATTTCAGTCAATACCCAGGCCGTTGCAGTCGAGGAATTGTATCAGAAAAGATTGATGGCAACTTTTCATGGCCTGTGGAGCGTTGCGGGCTTCGCCGGCGCAGCCTTTGGTACCTGGATGATTGGGGAGAGCGTGCCCCCGCTTCAGCATTTTGTTTTCGTTTGTCTTTTTGTTCTTATAGGGATCGCTATTTCTGCTTTTTATCTGGTAGAAAAAGACAAGCCTACCGATAAAAAAAGTCCCATTCTTGCTTTGCCCGACAAATCACTGCTGGGGCTGGGTCTAATCGCTTTTTGTTCCATGATGGTGGAAGGTGCAATGTTCGACTGGAGCGGCGTGTACTTTATGAAGGTGATAAAAGTAAACAGTGAAATAACGGGAATAGGGTATACGACTTTTATGGTGGCGATGGCTGGCATGCGTTTTCTTGCCGATGCTTTGGCGGGCCGTTTTGGGTTAAGATGGATTCTTCAAACCAGTGGCATGCTTGCAACGATGGGATTACTTCTTGCTGTCGTACTACCTCAGCTGATCCCTTCTTTGCTCGGGTTCCTTTTGATTGGAATGGGTGTCTCATCCGTTGTGCCTATGGTTTATAGCGCTGCTGGGAAATCAAAAACGATGAGTGCAGGAATGGCTATTACAGCAGTTTCATCCCTGGGATTTATGGGGTTTCTCATCGGCCCACCCCTAATGGGATTTATTGCAGATGCCTCAAGCCTGAGAGGTTCATTTCTCGCGCTTACAGTCATGTCCAGTGCCGTGGTTGTCATTGCATCTCTTTTGCGCAAGCAACAAAATAACTAAGGCAATTTCTGGATGTACTGCAATATTAATGCAGCGCGAATTTTTCAAGTTTAATTTTTTGCCATCGCACCAAGGATGGCGCAGCCCGAAGTAGCAGCACCTTCTAACTCCCTGCAGTTTTATTTCGGAGGTTTTATGTCGCGATGAGGAGAAGGAGAACCAATCTGTTTCGTACCCATTCGCGCATTATACATGGCAGCATCCCTTGCTCCTGGGCGATAAGTCATCTATCCCTTGCTCGCGATATTTAGTCCAAGATTCTCCAGACGGAATTTGAATTCTTTCCGTAGATCGTAAGGGTGCGCCTAAAATCGTTTTGGTCAATTTGCCGGACAACAGCATAATGAATGTATGCTCCCTCCTCATATAAAAACCCACGCCTCTCATCACAAATGCAAATATATTCGCCTCGAGCAGTTTTCCACCGGTAGTGAATAGCGAAACGAAAATTATCCGGCCGGTAATCTTTGGAGCTCATTACTTTTTCCATTTCCTCATAGCACATCCTGACAGCGCTGGCATCATCAGGATGGATAAGGGCGAAAATTTCGTCCCCCGTGAGGCCCATTATTCGCTTATTCGTATATCCTAAAATATACTGGCAGTTCCGACTGACGTAGGCAACTTCGGGATGATGAATTTTACTAAGCATCAGCACGGCGTCAGGGTAGAAATTCGCCAGGAATTCCGCCGTCGCCAAAACGTTGTCACTGGAATGATTGGAAAAATCACTGGACGGGAAGTTCCGATCCTGGGACGCAACTTTATAGAAAGCTTCACTGATCTGATATTCTTCAGGCATAATTCGAAATTAGGCAATTGACTTATAGAAAGAAACGTCGTTTAATAAATATCAGCAAAAAAATTACATAAAGATTATGCACCTTTTCGGATGCATATTATATTTGCACCCATAAGGTTGCATTTATGAGACGAGATGTATTTCAGGGAATAGCAGATCCCACAAGAAGGGCGCTCCTGGGACGCCTAACGAAAGAGAAGTTGAACCTCACCACGGTGGCAGATGCTTTCGACATCACCAGGCAATCCGTCACCAAGCACATCCGGATTTTAATCGAATGCGGCCTCGTAACAGAGGAAAAACAGGGCCGTGAAAAATATTTCCAGGCAAGACCCGAAAAGCTGAGCGAAGTACTCCGGTGGATGGAGCAATACAGGATGTTCCTGGGTGCTAGCTACGACCGTCTTGATGATTATCTGAACACACTTCAACAAACAAAATCAAAACAACATGAGCAAAGAAAAACTCAAAGTAGAAACAAACGGAAATGAACTCATTACAACCCGGAAGTTCAATGCGCCACGAAAACTTGTATTTGAAGCCCACTCTGATTGCAAGCACCTGATGAACTGGTGGGGACCACGGGAGTGGCCACTATCCTATTGCAAAATGGATTTTCGAGTCGGTGGTACATGGCATTATTGCTTGAAAGGCCCGGAGGGAATGGGCGAATCCTGGGGCAAGGCGATATATAAAGAGATCAAGGCGCCTGAAAAACTTTACTATGAAGACTATTTCTCCGACAAAGATGGAAACTTGAATCAGCAAATGCCTTCAACGCTTGTCAAAACCCATTTCGAGGAGGTTGGCGGAGCAACCATCGTCAAATCAACGGCCACATATCGTAGCAAGGAAGACCTCCAAAAAGTTATTGACATGGGCATGACGGCAGGTATCGAAGAGACATTGGACAGACTCGATGAATATATGGCAAAGTTGGTGGCGGCAAATTGAAGTTGGCTTTTACCGCGGAGCCACGATGAATGCAAAGGTTCGCTGAGAAGATTTTCTCTTTCAGCGAACCTTTTAGCATTTCTGTGTAAAGTGCATTTCTTTCCGTGGACCCATCGGGCCACATGCCCTCAATATGGACTGTTAGTGACTGTAAACGTGCGGGGTGCTTGCGCTACCTGTCCTTCGACATTTACAATAATTGTGTAATCACCATTTGCTAAACCTTCTGGCACGGTAACATTTATTACACCATATCCAACATAAGTAATGTCGGCAGAGACTGCATCGAACGTAACGTAGTTGTGTGAACTTGTAGGTCCGAAATTTTCTCCAAAAATGGCAACCGTGGATCCCGGTGCACCTTCACTAGGATAAACAGAACGAATTGATGTATCGGTCGACGGAGCGGGAATTGGAAGAGTAGTAGGACCAGTATCGCTATCGTCACAAGCTGACATTAAAGATGCGACAATTGCGAAAGCGAAGATGATTTGATTTTTCATAGTTTTTGCATTTAGAGGTTAATTGATAATTGATATTGTTTAAAATTTTCGTGTATTGTGCAGTTACAACGGTTTCACTAGTGTTCAATGAAGGCAAACATTGATTTTCCTGTCGAACTTGGTTTTATTCTGGCCCATGTTTTCTCCGTTGTGGAAGTCGAGACGACAGCTGGCTGACTTTCCAGGTTTTGACCGGGCTTTCCTGACCTATAAGAGAGGCCCATTTTACTCCAGTTCTTTTTGAGCTTCGCCAAAACATCCAGGGGGTTTTGCACCTTCTCAATGGAACTTTTTAGAAAATCAGAATACTTTCTTTGAAAAGTCTTTCCGAATTGAGTGGCCCATTTACCACTGGGGTCATCGCCCTCATGGCCTTTAGAATTTTCTGCTGGCGTGCTGTAGTAGTGGTTTCTGTAGAACTCAAAATAGCTGGCAAGATTTGGCACCTGATATTTTACATGGCCAAGTTCATGGGCTAAAACCAGCAGCGCCTTGTGAACAATCCAGACTTTAACAGAGACCGTGAACCTTCCATATTCCGATTGATAGGCGTCCTTATCATCGCTCGCCTGGTCCATGTAGGTTAGTCCCCAAGCCTTGACATTCGTACCATCAGCAGGAACAAACTTGATGTAAACATCCACCGGCCTGCCGAGGCGGTCCTTAATGGAATCGACTTGCGCGTACAATTCGGGCGCGATGGTTTTGAATTGAACCAGCAAACTTTCCGTGAGATCGTAATAGGCAATGTGATCTACTAAGGCTGCTATCGTAGACTGAATCTTACGCCGGTGCGCAGGTATTAAATTCTCGGCTTCGAGAAGGCTTGCACGCAGGATCGTCAACGATTCTTTCGTACCTGATATATTCTTTTCATAACCATTTTTTATTTCGCCAAAAACTGCATGGCATGTCAGAATAAAAATCAGGGTGTTCAAGCAATAGTTTCTTATCCTGTCGCCCAAATTGTGGCCGGCACGTATTACCTGTGAAGACACATCCAGTTGAGTGTCGATGGATTCAGGTTTCAGTTTTCCGAAGCGTTTGAAGTTTTTCATAGGGTTGTCTTTTTTAGTCCACAACGTCATTGTTATGTGCCGTCGGGATCTTAGTCGTGAGAGAATTTGGCAAGGGAAACAACACTTGATTTTTTTTGAAAAGATTTTTCCTGGAAACAGGGATGGCGAGAAAATTTTGTTCGACATAAATGCAAACAGAGTTTATGTCAGGGCGCGACATTACTAAATGAACTCGTCTGGCTATTGAAAACTATCTGACGGCTATATGATGCCGACCACGATTCAAGCTGACTGCCATCAAGCGACTTTGTGAAAGTAGAATAGGATCGATGCAGCGAGACCTGTAGAAGGATACGCTGTCGCGACAAGATTTAGCTTGGTTGTAGTTTGTAATCAACTGGATGACCGCAGAGTACATCCACAAGAGGTCCTTATGTTTTGACAATAATAAGTTATAAGTAAAGCTCCTTGCATCAGGATTTTTTTTAGCCTGCGTGCCCTAGGCAGGCGAGGAGGAAAATAGCGAGTTAAAAAGCAGGAAGGTGCGCTGGGAGTGCATTGATTTTCTCTGGATGCTTCCGCAGCGTAAATTCGTCCGAGGACTTCGCGGCTGCCTACCGCGGGCAGGCTAAAAATTCCGACTGGTTGGGTAGAAGACTTCGGCTAAACGCCTATTGATAATAGAATTTTCAGAGGTCCTTTCCAGGGATGGGTAATAAAAAGAAACGGTTGCTCCGTAACCAGCCTGACATAGCCACTACGAAGCAACCTGAACTGCAACCCATCAATTCTTGCTGTTAATGATTGTGAACATCTGAGGTGCTCTCCTTTGTTGTCCATCAGCATTTACAGTAATTTCATAATCACCATCTTCTAAATTTGGAACGCGAACCGTTAACACACCGTGGCTAACGTAAGTAACCTCGGCGTAAGATGAACCGAATGTGACATAGTTATCCGAAAGTGCAGCGCCAAAATTTTCTCCAAAAATGACCATTGTCGATCCCGATGCCCCGGCATTCGGATGAATGGAACTTACTACTGGTTCTGGTTTGGGTGGATACGGAGGCGCAGGACTTACTGAATTCTCATCGTCGCACGCTGAAATTAGAAATGCGGCAAGTGTTAATACGAGGGCGATTTGTTTTTTCATATCATTGTATTTAAGGGTTAATTGTTTGAACTTCTTATTGAGGCAGCCAAAGGTTGAAAACGTATGGCCAAAGCGTCGATACAACGGTTTCACTAGTCACACAAGCCGTATCAATTTGTAAGTACAGGTCGATCGCGATCGCCTTGAACGGAGTCAAAAATCTTTCATTGACATCGCCACAGGAAAGTTGATTTACGACGGCTGTAACCGAAGATTGAATCTTCTGTTGTTTTGCTGATGTTATGCTGCGACCGACAAGAAAGATTACACGTAGGATTTTGAGCCCTTCTTTCGTGGCCAAAACATTTTTTTCAAAGGCGTTTTTGAATTTACCGACAACTGCCTGGCTTGTAAGGACGAGCATCAAGATGAAAATGCAATAGTTTCTTATCGCATCGGCCACGATTGAGTTGCGTGAACCCTCCTTACCTGCTAACGTTTGTTTATATCTTTTCAGGGCATTATCATGGCGACTTTTTTCCACAGTTCCTGGCACATCACTGGAAATGGCTATTGACGCTGGTCCCCTTTTTTGGAAGTATTGCAAATGTTTCATAGTAGTCTTATTTACTTTGTATGACCTGGCAACATCTTAGTCGTGAGGGAACTTGAAAGGGAAACAACGCCTTAAGTTTTTTTTCCTTTTCACCACGCACATCGCGTGAGAATTTTTGTTAAATTCAGAGGGCTGATGATGCCGCTGCTCATCAGTTCACCCAGTATGAACCTGTTTATAAGAAAGTCCCGCACCGAAGAGTCGTTACTGACGACAGATCTTCAGGCTGGCGGAGCACAACGGCGCCTGGCAGAGAAGAACCTGTATGAGCGCTTTATGTATCTTGTGCAGCACGGTATGCGCAATTATCGTATAAGTGAAGACGATAGCGTCAGCGCATATTCCGATACGATCTTAAGCGTGATTGACAATGTAGTGGGAGGTCGGTTTGAAGGGAGATCTTCCCTGAAATCTTACATTTTTCAAATTTTTATGAACAAATGTGTTGACGTCGTTCGAAAAAAAACGACTAATAGGCATACCTTATATGATAACGATGTGATCGATCACCTGACGCGAACATTACCAGACAAAGCCCGGAATATCGTGCAGCAGCTTATTGAAAACAACGAGCGAATTTCTCTGATGGAAAAGGTAAGGGCACTGGGTGAAAAATGCAGACAGTTGCTGTTGCTTTTTGAGGACGGCTATTCGGATAAGGAGATTGCTGTTCAGATGGAATATAATACGGCGGAAGTAGTCAAAACAACAAGGCTACGATGCCTTGAAAAATTAAGGGAAAAAATGATTCCCACCGTTACGAAGCATGACTGAAGATCTTGAATACATTGAACGATACTTTCTCGGCGATCTAAACGCAGGGGAAAAGGAAATATTTGAAAAACGCTGCGAAGGCGACAAGGAATTTGCCCGGGAGGTCAGTCTGTATATCACGATGCGGGCAGGACTCAAGCAGACCCTGATAAATGAAAAGAAGGAGCAGTTCAGCAAGCTCTATCAGAACAGGGAGTCGAATGCGGTCACGATTTTAAGACCATGGAGTTCAGGAGTAATACGATATGCAGTTGCTGCTGCTGCCTGTTTGCTCATCTTTTTGTCGTGGATGTTATTCCTGAGATCTGATTCGCCAAAAGAACTGGCAGAAGGGTATGTGAAAGAAAACCTTAACAGTCTTTCGGTGACCATGTCGGAAGGATCTGATAGTCTTCAACAGGGCATAGCGGCATACAATGCAGAAGAATACAACAAGGCCGAAGATATATTTCGTGAGTTATCGATAAACAAGAAGTACAGAGTTGAAGCGACAAAAGATCTTGGGCTGACCTTTCTTGTCCGTCAACAGTACGATAATGCGCTGGAACAGTTTGATGCATTGTCGGACAACGATAGCCTTTATGCTAACCCCGGTCCTTTTTATAAGGCAGTCACGCTGATGCAACGTTCAGGGCCGGGAGATGAGGAAGCGGCAAAATTAATTTTGCAAGATGTCGTGCAGAAACAGCTTCCCGGTCACAAGGTTGCTTCCGGCTGGTTACGCCGTTGGTGAGTTATTAGTAAACCGATTATATGAAAAAACCCTTCCCATTCCGTCTGGCTGTGGCGTGCGTTGCTGTTGCGTCTCAGCTGATTTCCTGCACTTATGGTCCTGTGAGAACACTTGAGCCAGCCCTGCACGCACCCTACGATAGTACCCGCTACCGGCTTGACCAAATCATTGTAATGTATAAGAGCCGACCAACAACGGCGAGTGTAAATGCGATCAAAGGCAAGGTACAGGCTGCCGGTATTGATCCTGCAACACTCGACATACAAAAATGTAATTCCTGTAACGCGTATGTTGAGGTATGGCACGCCAAAGATCTGCATTCAAGAATTCACGCTGATGGAATCCGAGCTGGCCAAGTGAGTGACAGAGGATCAAATGGCGTGGGCCAAGACGGGTTCGCGTACTATTCTTTGAATTTTATGCAGAACATTCCGATGGACTCTCTAGAAACAAATTTTGGAGATTTCGACTTTAGTAATTTCAAAAAAGTAGAGAATGACACCGACGGAAAAGAGGTTGTTCGCATTGCCGTTCTTGATACTGGCATTGACACCGACCGCATAATTGGCACAAGTTACCGTTGGAGCAACCAAGGGGAAACGTCAATCGAAGCCAAAATAGGAAAGGATGATGACAATAATTGTTACGAGGATGACACCTTTGGCTGGAATTTCATTGGACACAATAATAATGTCATGGATGACAATCTGGATCTTCACGGAACGTTGGTGAGTCATTATATTATTAATGAGTTTGCCACATCGGAGAATAGAGCGGTGGAACTCATGTCGTTGAAAACCCACGACAAGGATGGATACGGAGATCTGTTCTCGAGCATTTGCGCCATTCACTATGCCATGGAGAAAGGCGCCCAGATTATAAACGCAAGCTGGGGATTCTATTATTATGAGGACACGCCACATCCTTACCTTGATAGCCTTATAACAACCGTGTTACGGAAGAAGGGGATACTATTTGTTGCAGCGGCAGGTAACAAGATTGACGAAGTAGATGAATTTGCCCGCAAAGTATACTTCGCAGCCCACGGTGTTAATATTTCTGATAGCGATCTCCGAAACCTCGAGTGCCACAATTTTTATCCTGCTTGTCTGAGCCATGACGACAACAACGTGATAACAGTCACGACTGCAGATAAAAAAAGGGTTAGCCCTAGTCAGAACTATTCTAGCAAATACGTAGACATGGGCGCTATTCCGGATGATATCACGAAGATGAGATTCAAAGTACCCTTTGGACTTCCTGCCGGTGCCGCTGGCCCAATCAAGACTATCAGTGGTTCGTCATTTGCAACGCCGATCGTGACCGGAAGGATCGGTGCGTTTTTGCCAATATCTTCTTATGCCCCCGGTATAAGCAAGTCTGTCGTCCTTGGCCCAATGGAAGCAGCCGGGTTGAGCACGAAGTCGTCCTCACTAGGATCGGTTCATATAAGAGAAGGTCGCATCACACCACACAACTAGAATTTATCACTGGTTAATGAAAGGGATCGTTCTGTCGTTGATTTGCCTTGTCATCTGTTTGTTGGCGTCCGGGCTGACTGCTAATGCCCAATGCTTGCCTTCGCCGCAAGCGTGGCTCGACGAAATTAAATCAATAGAAAACAGCGAGGCGGTGAACGGAGAAAAGATCTCCGCCTTGCTGTCCTTGAAGTTACTTTACCAAAAATGCGCCGGTCATTACGATAGTGTATATGCCGTCCTGATTCACCGACTCGGAAATTTTTATATGCGCCAAAATGCATACGAAGAGAGTATCGGGTATACCCGAGAAGCTGCATCCATCAACAACAGTCACAGCCCGCTTGCGCAGCGATCGTTCCTCGCGCATTCTTATTTCAACCTTGCATTGATGTATGATAGACTTAATCTTCAGGCTGATTCCCGGAAGTATTTTGACAGCTGTGTCCAGGTGGCTAGTCGCTACCCTGAAAAAACGTTTATCGCGCTATTAGCATTTGAGAAGCAGGCATTTTCCTTTTTCCAGTCTGGCGACTATCAGAAGAGCATCGACATTGCTGACAAAGGGATTTTGACGGCCGTTCGCGAAAAAGATGCGATTTCTGAAGCCTTGCTACTCATGCAAAAAGCACATGCGCAACTGGAGCTGAACGAGATTGTTTCCGCTGAGCAAAATGTCCAACGCATTATCAATCTTCTCGAGCACGCAGAAGGGGCATCCGAATACCTCGCGACTGCATATTCGGTTTACGCAACACTACTGATCAGAAAAGGCAAACTGGCAGATGCAGTAGCGTATTATAAGAAAGCGGCGCGCGACCATCGCAAGAATGAGCGATGGGCACAATGTACCCGAGCTCTTCAGGACCTAGGCCTTCTTTACAACAAGGATTTGCGCGATCCCGGCAAAGCAATTGACTGTTATCGCGAGGCGATCGAACTGACCAAACAACTTGGCACCGTTGATCAACTTGCGGCACTTTATAACAATATGGGCGAGGTATATTGGGGGCAAAAAAAATATCGGACAGCCTTGGCATACTACCAAAAAGGCTTGGCGGATATGACTTATCGGCCTGCAGACACTGCGTTTAACGCGGCAATACCTTTGCCCAAGTTACAAATGACGACGAATGACCATTTCGTTTCTACGCTGCTGGCAAATAAGGGAGAATCTTTATTGGCGTTGTACCAGCAGGAGCGCGATCCGTCTTTGCTTCATCTCGCCCTCAATACATTCCGTCTTACCGACAAAATGGTAGACCAGCTTCGATGGAAACAAGTCGACGAAAGGTCAAAGCTTTACTGGCGCGACCACACTCGAAAGTGGTACGAGAACGCGATCGAAACTTGCTACCAGTTAAAAGATGCAGAAAGTGGATTTTATTTTTTTGAGAAAAGCCGTTCCGTGTTGTTGAGTGACAAGTTGAATGAGCTTGGCGCGAAACGTGGCTTATCGTCCACAGACCTTGAACAGGATCAACAGCTTCGCGTCGCCAAATTCTCATTTGAAAAGCAGTTGATGGATTTAGATGAACAAGATTCGGCTTACGCAGAAGTGAAGCATAAATATTTTGAATCAAAGGAAAATTTAGAACGTTTCATCCTTGGCCTCGAAGAGAAATATCCTTCGTACTATCATTATAAGTACGACACAGCGTCACCATCCCTGGATGTTTTCCGGCGCGAGGTCCTTCACGATGATGTTTCAATGGTGAGTTACTTCACAACTTCATCGTTAGTGTACGCGTTAGTAGTCACCCCCGACGGTATTCGTTTTGAAAAGATTGTATATGATGACTATCACAAGGACGCCGTGCGTCTCCTGTCATTTTGCGCAGACAAGGAGGCGCTCAATTCCGATCATGCCAGCTACGTCCGTTTGGCCAACCATGTATACAAAAAATTGTTTGAACCTTTGAAGATCACGACCCCCCGGCTCATAATTTCTCAGGACGATCATTTCATCCCGTTTGAAGCTTTGATCCGTGATCCAGCGGTGCCGTCGGATTATTTGCTCAAGCAATATGCGATTACATACACGTACTCCGTGGGTTATCTGATGCAGAACAGAAATAAGCCGACCGGCGGAGACTCCTGGCTTGGCGTGACCCCCCTTAAGTTTGTATCATCCTTGAATGTTCCTTCGTTGTTAGGAGCGGATCAATCGTTGAAGAACATCGGCGCTAATTTCTCGTCTCCCAATTTTTTACTGGAACAAAAAGCCACAAAACGAGAGTTTCTCCGTGAACTTCCTTCTTACACGATTGTTCACCTTTACTCGCACGCGCGAGC
>Ga0157380_10002708_pt1 | contig 12017 bp, 12 predicted proteins | sample S35metaG_FD_119757 | JGI IMG/M metagenome (GOLD analysis project Ga0157380, IMG submission 119757) | Switchgrass rhizosphere microbial communities from Kellogg Biological Station, Michigan, USA - S3-5 metaG | ecosystem: Host-associated > Plants > Roots > Rhizosphere > Soil | place: USA...
AATCACGAAGTGAGACGCCACATCGACGAGCCAAAACTCGTCGACACGATAAACCTGTGGCGAAAGGTCCTGTCAAGAACCGCACTGTCTACAAGCGCTCCGACAAGAGAGCGATTGACATTAGCAACGTTCGTTGCAATTATAAAATATAAGCAACATAAATTGCGAATGTAGGACCCTGAGAGTTGATCCTGAACATCCGCCGCATGAGGAGGACGCCGATGAAACGCACCACTGGTCCGTTCGTATCTGAAGCCCGTCACCTGGCTGCAGCTGAAGCCTGAATCATCGATCTCATGGTGAGGCGGACATCATGTGCTCAACCACAATCCCGCACAGGATCGGGCGACCGACATCAGCATTGGTGCAGTGCGCGGCACAAGTGGGGCGCCAGGGCATGACGCTGCTCCGCACGAACAGTATCCGTAAAAGCTTCGGGCCGGTTGAGGTGCTGAAGGAGATCGATTTTACTGTATCGCCCGGTGAGGTGACGGCGCTGGTCGGTGAGAACGGCGCTGGCAAGTCAACGCTCATGAAGATCATTGCGGGTTATGAGAAGCCTTCGTCCGGCCATCTGCTCGTCGACGGGTCTGATGTCTTCTTTGAGACCAATGTGGATGCTGAAGCATCCGGCATCGTCCTGGTTCACCAGGAGTTTTGCCTCATCCCGCATCTCACCGTCGCTGAGAACATCTTTCTCGGTTACGAGCCGACCCGGAGCCGCGCCCTCGACTACGCCGCGATGGAGCAACGTGCCGCCATCTTGCTGGAGGAGCTCGGATCCACGATTCATCCGCGGACGCTTCTGTCGAAGCTCGCCGTGTCGGACTGGCAGATGATCGAAATCGCCAAGGCTCTGTCCCGCCGGCCACGCCTCTTGATTATGGACGAGCCGACGGCCGTTCTCGGCCATCACGAGACGGATCACCTGTTTGAGCGCGTGGATCGGTTCAGGCAGGATGGGGGAGCCGTTATTTTCACGTCGCACAAGCTTGACGAGGTGAAGCGGCTCGCGGACCAGACAGCCATTCTTCGCGACGGCCGGATAGTGACCGTTGCTCCGACGAGTTCGCTTACCGAGGACGAAATGGCGAGCCTGATGGTTGGGCGCCCTCTGTCCGACCTCTACCCGACCAAGCACCCGAAGCCTGATCAAACGGCAGTTCTGTCGGTGCGCGAGCTTGAGGTGCCGGGTTACGTGGAGCGCGCGAGCTTTGACCTCAAGAAGGGAGAGATCCTTGGTTTCTCAGGTCTGGTCGGTTCGGGTCGCACGGAACTCTTCGAAGGGCTCTTCGGCCTACGACCCGCGCACTGCAAGACCTTTGCTTACCAAGGGCGGGGGCGCCATCTTCCGACGCCGCGGGAAGCCTACCAGATGGGAATGGCGTATCTCACGGAGGACCGCAAAGGACAAGGGCTCCTTTTGGAGAAGTCCCTGGGCGAGAACCTGACGCTCCTCAAGGGGGCATTAGTAGGCGGTACGGTCATCGATCTCAAGGCCGAACGGGCTGAACTGGATCGTGCGATCACAACATACGAGATCAAGGCACCCAAGCCGTCAGCCCGTGTGGGCACGCTCAGCGGGGGCAACCAGCAAAAGCTTCTGATCGCAAAAACCCTGCTCGCAGAGCCCGACGTGATTGTCTTCGATGAGCCGACCCGCGGCATCGATATCGGGACCAAGCAGCAAATCTACCGTCTGATTCAATCGCTTGCTGCTGCAGGGAAAGCCTGCGTGGTGATCTCGTCAGAGATGCAGGAAATCATTGGTCTCAGCCACAGGGTGATGATCATGCGTCAGGGTCGCATCGTCGGCGAGGTGGCGGGCGACGCAATGAACGAGGACGAAATCGTCCGGTATGCCGTGGGCCTGAAGGAGGCACCGATCCATGTCTGATACGATTGCCGTTCCAAGCAAGCTTCCTGCCACAAGCGGCCGGTATAGGATCAGTGATCATCTGACATCCTTTGGCCCGTTGATCGCGTTGGCCGCATTGCTGCTCATCGGCGGGCTCATCAATGAATCATTCCTGAGTTCGGCAAATATCAGCAATGTGCTGACACGCAGCGCGCTCATTGGCATCATTGCAATCGGAACGACGTTCGTGATCACGGCCGGCGGCCTCGACCTGTCCGTCGGCGCCATGTCGGCGCTCGTTGCAGGCCTCATGATCATGTTCATGAACGCTGTTGCCCCGACACTCGGCGCAGGCTCGCTCACCGTGCTGGCGGGCATTCTGTTCGCGCTGCTCCTGGGAACGATGGCAGGGCTCGTCAATGGCTTGCTGATCACGCGGTGGCGCATTGAAGCCTTCATTGTCACGCTCGGCACGATGGGGATCTTTCGTTCCCTTTTGACCTACCTTTCAAATGGCGGCGCGATCTCTCTGGAATCGGGTCTTCGTTCGACGGCAAGACCGATCTACTACGGAACCCTGTTCGGGATCGCTTATCCGATCATTGCCTTGGCCATCCTGGCCATCATTGGTGAGTTCGTTCTCTGGCGCACCCGCTTCGGCCGCCATTGCGCCGCCATCGGTTCCAATGCCGCGGTCGCCAGGTATTCGGCCATCAATGTAAGCCGCGTCCGGATTGCAACCTATATTCTCCAAGGGCTGTGCGTGGCCGTGGCGACTCTTATCTACGTGCCACGTCTTGGCGCGGCGACGCCATCCACCGGTGTCCTTTGGGAACTCGAAGCGATTGCAGCCGTCATCATCGGTGGAACGGTTCTGTCGGGGGGCTATGGGAGAATCTGGGGAACCATCGTCGGCGTCCTCATCCTCGGCCTGATCCAGAACATTCTCAATCTCACGTCTTGGTTCAGCCCGCATCTGAACGGCTCCATCCAGGGCGCGATCATTATTCTGGCTGTTCTCATGCAGAAGGGACGAGCGGCCCGATAACAAGGCTCAGCAGTTTACCCGAAGAGAGGAAGATATGTTATCAAGCTTACGTTCACTTCTAGGTATCGGCGCCATGGCCCTAGCGACGGTCGCGGCTTCATCATCCATAGCTTTGGCAGAGAAGGCGAAGATCGGCATCTCCATTCCGGCCGCAACTCACGGCTGGACAGGTGGCTTGAATTACCACACCAAGCGCACTGTGGACGCCCTGAGGAAGGCCTATCCCGACCTCGAGTTCGTGATCACGACGGCTGACAGCGCAACGAAGCAGGTGAACGACATCGAGGATCTCGTTGCGGTTCAAAAGATCAATGCTCTTGTCGTTCTCCCCTTCGAATCCGACCCGTTAACGGAGCCGGTCAAGGAGGCGAAGAAGCAGGGCGTCTTCGTGACAACTGTCGACCGTGGCCTGTCGGAGGAAGGGATCGAGGACCTGTATGTCGGCGGCAACAATCCCGAGTATGGGCGCATTGCCGCCGAGTATTTCAAGACGAAGCTGAAGGGCAAAGGCAAGGTCGTCGTCATGCGCGGCATTCCCACCGCGATCGACAATATCCGCATTGATGCTTTCAAAAAAGCCCTGGATGGCACGGGCGTTCAGGTTCTGGATATGCAGTACGCGAACTGGAATCCGGACAAGGGCTTCGAGGTGATGCAGGACTATCTCCAGCGCTTCCCCCAAATCGATGGCGTGTGGGCGGGCGATGACGATGCCGCCCTCGGCGCCATCGAGGCCATCAACCAAGCCGGCCGCGATAAGGGCATGATCGTGCTTGGTGGATCTGGCATGAACAAGGTTATCAAGCGCATTATGGATGGCGATAAGCTGATCGACGCAGACATCTTCTATCCGCCGACCTTGATCATTCCCGCTATCGGAGCGACCGCCATGAAGTTTGCCACCGGCGCTCCCGTCAGCGGCCGGTGGGTTCTGGGAAGCCCGCTGATCACCAAAGAGAATGCCGAACAGTACTACTTCCCCGAGTCGCCGTACTAGCAACAACTCAGCCTCCGTTGAGACAAGCGATGAAGGCGAGGGCAAGTCCTAGCCTTCATTTTTGCGTCTTGAGATGTACTTCCTCGTCGGTCGCTGTCTGATAACCCCCGTCGTCTCTACCCACGGGCCCCGCGTCCCAGTTTGGGCATCTACAGCGAACATCCACGGCATATAGGAGGATACCAGTTCGGCCCATTCCCTGCGTGCGACGAGACAAGCGGTATTGCCAAAAATCACTTTCGCAATTTTCGTTGCAGTGTTTGACATAGCGCAAATAAACTTGTAGGATTTTACGAATAGGCCACAAAAATCGGCAGCAATGGGAGGAATGGATGGCGCATACGACGCAACAGTTCCCTTACCACTTTGAGCACCGGCAGCCTTTGGCGTCAGGTCGTCAGCGACCAGAGGTCCGGCTGGCCACGCCGCCGCTGCTTCCGTATCGGCCACGCTTAGGGCGCGTCTCACCTGAATCTCAATAGTGTTCCGGCCACCTGGAAGGGCCGGCCTGGTGATGAGCCTTCGGCATCCTCGCGGCCCAGCGGAGAGTGCCATGAGCCAGTTGGGCAGAAGATCATCATCGGTGCCGAGAACATAAGAAAATCAGGAGAAGGTCCATGCCGTGGAGCCGCGCGCCGTTTCGCAAACACTCCTTATCCATCACCGCACCGGATGGCGCATCACACCGCAAGGGAGCCCGGCGCGTCCAACGTGACTGGTGCGTGGCTGCCAAAGGCATGGCCTAGACAAAGGAGAGAGCCGTCAATGCCACTCTTGGAACTCAATGGAATTGCTAAACACTTCGGTGCAATCGAGGCCCTTAAGGGTGTCGATCTAACGATTGAGCCCGGTGAGGCCGTTGGCCTGATGGGAGATAACGGCGCCGGCAAATCCACGCTCGTCAGAATAATTGCGGGCAACTTCCGTCCCTCGGAGGGGGAGATCCGCATCAACGGCCAGGTGCAGCACTTTCACAAGCCCGTTGACGCCCGGGTGGCTGGGGTCGAAGTTGTCTATCAAGACCTTGCCTTGTGCGACAATCTCACGGCAGCGGCGAACGTTTTCCTTGGGCGCGAGCTCAAGCGCCAGATCGGTCCGATCAAGATCCTGAATTACCCAGCCATGTACGCCAAGGCTGCTGAATTGTTCAAGGAACTCAAGTCGGAGACCCGTCCCCGTGATCTCGTGAAGCAAATGTCCGGTGGTCAGCGGCAAGCCGTCGCGATCGCCCGGACCCGGCTTGCTGACGCCAAACTCGTTCTCATGGATGAGCCGACAGCTGCGATCAGCGTGCGGCAGGTGGCCGAGGTGCTGGATCTCATTCACCGCCTCAAGGACCGAGGCATTGCTGTCGTGCTGATCAGCCACCGTATGCCGGACGTATTCGCGGTTTGCGACCGCGTCGTTGTGATGCGCCGCGGTCGAAAGGTCGCTGACAAAGCCATTACCTCTAGTTCGCCCGAAGAAGTGACCGGACTCATCACCGGTGCGATCCACGTTGCCTGACGGTTGCATAGGAGCGTTCCATGTCAACAACCCAACTCCCGACCACACCGAGCAGCGTCGAGATAGAGGACATCACTGGGCTCAAGGAGCGCAGCCTCTCGCACAGGCTCTTCGCAAGCCAGCCGTTCTGGGTCACGGTTGCCCTGGTCGTCATGTGTGCCGTGATGACTTGGGATCAGCCCGACGCCTTTGCGTCCGCTGATAATTTTTACAACATCACGCGCAACTTTGCCTTCGTGGGCATCATGGCCATCGGAATGACCGCTGTTATTCTCACCGGCGGCATTGACCTGTCGGTCGGCTCGATCATGGGACTTGTCGGCGTCATTTGCGGTCTTGTGCTCCAGGGTGAAGGTCATTGGGGAATTGCGGTCCTCGCCGGACTGGCAGCCGGTGCTCTTGCAGGGGCCGTGAACGGCGTCCTGGTGGCCTACGTCGGGCTTCCGGCGTTCGTTGTGACCCTCGGCATGTTGTCGATCGCCCGCTCGCTGGCGATCGTTTTGTCTGAGAACAAGATGATCTACGAGTTCGGTCCTTATGGCGATACGTTCATTGCGATTGGCGGCGGAGCGATCCTGGGCGTGGCCAATCCAGTTTGGGTGCTGATGATCCTCGCGCTGATCTTTGGATTCGTTCTGAACTTCACGAGCTGGGGCAACTACTTGTACGCCATCGGCAGCAACGAGAATGCCGCCCGCCTCACAGGCGTGCCCACCCGTCGTATCAAACTCCAGGCCTACATCGTTTCAGGCCTCACGGCGGCTCTGGCATCTGTGCTCATCGTCGGCTGGCAAGGATCCGCCATCAATGCTCTCGGCCAAGGCTACGAGTTGCGGGTAATCGCCTCGACTGTCATCGGAGGCGCCGATCTGATGGGAGGGCACGGCAGCGCTTATGGGGCTGTCATCGGCGCTGCCTTGATCGAAGTCATCCGAAACTCGCTGCTCATGGCCGGCGTCGACGCAAACTGGCAGGGCGCCTTTGTCGGCCTGTTCATCGTGTTAGCGGTTCTGCTGCAGCGGATCCGCGGCAAGCGTTCGGCTTGAGGGAAGCCGGACATCACAAGGAGGAAGCCCAATGAAAGTTCTAGCTTACAGTGTCGCCGCGGTAGCCTTGCTTGCGACTGCAGCCGGCGCCCAAGCCCAGAGCAAGAAATATACACTCGCTCTGGTTCCCAAGAACATGAATAACCCGTTCTTCGATCAAGCGCGGGATGGTTGCAAGAAGGCGGAGAAGGAGCTCAACGGTGCGATTGAGTGTCTGTATATCGGACCCGGTGAGCACGGAGGCGGCGAAGAGCAGGTCCAGGTGATCAACGACCTGATCGCCAAAAAGGTTGATGGCATCGCCGTTTCGCCGGCCAACGCCGCCGCTGTCGGCAAGGCGCTTGAAGGCGCAAAGAAGGCTGGCATCCCTGTCCTCACCTGGGACTCTGATCTTCTGGAGAAGGATAAAGGCCTTCGCGCCGCCTATGTCGGAACCTACAACTATGACATTGGCGTCAATCTTGCCAAGCTCGCACAGCAGATCAAGCCAAAGGGTGGGACTTTGTGTATCCAATCGGGGGGAGCCGCAGCCGCAAACCACAACGAGCGGATGCAGGGTATTCGCGATACTCTCTCCGGCGCGAAGACAACGGCGGCTCCTGGAACAAAGCTGACCGGTCAGAACGGCTGGACGGAGGTAGCGGGCTGTCCACTGTACACCAACGACGATTTCCCGCTCGCCGTGCAACAGATGGAGGATACACTCGGGAAGAACCCGAAGCTGGATGCGTTCATTCCAACTGGCGGCTTCCCGCAGTTCATCCCACAGGCTTACCGGAAGGTTGCGGAGAAGTATAAGGCCCGTATCGATGATGGTTCTTTGGCCCTTGTCGTCGCTGATACCTTGCCGGCCCAGATGGACCTTCTGAAAGCCGGCCTGTCCAAGGGACAGGTGGGACAGCGTCCCTTCGAGATGGGCTACAAGTCTATGATGTTCCTAAAGGACATGAAGGACGGGAAGCCCGCTCCTAAGGATCCAACCTATACCGGTTTGGATGTCTGCACCCCGCAGAATGCGACAAGCTGCGTGGGATCGGGCACCTAGACCAGCAGAGCTAGGCTCGCGGCTAAGTCCGTTGAGTCGAAACATGGGCATGCGATCCAGAGGAGAGCATGCCCTTTCACCTAGCTCCGGAATGGTGTTCGGCCAGCCCGGAGCACACCATGCCCGGTTCACGAAGAGGGGTGGAGATCTGAGAGGTTGACCGGGACACCTTGAGGATTTTCGCTTCCCTTGCGGTAGCGATGAACGCTTGTGCCTGTCGCAAGCACTGAGCCGTCGAGGTCGAGGATCTCGGATTGGGCAAAGTAGATGTTAAGGCCTCCGGCCGTTCGCCGGCCTGTAGCCACGATACTCCCACTTTTCGATTGACCTACGAAGTTGCATGTGAGGGAGAGAGTGACGCAATAGCGTGCGTGAGCGGGGGTGGTACAGTACAACCCAGAAAAGCTGCCAACGTGATCGAGAAGCGTTGTCAGAATGCCGCCATGGACCACACCTGAACGATTTTGATGATCCGGACGGAGGTCAAGGCGGGTGCGAACATAACCGTCTTCCCAGTGTTCATGCTGAACACCCAACAGATCGATGAACGGGTTGTTGATGAGGGATTCTGACATAGCAACCTATCCGCTGAGTTTGATCAGGAAAGCTCGGGTGACGGTGTCGGGTTCGTCCGTAACAATGCCATACCATTCACGCAGACAATAGATTGATCACAAGAATTGGTCCGGAAGGAATAACGATATGGTCGCAACCTACAGTGATCTGAAGAACAAGGTTGTGCTGGTCACCGGTGGAGGATCAGGCATCGGTGAAGCGATCGTTCGACGCTTTGCCGAGCAAGGATGCAAGGTCGCGTTCATTGATATCGCGACCGAACCATCCGTGAAGCTTGCCGGCGAATTATCAGAACGCGGTCTTAGCGTGCGGTTTGAACACGCGGATCTCACTGATATCAGCGCCTTGCAGACTGCCGTTGTCCGGGTCCGGGAAAGCCTCGGGCCAGTCGAGATTCTCATCAACAACGCCGCTCATGATGAGCGGCATCCGACGCCGGATGTCACATCGGAATACTGGGACGACCGCTTTGCGGTAAACCTTAAGCACCAGTTCTTTGCTGCGCAAGCGGTGCTGCCTGACATGCAAGCCGCGAATGCTGGCGTGATCATCAACTTCGGATCATTTTCGTGGATGATCGGTCAAGGAGGCATGGCGGCCTACACGGCGGCAAAGTCTGCCATCCTCGGGCTGACCCGCTCTCTCGCACGCGACTATGGCCTGTACAATATTCGCGTCAATGCGATCGCGCCCGGTTGGATCATGACTCAGCGCCAACTGGAGAAGTGGCTCACCCCGGAGGCGGAACGAGAACTGATGCAGCGTCAGTGCCTGAAGCGGAAGCTCGTGCCTGACGAGATTGCGCGGTTCACCGTCTTTCTCGCGTCCGACGAGGCGTCGGCCTGCACCAATCAGCAATATGTCGTGGATGGAGGCTGGTCCTAACCGATACTCACTGACAAGGTACGGTGTTGATGGGAACCGCACGCGAATCGGCACCGGCTTTTTAGGGAATGTGAGATCCGGGATCGAAAGCCGGCGCGTCGTTGACGCCAAACCGAAGCCAGACTTGGTACTGCCAGCAATCCACGTCAGTTCCCAAGGAGTCAGCGTGCCTGCACTGCTGGAACTTTGATAGTGGAAGAAACTGAATTTGACGGTCTGACACGGGTGGCAAGGGTGATCCTCGCCACTCTCCCTATCTGGAATAAAAGTTGACGATTTGGTAGTGGCTGCAATAATTATTGCATTGTCCAAAAGCAATGGACCTCAATGGTCAAGCAAGTTGTGCCCTTAGGGGCGAGCGGCTCATCATCGGGAGATCGGCGTCGGTGTCCGATTGCCCTCGACGCCGAGGCAATCTCGGCCTCAATCAAAGCACACGCCACCTGGGTTGCCCTATAGGGAGGGAGCATTGAAAAAGGTTCGTTATGCCGTCGTTGGGGCAGGTTGGATCTCACAAGAGGCCTTCATGCCCAGTGTCGACCAAACCGGAAACTCGATCATAACGGCTATTGCGACCGGAAGCAGGGCCAATGCACTCAAGCTGGCTGACTTTTATGGCATAGAGCATGTCTTTGGCTACGATCAGTACGAGGAGATGCTCGGCGCAGGGGTAGTGGACGCTGTCTATATTGCGCTCCCAAACTCGATGCATGCTGACTACGCGATCAGAGCTGCCAATGCAGGCGTACACGTCTTGGTCGAAAAGCCCCTGGCGACGTCAGTCGCGGAGTGCGAGGCCATGATCGCCGCTGCGGATCGGTCGGGGGCCAAATTGATGACCGCATACCGCCTTCATTACGAACCGGGGACTGTTGAAGCCTTGGAGGCGATCCGCCGTGGTGACATCGGCGACCCACGGGTGTTCATCTCCGTGTTCAGCTTCCAATCAGCCGAGTCGAACCACCGCTTGAAAGGCGAACATTGGGGAGGCCCATTGCAGGACATTGGCGTCTATTGCCTCAATGCTGCCCGCCATGTCTTCAACAGCGAACCTTGTGAGGCGGTCGCTATCGGAGGGCACGGCGACAAGGATCTGCGGTTCGCCGAGGTGGAAGAGACGATCTGTGCCACGCTCAGATTCCCCGGAGACCGGATCGCCACGTTCGTTGCAAGTTTCGGTGCGGCCCCTCTCGATATGTACCGCGTCATCGGCTCAAAAGGGGAACTCGAAATGTCGCCGGGTTTCAAATTCGAAACTGCGACGCGTATGAGGCTGACCAGGGACGGCCAGGTTACGGAGAGATCCTTTCCGCAGGTTGATCACTTCAGTGGCCAAGTCGCATACTTCTCTGATTGCATTCTTGAAGGCAGGTCGCCTGACGCGGATGGTCGGGAAGGCTTGGCAGACATTCGAGCTCTCTTGGCGATTGAGGCTGCGGCTCGAACAGGACAGTCACAGCGGATCGAGTCACCGCCGAGCCTTTCACAAGTGGCACAAAGCGCGGTTCGCGCATTTCCGCCGGTGGAACGAAGGCTCGTTTTATGAACAGGGCGGCGTCTCGGCATCTTGAGGTCAGCACAGGATATCGTGCCGCTATGCATCCAATATGAAGGCCGGTTTGACCGTTTCAGGAAGGGTCGGTTGACGAAAGTCGGCATTGGACCTGAACCATAGGCACTGGCCAGCAAACTGTATGTGGAAGGACATGCTATGAGTATTGGGATTGGAGTCATTGGTGCTGGTGTGATGGGTTCGGATCACGCCCGCCTTATCCGCAGCCATGTATCCGGGGCACAACTCGTGGCCGTGGCAGATGCCGATCCAGCTCGGGCCAGGGAAGCCGCAGGCGATGCCCGGGTTGACACTGACCCACTCAAGTTGATCGACAGTTCAGACATTCAGGCTGTCATCATTGCCTCGCCGGATCATACGCACGGCGATTTTGTTCTCGCGGCTATCCATGCTGGAAAGCACGTCCTTTGCGAAAAGCCCCTCGCTGCAACGTCCGAGGATTGTCTTCGGATCATTGATGCCGAGCGCAAGGCTGGTCTGAAACTCGTTCACACCGGATATATGCGCCGGTACGACCCGACCTACAGAGAACTGAAGGCCACTCTGCGGGCGGGAGCCCTTGGCAAGATCCGCATCCTCCATAATCAGCATCGCAATCGGGCAGCGCCGGACTGGTTTACCGCAGACATGGCGGTCACAAATTCATTCGTGCATGAAATCGACATCAGCCGCTGGTTACTCGGCACGGAGTTCAAGGCTGTAACTGTTGTGGCGTTCACCAGCGACCGGCCCGAGGCTGCTGCCGACCCGCTCCTGATTACATTGGAGGCCGAGAATGGCGCGATCGTCTCGACAGAAGTCTTCTTGAATGCGGGTTACGGCTACCACGTCCATGCAGAAGCGGTGTGCGAACGGGGAGGGGTCCGTATGGGCCAACCCGCCCTGACGTCAGTGCTCTACGAGGGATCTGATAGGGCAGCCTTCCCAGCGAACTGGATACCCCGTTTCGCGGATGCGTATCGCCTGCAGGATCAGGCGTGGGTCAATGCAATTCGTGGTGGTTCACTCGACGCCAACGCATCGTCGTCTTGGGACGGATATATGGCGAGCTACATTGCTGAGAAGACTTTGGAGGCATTGAAGACGGGTCGGCGTATCGCGCTGCAGGTGCCTCAGCAGACAGGATAGGGGCCTATGATAAAGATGTTTCCAAGAATTTCTATCCATTTACCCGTGAGCCTTTGAAAGGTCAGCGTGATCGATGGTTAGAGCTTGGAAGGTATCCCGTTGGCACATCTGCGAAGTAGAGACCGAATGTCCGCATTATATTAGGCGGGCGGACCGGACGTTCCGGACGGACCGGATTCATCCTTTTCTGACCGAAAGTGTGTCAAAACGCGAACGGGTCGGTCCTTAGAGCAATTTAATTTCTTGCAAGCCTCGATAGACAGTGACGTCTCCGGTACACGGTGCGAAGTTGTACAAATACATCGTCGAAGTGAGACTTGTTCGAGTTTTGACACATTGGGTAATCGCGGAGCGA
>Ga0157380_10002709_pt1 | contig 12014 bp, 13 predicted proteins | sample S35metaG_FD_119757 | JGI IMG/M metagenome (GOLD analysis project Ga0157380, IMG submission 119757) | Switchgrass rhizosphere microbial communities from Kellogg Biological Station, Michigan, USA - S3-5 metaG | ecosystem: Host-associated > Plants > Roots > Rhizosphere > Soil | place: USA...
ACAAGGCACTTAATATTCAACCCACGCAATTCTTTCTTCGCCGATAACAATTACTGTGCGCGCCGCTCGCGCTGATGATCTAGCAGTGGCGCAAATCGCCTGCAAGGCGATTCAGGCAAGTTCTCTTTTCAATGCCCATTGAAACTTTAATCATGGAATATTCCTTGAAAATTGAGTGCTGAATGTTGAGTGTTGAGTGTTTTTTTTGATTTCTGGAAGAGTAGATCGTAATTGATTGAACACCCAATTTCGCAACGGCATTTTACCAAAACGCACGCCCGTGACATCCCTGCGCACAAGCTTTTTCCTTTAAGCTTTAAGCTCTCTGCTTTTCAAACATTATCCGGAAAAAGTATCAGCTTTCCCGCAAAGACCACCATAACGACTCCCAACACAATATTCATGATTCGAATAACTTTCGGGGTTATTAACGTTCGAAGTTTATCAGCCAGCTTCGCCTTGATGATATCGGTTGTAAAAACTGTTAATACTATCGATGCAAAAAAGATCAGCGCATTTTTATGGGAACCATAGCCCAGCTGCGTAGTGGCAACACTGACCGTAGCAAGCCAAAAAAATAATACCATTGGACTCAAACCATTGATAAGAAAACCCTTGGCCGCCAAACGAAGTCCGCTGGCATTTTCAACTTTTTGAGGATCATACTCTGCCAGTTTCCGGCTTTTAATAAGCAAATAATACAGCCCAAAAATTAACAAAATGACTCCGCCTCCATAGGCCATGTAATGACGGAAATTTGGGGTCGCCATGAACTGCGTCAAACCAAAATAAGAGATCAGAATATAGAACGAATCACTCAAAGAAATTCCGATTGCAACAAATACACCGCTCGAGAATCCCCGTTCAATACTGGTTTGAAGCAACGTAAAGAATACTGGTCCAATAAGAAACGCAAGTACGATCCCCGAAACGATTCCCTTAATGATGATTTCCATTCGAGTGCAGTTGAAGGAAATTTTTCCAATCCTCCAGTTGGGCATTTTTCATAACACGTGGAAATTTATTTTGACCGCCCACTTTTCCTTTGGATTCCATCCAATCGTAAAATGTTTTGACAGGGAGCACGTCCACAAAAATTTCCTTTAAGGCGGCACTTCGCTCCACGGCGTAGTCATCATTTAGTTTTTTCAGATGCTCATCAATTTTTTCTTTTAATTGTTTCCGGTCTACGTTGTCGTCGGTACCGACGAACCAATGATGTGCGAATAGGGATTCAAAAGGAATACCGGCAACAGCGAATTCGGGGATATTAATATTAAAGTCATTTGCGACGAGCTCAATTGCTTTATTCATATTGTCAACGGAGAGATGTTCCCCACAAAGACTTAGAAAATGCTTCGTCCGGCCAGTGATTGCTATCTCGCACTCTTCCAGGGAGGTAAACTTAATGACATCGCCAATGAGATAACGCCAGGCACCCGCGCAGGTTGAGAGTAGGATCGCATACTCCTTCCCTTCCTCTACTTCGTCAATAAGAAGCGCCTCTGCATCAGGTGCGATCTCGCCATTCGAATTGAAGTTTTTCGCTTCAAAGGGGACAAACTCATAGAAAATTCCATTGTTGAGCACGAGGCGCATAGTGCGACGGTTGGGATAGGCTTGAAAAGCTATAAAGCCTTCGGAAGCCAGGTAGGTTTCTATATAGTGAATGGGACGCCCTAACAATTTTTCAAAGCCCTTACGATAGGGGTCAAAGGAAACACCACCATGAACATAAACTTCCAGATTCGGCCATATCTCGTGGATATTCTTCAGCTTATGAAATTTTATAATCTTTTCCATTAGAATCTGTATCCAGGCAGGCACGCCCACTACGATGCCAATATCCCATTCCCAAGCCTTTCTTGCGATTTCATTTAGCTTCGAGTCCCAGTTTACCGTTTTCGCAATCTTCTTCCCGGGTTTATAAAAATGTTGAAACCAAAAAGGGAGTCGCGCTGCCTGAATTCCGCTTAGGTCTCCTTCGAAAAAACTGCCGCGTTTATTCAAGTGCGTACTTCCACCCAGCATCAATATGCCTGACTCGAACATCTCTGGCTTCAGATCGTACTTCGACAAGGTGAGAATCTGCCGAATACTTGTCTTTTGAATAGCCTTTGTCATCTCCTTCGTAACAGGAATGTACTTGGAGGATGCTTCTGAGGTTCCCGAACTTAGCGCAAAGTATTTGACGCGACCTGGCCAGCAGACATTCTTGACGCCTCGTAACGCCAGCTTCCACCAGTCGGTGTAAATTCGGTTATAGGTGTGTATGGGAATATTGGTTTTGTATCGGTGATAAAACTCCTTATCTCCTTTTCGAAAACCATTTAAGATATCCGCGAAGTTGTGGTACTTTCCGAATTCTGTCTGGCTTGCTGTAATCAATAATTCCTTCAATTCGTTCTTTTGTAAATCCAGGGGCGACGTGTACTCCTGCTCCAACATCTCGCGAAGCCTAATTCCTTTTTTCAGCAGTTTTCCTAGGATCGCCATATTTGCTTTAATTTGATGGAATTTGGGCGTAAAATAGACAATGAATATTAAAAATAACATAAATAATCTTCGCCAGGGAATACCGACCAGCTGCAAACTGGTCGCCGTGAGCAAAACCAATCCTAACGAAAAGATAAAAGAGGCCTACGACGCTGGCCAACGGGCTTTTGGAGAAAATCGGGTGCAGGAATTAACGCCGAAATTTGAGGCGCTTCCTAAAGATATTGAATGGCACATGATCGGACATATGCAATCCAACAAAGTAAAATACATAGTGTCGTTTATCCACTTGATTCATTCCGTTGATAGCCTTAATGTGCTGGATGAGATCAACAAGCAAGCGACAAAAGTTAAAAGAACAATTTCATGCCTCCTGCAAATTCATATTGCCGAAGAAGAGTCCAAATTTGGATTTTCAGAAAAAGAGGCTTTCGACCTGATACAGTCAGACGTTATTAGAAAGCTTGATCACGTCTCAATCATTGGCCTGATGGGCATGGCGACGTTTACCGATAACCAGGAGCAGGTGCGTAAAGAATTCCGGGGACTAAAAGCCTTTTTCGAAAAACTGAAAGCATCGAAACTTCCCGCAAATGTGGCAATGAACGAGCTCTCTATGGGAATGAGTGGAGATTACCAAATCGCACTTGAAGAGGGAAGTACCATCATCCGGGTTGGATCAGCTATTTTTGGCGAGCGGGTATAATCGCCCTCACCATAAAAGAAAATTTATGCAGAAACAAACGTCCCTTCTATTGGGTGCTGTTACAGGGGGCCTCGCGGTCGCCATTGGAGCATTCGGCGCGCATGCACTCAAACCATTTCTTATGGAGGCAGGAAGGGAAGCGACTTTTGAACTTGCGGTTCGATACCAGTTTTACCATGCACTTGCTCTCCTGGCGGTGGGAATTATCATGGGCGAATCACGCGTCCAGGCTTTGCAATACAGCAGCCTGTTTTTTTTCCTCGGAATTGTCCTTTTCTCAGGTAGTCTGTATGTGTTGTGTTTTACGGGATACAAGATGTTGGGTGCGGTGACTCCATTCGGCGGCGTGTTCTTTATCCTTGGATGGGTCCTGCTGGGTATCGGCGCTTATAAAAAATAAAAGCCTCTGTGTGAGAGAGGCTTTTATTTGGTCGCTTTTGAACAGCTTTTATTGAGTTTGTGCTTTCTTTTCCAGCACATTTGTCGTAAAGGAAATCTGAGCGCCGTCTGCGTTGACCGCGTTCGAAACAACCGTTACAACCTTGTTTTGTTTACCCATCTTACCGGCACTGTTAAATGCAACAGTGACTTCACCCTTACCGCCTGGCATAATAGGATCACGGGGCCATCCTTTTGGGGTAGTACAACCGCACGTTACCTGGACATTCGTAATGATTAAAGGCTCCGTGCCTGTATTAGCGAACTTAAATGTCTCTTCAACTTTGTCTCCTTGAAAAATATCACCAAAATCATGGGTCTTTTTCTCAAAGGTAATTACCGGACCTGTTTGTTTAGCAGGTTGTTGCGCAAATCCTTGTGCGGCAAACCCTAACACAACGATCAAAAACAAATATTTCTTCATACCTTAATTTTTTTCAAATTTAAAACCTTCATTCAACAATTTTGCCAGAAATATCAAATTTCTACCGGCACGATTGTGACTTTTTGTTCGATCTGAAATTAAAGCCTATGGTAACCCAAAAATGACCCCTGAAATCGCCGAAATCTATGGAAACAAGGTTAGGTTGAGGGTTTGTGGTCTTTGCTGGCAGGAGGAATCCTTACTGCTGATTATGCATAGAATGGGCGACAACGATTTTTGGGCACCTCCTGGCGGAGGTGTGGAGTACGGGGAAGCCATTGAAGATGCCCTGAAGCGGGAATTTTTAGAGGAAACCGGACTTACGGTAGCAGTCGAAAAATTTCTTTTCGGATGCGAATTCATCAAAAATCCACTGCATGCCGTGGAATTGTTTTTCGAGGTGAAAAAAGTGGCTGGCGTATTAAAGAGTGGATACGATCCTGAACTACAGCTTATTGAAAGCGCGCAATTTTTATCCTGGAAAAACGTCAAAAATATTCCCGAAAAATCCCTTCATGGCATCATCAATAAATGCCCGGACCTGGACAGTCTCCGCCAATTGCGTGGGTTTTACAGCATTTAATTTTTACTATTCTGTAAAATCTAGCTTGTTATTTACCCTGTAAAATAAGTATTATTGCACACTAAACCTTCAACAATGAACCTGACGAAAATTTTATCCATCGTTCTTTTCGTAGTGAGCTTGGGCTTGTCCTATTTCCTGTATGATAGCATTCACTCAACGATCGAATTCAGACAATCAATCGCCGACACCGAAAAGCAGATCACCGATAAACTGGCTGTTATAAGAGAAGCTGAGAAGGCTTTTTTGGAACAACACGGACGCTATACCTCCAATTGGGATTCCCTTTCCAATTTCATTGAAAATGGAAGAGTGCCCATTACGATCAGGACGGAGAAAATAACACAGCTCAGCTACGGTGAAGAAAAGGTCGAAGTTAAAGTTGACACGTTAGGCTATATGCCCGCCCGCGACCGGGTTTTCAAAAAGAATTATACCACCAACGCAGCGGCTGATGGCATTTTCTACGGCTTTTTACCGAAGCAAGGAGATTATGTTGTTAAAGGTGCTCCTGCCTACAGATTAAAAGCTAAGGATCGCGAGAAGACCGAAGTTTATACTTTCATTGAACAAGGAACGGTTCTTACATTAGCAAGCGTGAAGCCTGGTGATGAGGTTAAGAGAGGTCAAAGTTTGATTAACCTGTGGGACTATCATCTTAATCCCAACGTAGATGTCAAGAACCTGGGAGCTATTCCTGGCTCTGAGGGAAAGACCTTTGATATTTTTGTTGGCAAAATTGATCGCAACGGAACAATGGTAAGTGTTATTGAAGTAAAAGATCCGGCGCCCATCAATCCAGACAGAAAAGCAAGCAACGAAGCTAAAACCCGCCAACCTTTGGGCTTTGGTTCCCGAATAGATGTAGGTACAGCCGGTAACTGGGAATAAATTGCAAACTACAGGGTTGCAATATAAGCTGATTAGAAAAACGAAGGATGAACTTTTTGATGAAGAATTCATTCATCAATATCATCTGTTGTTAAATATTGGCACCCGCGATTTTCAACTTTTAGTAATTGAGCCGGAATCAAATAAGGTACTTCTATTGGAAGACTTTGTTCTCCCCTCGTTGACGTCTAACGAAGAACTCCTGCGAATTCTTGACCAACTCTTCGATTCCCATGCTTTTCTCAAAGCAGGATTTTGGAAGAAAATAAAAGTATCCATCAAGAATCAAAAATTTGTGCAGGTCCCTCAGGCCCTTTTTGCTGAGGACTCTTTAGGTGAGTATCTAAAGTTTAATGCACTCATCGATCCTGCCCATGAAAGTTTTATTGCTTCCTTTAATAAACGATCTCAAGCGGTTACGGTCTTTGCAATAAACAATGACTTACGAAAATGGGTGACAAATGTATACCCCAACAATCCTCCAACTTTCACCCATCAATCGGCTGCGCTGATTGAGGGGACGATGGACTTTGCCAAGAGCAGAACCGATTCTCCTCTATACATTTATGTAGATCGCTTTAAACTTCATATCATCGCCTGTGACGCCGACAAATTGATCTACTATAATCAGTTTGCCATCAAGCAATTTTCTGATTACATAAAATACATCATGCTGGTGATGAAATCGTTGAACATGGATCAACAATCCAGTCAAATTGTTTTGTGGGGATATATTGGAAAAAATTCACCGCACTATCACGAATTTTACAAATACATAAGCAACGTGACGTTTGGCAGTCAACCTGGATATTTGAACTTTAGCTATGTATTTGATGAAGTTCAGGATCACCATTTCTTTGATTTGTATAGCATTCATCTTCTTGACTAATACCTTCCGGGTTTATCACGCGGACACTAGATGGCAAAACGTATTGCATTATTCCCAGGTTCCTTTGATCCCTTTACGAAAGGCCATGAGGACATTGTTCTCCGCGGACTTACCTTATTTGACGAAATAATAATTGCCTTAGGCTACAACACGCAGAAAAGCGCACGGTATTTTGAAATCGACGTGATGATTAAATACATCGAACGCGCATTCGAAAAATATCCAAACATAAAAGTGGTGAAGTTTTCGGAGTTGACTGCTGAATTCGCGAGAAGGAATGGCGCGCGATATTTATTACGTGGCCTGAGGAATACTACGGATTTCGAGTATGAGAACAGCATTTCGCAAGTCAACCGCCAACTCTTTCCAGAGTTGGAATCTGTTTTCCTTATCACTACTCCAAAGTTGGCTTGGATAAGTTCGTCGATTGTCAGGGAAGTGCATCGATATGGTGGCGATGTATCTGGTTTGCTGCCCTATAAATTGAAAGGCTAGGGCGAATTCTTTTATTTCGCAGGTTTTATTTCCATCATCTCATAGTACTGTTCAAACACGTAGCTGATGGATTTATAAGAATGCTCCAATGCATGGTAGACTTCTTTGCCGTTCATCCAGCGCGTTTCTTCTATATCTTCTGCCAATGCAGGACGCATTTTAGAGTCATCAACAACGTCCATAATATACCATCGCGTCTTTTTTATCATGGCCCTTTTATTCATCGTGTAAGTATGCCATGTTGTGCAGATTTTACCATCCACCTTAACGGTTACATTGCATTCCTCTTCCACTTCACGCGCCGCGGCTTTTCGATTCTTTTCTCCTTTCTCAATTTTTCCCTTTGGCAGATCCCATTTTTTCATACGGTAAATCATCAGGAACTTTTCCTTTTTCCGAACCAATCCTCCGGCTGCTTTCACCACCTTGAATTTATTTCTTAAATACTGTTTTATAGTATCGTAATTGACGACGGACAAGTACAGAGAAAGGAGATTTGTAGGAACCTTCGAATCCAAAAAGTTAAAAAGGACACCCAGGTCATCTTCACTCACTTTTTGTATCCAAACATGATGGATAAGTTTTGCTTGTGTTAAAGGGCCCTCAGAGGCATCGATAATCACATTTACTCTCCCATGATCGGGTTGCTCATTAGCCTTCAAAATCCGCACAGGAACGTCGTTGATAAAAATAATCATGACCAATAGGTTTAAGGCTTATCCATGATCGCAAAAGAATAAATAATTTCCATGCGAGCAAGCAGATTTAATAACTTTTTGAATTTTCCCTGAATAATATGGTGATAGGATACTTAAATGTTAAAGTTAACAGTATAGACTATTAACTTTAAGCGCTGCGGAGAATGGATGAATTTTTAAACCAACTTTTTTGAAATTATGCCAATTATCAAAGTACAGGAAGAAACCGCTGGAAAAATAGCGGGCATGTTGCTCCAGATTCAAGCTATAAAACTCAATACACAAAAACCATTTTCGTGGAGTTCTGGATGGAAATCGCCAATATATTGTGATAATAGGCTTTCGTTATCCTACCCCATGATAAGAAATACAATTAAGCATGCGTTGGTACAGGCCATACGCGAAAATTTTTTTACTGTTGAGTCAATTTCAGGAGTTGCGACTGCCGGGATCGCGCAGGGGGCTTTGGTGGCAGACATTTTAGATTTGCCATTCTTATATGTCAGACCGAAGCCTAAGGACCATGGAATGGAAAATCTTATTGAAGGCAAAGTCGTCAGGGGTCAAAAGACCGTTGTTGTAGAGGACCTGGTTTCTACAGGAGGCAGTTCTTTAAAAGCAACAGAAGCCCTACGCGAAGCGGGATTAGAAGTGTTGGGAATGGTTTCCATTTTTAATTATGGATTTGATGTTGCTACGCGGAATTTTTATAATGCTAATATGTCGCTCATCAGCCTATGTGATTATACGAATTTATTGACGTTCGCATTAGAGCAACAGTTTATTTCTGAAGACCAAATGATTTCGCTGAAGGCCTGGCGAGTGGATCCTGCAAACTGGAGAAAATAAGAACTGAGGACATTTGCACTTACAAAAATTCTCCGGATGAAAATTTGATTTTAATCCAAAGACAACAAAAGCATTTTGTCTTAGGCGGCGGTTCAGGGCTTAAATATACTCCAGCACTTGGCAAGCTGGTTGCAGACGCGCTATCAGGGAAGAAAAAAATTCCATCGGTCTTTCGCCTGAACTCCAACAGGTATTAAACTACCCGGAAACCTGTTCTGTTTTAAGCCAGGATGCCGTTACTTCATTTAGGACTTTTACCTTGTGATTGAAATCACCTTTGATCCGTTCTCTTATTTTGTTCATATTATCCAAGAGATCATTGGTTTCTTCCGGCAGCGCCTCTTCGAGGTATTCGCGCATGCGTTTAGAAATAGTAGGAGACTTTCCGTTGGTAGAAATTCCTATTTTCAAATTTCCTTTGGTTACAACTGAGCCCAGATAAAAATCACATAAATCGGGTGTATCGGCTACGTTAATGAGAACACGCCGCGTGCGAGCGAACTTGCGAATGGTTTCATGAAGGCTCCGATTGTTCGCCGCTAAAATGAGCAGATCTTTATTCCAAAGATCCCATAGCTTGAAATTGCGTTCAAACAACGTAACGTTTTCATGTTGTGCCGCCAGTGTTTTTATAGGCTCTTGTATCGTCCTGGCAACAAGGGAAACTTTAGCGTGGGGACTATTCTTCAAAATTGCCGTCAATTTTTCAAGCCCTACGTGACCCCCACCAACAATCAGCGTGTCCAGGGATTCTAATTTTAAAAAGACCGGGAATAAATTATTGCGTTCCATCGTATTTGAAATTGACCTACAGCCTGTCTGCCGCCACGCAAGCTTCTCTTGTGATTTCGCTTAGTGCATTTGCGTAGCGCACCACTTCTCCGATGATAATGAGTGCAGGCGGTCCCACTTGTTCAACGGATGTTAATCCGGAAATGGTCGAAACCGTTCCAAGCACATTTTTCTGATTCGGCAAAGTTCCATTTTGAATCACTGCAACAGGAGTTTCACCTTTTCCATTTGCAGCAAACAACTTCATAATTTCAGCAATCTTATTTAGTCCCATTAAGATCACCACCGTTGCTGTTGATTGAGCCGCCAAAGCGACATCGCCTGAGACTTCGCCCGACTTCGTCGTGCCCGTAACTACCCAAAAACTTTCGCTCACGCCACGGGCAGTAACAGGAATATTTAGACTCGCAGGCACAGCTATTGCACTGCTTATTCCAGGGACGACCGATGTGTGAACACCATGTGACTCAGCATACACAATCTCTTCGGCACCTCTCCCAAAGACGAAAGAATCACCACCTTTCAAGCGCACCACATGTCCATAGAGGTAGGCAAACTCAACAATCAATTCATTTATGTTTTCCTGGTTATATTCATGCGACCCAGCCCTTTTACCAACGCACAAAGCAGGAACTCCTTGTGGAATTAATTGAAGAATGTCTGCTGACACAAGCGCATCGTATAAAACAACATCCGCTGCTTTAATTGCCTTGATACCTTTCAAGGTTATTAATTCAGGATCACCAGGTCCTGCACCCACAAGCGTGAGACTTGGAGATCGATGTAAGGTGAAAATTGGTGGTGTCATTTCTCCATTACTTCTTTTTCCGTAGAACGATAGGCTAATACCTCATCGAGGAATTTTGCGGATTCTGTTAAATAGGAAAGAGCAAAGGTGTCTGACGGCTCATTCTTATTAATGCTAAGCACATAATCTTTGAAGTTTCCAGAAAATTCGAAGGCCCCCGTGTCGATGAACTCCCGTTGGAAATCCAGGATAGTCTGGATCTGTGTGCTTGGTTTGATCTCACGGATCAGTAACAAAGATTTTGCTGTATTGATGAACGCGCTATAGCTGTGATAAATAGAGTCAGCGTACTGTTTCTTATCGTATGCTTCTTTCGACCACTTGAGTTTATCTTCAGAATCGTTCAATAGCGTCGCGACCAGGTCAATCATTACACCTGCGCACTCGCCTACAGCAGTATGTAAAATGAAATTGTTTTCCTGACCCCAGTCAATGTACTCGTCCGGAGCATTGGAAGTAATGTCACCCAGTGGCTTAAGCAGCTGGTAAAAGTGATTTCTTCCCATTCGTTTAAAATAGTCATGATAGTATTCACCATCAGAACTATTCTCTTCATAGTCATTCAGCAGAAGGCGCAACGCCTGCGGCCCACGCTTGCTGGGTATCTTGATGATCTTGTCGGAGATAATTCCCTCTCCACCCTTTAGCTTTCCTCCGCCAAGTAACACTACCAACGCAGGCAGTACTTTACCTTGCTTATCTTTAATGGTGCTTCCATGAAGGCCAATGCTGGCAAGTCCATGCTGCCCGCAAGAGTTAGGGCAACCGCTGATCTTAATTTTTATATCCTGGTTAGAAAGAAGTCCGGGAAATTCTTCACGAACAACTTTTTCAAGCTCCACTGAAATGGCGGTACTATCGGAAATACCAAGGTTACAGGAATCTGTCCCTGGGCAAGCGGTCACATCTGCAACGCTGTCAAAACCTGGCTCAGCCAGTCCGAGCTTATCCAACGCCAGGTATAACAGCTTTAATGCTTCCGGACGTACATAACGAAGCAGGTACCCTTGGTTAACCGTAATCCTAAATTCAGGGGAGGCATACAAGTCAATAACATCAGCAAATTGCCGAGCTAATTTCGACGACATATTTCCCAATGTAAGCTTGACATAGACTCCAAAGAAACCATTTTGTTTTTGTTCAAACACGTTGGTCTCCTTCCACAATTGATACTTTTGTTCATTAGGAATCACAACTTCTTCTGCTACAATAACAGGAGGAAGGGCTGACTCGGGCAGGATATTAGTATCTATTTTATAGGACTTATTTTTTAATGCAATTCTTTCGTCGTGAACTAACGCCATCAATTTCTCCAAACCGATATCGTTCAACAGGAATTTCATCCTCGCTTTCATCCGACGATTGCGTTCTCCATAACGATCAAATACGCGAAGCACCGCTTCCGTTAACGGGATGATTTGATCTTCCTCCAAAAACTCGTAGGCCAGTTGCGCCAGTGTTGGATTTGCACCGAGGCCACCGCCAATTACCACTTTAAAACCGCGCTTACCATCGACGATGCGAGGGATGAAACCTAAATCGTGAATAAATGCGAACGCAGTGTCATCGTCGCTGGACGAAAAAGCAATCTTAAATTTACGTCCCATCTCCTGGCAGATAGGGTTTCGCAAAAAATATTTAAACGTTTCATGCGCATAAGGGGACACGTCGAAAAGTTCTTTTGGATCTATGCCAGCGGTATCCGAGGCCGTTACATTACGAACCGTATTACCGCACGCCTCACGCGTTGTGATTTCATCTTTTTCCAACTTAGCCCAGAGCTCTGGCGTTTTGTCAAGGCTTACAAAATGGATCTGTATATCTTGCCGCGTAGTTGCGTGAAGATTGCTGCTTCCATATTCTTCTGAAATATCTGCAACCCTTCGGATTTGTTTTGTTGTAATGCGTCCGAAAGGAAATTTGATACGCACCATTTGAACGCCTG
>Ga0157380_10002710_pt1 | contig 12009 bp, 10 predicted proteins | sample S35metaG_FD_119757 | JGI IMG/M metagenome (GOLD analysis project Ga0157380, IMG submission 119757) | Switchgrass rhizosphere microbial communities from Kellogg Biological Station, Michigan, USA - S3-5 metaG | ecosystem: Host-associated > Plants > Roots > Rhizosphere > Soil | place: USA...
CTCTTTTTTTGGGAGTGCAAAAATAAGTGAAAAACCTATCGCAGCAAATTTTTAAAAAAATTAATTATCCCGATAAATGTGAATATCAAAATTATACAACCAAGCAACTCTGTTATTTTTGTATATATAATTATAGGCTATGTCTTATTTCAGCAATAAAGTGGTGGCAATTACAGGAGGAAGTGATGGTATCGGCAAGGCTATGGTCGAGTCATTGTTGGCCCAGGGTGCACGCGTGGCCACCTGTGCCCGGAATTTCGATAAGTTGTACAGTCTTCAGTTGCAGTATTCAACAGCCCCACTTCATGCCATTACCTGTGATGTGAGCAATGAGCAGGATTGCAAGCAATTTATTGAATCGACCCTCAAAACTTTTGGACGTATCGATATTCTCATCAATAACGCGGGTATCAGTATGAGATCCCTCTTTAAAGATGTAGATATGGACACTTTAAAGAATATCATGAATGTAAATTTCTGGGGCGCTGTACATTGTACGAAATATGCGCTGGCATCAATCATTGAAAACAAAGGAACTATTGTAGGAATGTCTTCAGTAGCTGGCTACCGGGGATTACCGGGCAAAAGTGGTTATTCCGCTTCCAAATTCGCGTTGCAAGGATGGATGGAAGCGCTGCGGGTTGAAATGATCAGCAGCGAAGTGAATGTGATGTGGATTTGTCCGGGCTTTACAACAACCGGCATTCAGAGTACAACCGGTGAATCTCCTATTGACGAAGAAACACCAATGACACCGGAAGAATGCTCGGCTGTTACATTAAAAGCAATAGAAAAACATAAGCGAAATGTGATTATGACTTTTATTGGCAAACGCACCGTATTCTCCAGCCGTTTCTTTCCGGCTTTCGCCGATAAACTTATTTATAAATATTTTTTTAAAGACGGAAAGCTTATTCGATAAATGTAAAATCTAAAATGTAGAACTTAAAATGTAAAATTGGATTCGTTATGAAATTGTCTTTCTTCTGCATTTTTATATTTACATTTTACATTTAATATTTTACATTTTACATTTACCAATGCCTTTACTAACCCTTACTTCCGACATTGGCCACCAGGACTACCTGGCTGGGGCTATTAAGGGGCAGTTATTGCAGATCAATCCATCCTTCACACTGGTAGATGTATCACACCAGATTGCGCCGTTTAATTATCCGCAGGCCGCTTATATCTGTCGCAACGCTATTAAAAATTTTCCTCCCTTTACCTATCACCTCCTATTGGTGAATCTCTTTGATAGAGAGCCTGAAAAATTGTTACTCGCTTATCACAACGAGCAATATATATTATGTGCCGATAACGGTTTGCTTACCATGATACTGGAGAGCAAACCGGAAATGGTGATCGCACTTCCACTGGCAAAAGAAGCGATAAAAAACACCTTGTACTGCACAGGGGTAATGGGTCGCGCTATTCAACAATTACAAGCTGGAATGAGCCTTCAGCAAATTGGAGAACCCGATATATCGATTGTGGAAAAAAACCATCTCCGGCCCTTGCTAAGTGATAACTGGATCGAAGGTCAAATCATATTTATTGATAATTTCGAAAATATCGTTGTAAATATTACCCGGGATCAATTTGAAGAACAGCGCAAGGGCCGGGCTTTCCGGATCGTATTTAAACGGGATGAAATTATCGATCGAATTAGTGAAACATATGCCTCTGTTCCGGAAGGTGAAAAGCTGGCCCTGTTCAATTCAGCGGGTTATCTCGAAATTGCAATCAACAAGGGTAATGCCGCGGGACTCTTTGGATTACAAGGTTTTTCTGAGCAATCTCAAAATTTACAGAATCGACTTTTCTATCAAACGGCTCGTATTCTTTTCGAATAATCTCCTTAATTCGGTTCACCCGATGAGCCCCATTTTAGCCCCCAATTTATCTCCCAGCCAGCCTACAAATCAACCCTTAAAAACCTTATTCTCAGTACCATTTTGATTTCCAAAATAGGCTGAAAACCCTATCTTTGCCAACTCTAAAAAAATAAACAATACGTAATGAGACCATTGGTTAGCATTTTTACCCTATTACTGATTGGTATTTCATTGTATAAGCTTTCGTTTACCTTTTTTGTAAACAGCCATGAAAAAGAAGTTCAAGCGAGGGCTCAACAATATATCAAGCGTACTTACCCCGCGGCCGCACAAAAATATCCTGGTAACACCGAAGCACAAGCTATCTACCAGGATTCACTGAACATTCTGCAAGCAAATTATTATGACAGCCTGATTGTTGCCGGAAAAGATAAACCCATTACATGGTGGGGACATACCTATCAAAAGGCAAAAGAAAGTGAGCTGCTGTTAGGTCTCGATCTTCAGGGTGGTATTAACGTTACAATGGACGTATCCCTGGATGGATTAATCAAAGGACTTGCAAATAATCCAAAAGACGCGCAATTACTAAACGCCATCGCAGAAGCTCAACGTTTGAAACTGACAAGTGATAAGAATTTTATCGATCTGTTCGCGACAGCTTTTCAAACATTAAACCCCAACGCGAAGCTGGCGCCACTGTTTACTAATTCTAACCGGAATAAAATTGGAATAAACGCAAGTGATGCACAGGTTATAAGTTATATCAAGGAAGAAGCAACCGGAGCCATGAAGCAAACTTACCAGGTACTGCGTAAGCGTATCGATAAGTTTGGTGTTGCACAGCCCAATATTAATCTTGATGAGAATAAAGGAATCATTACTGTAGAACTGGCCGGTGCTACCGATCCCGAAAGAGTAAGAAAGTATTTGCAATCCACAGCCAACCTCCAATTCTGGGAGGTATATACTTATGAAACAGCTGCGATTGTTAGTTCTGTCCAAAACGCGGATAAAGCGTTGGAAGCTGTTGTATACGGAAATAGCGCCGTCACAATAGATTCTGCTACGCAAAAAACGATTGACAGTCTTCGCGCTACAAAAGATTCCACAAGTATTGCAAAAGCAGATTCAATTAAAAGAGTAAGTGATTCTGTCCTTGTCAATAACCAGAAAATGCCATTGTTACGTCTCTTGAATACAGGTACCATCCGCCCATACAAAGATGAGGCAACTGGCGCTACCCGTTATCCAGCGGTCATAGGACGTGTTTTAATAAAAGATACGGCTGAGCTAAACAAATACTTCCGAATGGCGGTAGTGAAAAACAGTTTCCCACCTAATTCCAAATTCGCTTATGGCAAACTGGAAAGAGATGATAAAGGAAATCAAATTGATCTACTCGAACTGTATTTATTAAAAACAGTACCTGGTCGCGAGACCGCAGAATTGGAAGGCAACGCTATTGATAATGCGGCACAGGAGTTTGATCAATTGGGAAATATTACCGTGAGCATGAGCATGACCAATGCAGGTGGACAGAAATGGGCCGATATGACGGGCAGAAATGTGAATAAGCCGATCGCGATCACCCTTGATGATATTGTTTATTCCGCTCCCAACGTTACCCAAAAAATTGAAGGAGGAAACTCGCAGATTAATATGGGGGGACGTGGATCCGGCAAACAAAATCAATTGGTACTTGAAGAAGCGATTGACCTTGCGAATATCTTAAAATCGGGTAAGCTGGAAGCGCCTGCCAAAATTGTGCAAGAACAAGTGGTGGGTCCAACATTAGGTGAAGAAGCTGTAGACGGAGGTATTAAATCGTTCGCATTCGCCTTCATCATTATTTTTATTCTGATGCTGATATATTATAACACTGCTGGTGTTGTAGCGAATATCGCATTAGTACTAAACCTACTTTTCACGATAGGTATATTAAGTGCCATGAACGCTACCCTCACGGCACCGGGTATTGCCGGTCTCGTATTGACGATCGGTATGGCTGTTGATACCAACGTAATCATCTTTGAGCGTATTAAAGAAGAATTAGCACGCGGGCTTACGCATACAGAAGCTGTGAAGATCGGTTATCGTCGTTCTTTACCTCCCGTATTGGATGCACACGTTACTACATTCTTAACCGCTGCAATACTTGCTACTTTTGGATTGGGTCCCGTACTTGGTTTTGCCACCACGCAAATGCTTGGTATCCTGCTTTCCTTATTCTGCGGTATCCTTGTATCACGATTAATCACTGATATCTGGACCAGTAAGAATCGTCACTTCAATTATTTTACAGGTCTTTCCAAGCGTATCTTTAAACACGCCAGTTTTAAATTTATCGAATACCGCAAAGTAGCTTATGGTATTTCTGTAATAGTTCTGTTGCTTGGGGTAGGCGCCATTTTCCATGGATTTAATGAAGGTGTTGAATTCAGTGGTGGAAGAAGCTATATTATAAACTTCCACAAACCGGTTGATGAAAATGCAGTAAGACATACGCTGGAAAAAACCTTCGGCAAAATGCCGGTGATTAAAACATATGGTTCTTCCAGTAAACTGGATATTACTACAGACTATAAAATCAATGAAGCAGGTTTAACGATTGACTCCTCTGTGCGTAATACTTTGTTCACCGGCTTGCAATCTTATCTCCCGGCTGGTGTAACACTCCAGGAGTTTGGCACTTTTGGTATCACTAAATATGTAGAAGGAAGCAAAAAAGTGGATCCTACCATATCGGATGACTTGAAATCAGGTGCCAAATGGGCCACTTTCTGGTCTTTGCTGATCATCTCCATTTATATTTTCATTCGTTTCCGCGACTGGAGATATTCGGTGGGTACGCTTATCTCATTACTGCACGACGTATTGGTAACACTGGCTGTATTCTCTTTCCTGAAAGATATTGTGCCTTTCCCATTAGAAATTGACCAGCACTTTATCGCGGCGATCCTTACGGTAATAGGTTTCTCGATGAACGATACTGTAATTGTATTCGACCGTATCCGGGAATATACAAGGACCATGGCTGGTGCAAGTAAGGCAACTATCATTAATAAAGCCATTAATGATACGTTGAGCCGCACCATCATGACTTCTTTAACTGTATTCATTACTATCCTGATCTTATTCCTGGTAGGTGGTGAAGTAACAAAAGGATTTGCTTTTGCAATGTTGATTGGGGTATTTACTGGTACTTACTCCTCAATATTTGTAGCAGCTCCTATCCTGGTGGATATCGCGAAGAGTAAACCACTGGGTCAGGCTGATTTCCTTGAACATAAGGATCCGGCAGCTAAAAAGAAACAACCGGCACTTGCTAAGAAAGTATAAAGACGATTTTAATATTTATGAACCCCGCTTTGTATAAAGGCGGGGTTTGTTTTTGTTTGACGTTTATCGTTTATCGTTTTTGGGACTCCCCGATATTTTAAAGTTGCAAAATTGAGGGCACAAACGATAAACGAAAAACGATAAACCACAAATTCTAAATCTTCGTAATTTTCATATACGAAAAGCCAAAATCCTCTTTCTCTTAACCATTTTAAAAATAGCTAACGATGACATCTAAAGAAGTACTGTCGCAATTGGAAAAAATGGCTAACCCGCAAATAAAGGCCATCCTCCTGAAACACGGCATAAAAGAACCATTATTGGGTGTAAAGATTGGTGATATGAAACCGATACAGAAGAAAATTAAAAAGGATCATAAGATATCAATGGAGTTATATAATAGCGGCGTATATGATGCGATGTACCTCGCGGGGTTGATTGCCGATGAAGAAAAAATGACCAAAAAAGAAATCAATGATTGGGCGAAACGATCTAACTCGAGTGGTACGAGCGAGTACACAGTTTCCTGGGTAGCAGCGGAAAGCAAGTATGGATGGGAACTGGGAATGGAATGGATCGATTCACCCAACGAACTGATCGCTTCATCCGGTTGGTCAACCCTGGCGGGCTGGCTTTCGCTGAAACCAGATAGCGAACTGGATATTAAAACCATCCGCTCCCTGCTCAAACGTATCGAAAAGCAAATTCATAAAGCGCCTAACCGCGTACGGTACGTGATGAATAACTTTATTATCTGCGCGGGTTCTTATGTTAAAGAGCTTACCGCGGAATGCATGGAACTATCTGATAGAATCGGAACAGTAATGGTAGATATGGGAGGAACCGCTTGTAAAGTTCCCGCCGCCGCTGATTATATTAAAAAAGTAGAAGCGCGTGGTGGATTGGGGAAGAAGAAGAAAACGGTGAAGTGTTAAGAAGAAAGATATTAGATATTAGATGTTAGAAGTTAGATATTAGATGTTAGATACTAAATACTGGCGTTCCGCTCCGTATCTTTAGCAAAGAAGGTTTAGTTGATAATATCAACCATTCTTAATCTAGCTTACATCCGGTATCGCTCTCAAAAAAAACCCCGCTCGTCGCGGGGCATCACAAAAACAAAACGTGGGATACACGAGGGTACACAGGCTTTATTGCTTGGTTGTTGTTTTCGCATGGTGCTTCGAAGTTTTTTCATGTTTCTTAGCTTCTTTCTTAGGCTTTTCTTTTTCTTTATGTGTGGCGGGAGTAGTTTGAGCGATAGAATAACCAGCAACCGCAACCATGAGCGCAAGTGCTAACAAAACTTTTTTCATACATTAAATTTTTATTTTTTTATAAATCGTTTGACGGAATAAAGCTATTCAAATTACTATCCGATAAAAATTTTCTAACCCTCCTTAACTGCCGATTAACGTAGGTGAATAGTAGTTAAACTCAGACAGTTACTGCTGTTAACATATGTTAACAAGCAATTAACCAGATACCGCTCTCTTATTGGTAATCCGATCGCAACTTTGTAAAAGAATTTACCCGGCTATGCTTTCAAAAACACTTAGGTGGATTGTATTAATCGCTGCTCTGCTGATAGCGACGATTGTAATTATCCAATTGTTTTGGTTAAATAGGGTATATTCTTTTGAGCAAAAGAATTTTAATGTAAACGTGGTAAAAAGTATACGGGGTTTGTATGAAGATGTTGAACTACGTTATGAGTCAACACTTAACCTGCAGAATCTGATTGAACACCCGGATCCAAATCATTTTCTTTTCAAAATAGATGTGTTGCCACCTGCCGACTCCCTGAAATACTATCTCAAACAAGAATTAGAAGACTTCGATGTACTTACCGATGTATATCTATCCGTTTACAATCCTTCTCAAAACGATTATTCCGCTACCTATTATATATCGGCCGTTGCTTCACGTTATCAGCAGGACATTACTACAAAAATGGTTCCTTTCAAAAAGGACTATCTGTATCTGTCCCTGTATTTTCCACACCGAGATCGATTTGTTCTTTCACAAATGACATTCTGGTTTATCAGCAGCGGCGCTCTTATCCTGGTATTGATTGGTCTTGCAATCAGCCTTTTCTTTTTCTTCCGGCAGAAATTTCTTTCTAAAACGCAGAAAGATTTTCTTAATAACGTAACGCATGAGTTTAAAACACCACTTGCCGTACTTAAAATAGCTTCGGGTGTTTTATCAGAAGAAGATATCCTTCAAAAACCAGCCCGGCTTCGTAACTATACAACGATCATTCAACATCAAACGGATCATATGCAACAACAGGTAGAGCGTTTACTGAATACGGCAACCAGCGAGCAAAAGGATATTCCGCTACACAAACGGCTCGTCAGTATACCCTCACTGGTGTCGCAAGCTATAAGGAAAATACAACCGCTGGCCGATGATAAAAAAGCCCGCATCGATCTCAAAATGCCTGATAAGGACCAGCAGGTACTAATAGATGAATCACATTTGGAACTGGCCCTTGTCAACTTGCTTGAAAACGCATTGAAATATTCTACTGATCCGCATATCGTTATTGAAACCGGGAAAGAAAATAATGATTCCTTCATATCAGTAAAGGATAATGGGATCGGCATTGAAAAAAAATACCTCCATCGGATTTTCAGGAAATTTTACCGGGTGCCTACAGGTAATATACATAATGTAAAAGGATTTGGATTGGGGCTGAATTTTGTAAAACAAGCGGTGGATGCGCACAAGGGAAAAATTGTGGTGAATAGTTTACCCGGCATTGGCACAGAATTCAAAATCTTATTACCCGACAATTAATAAAATAGTATGAAAAAGACAAAAGTGTTGCTGGCTGAAGATGATATCCAATTAGGATTTGTAATCAAAGACAACCTGGAAGAAGCAGGATATGAAATTGTACTTTGTCGTGATGGTCAATCGGCCATCGACAAATTCGACAAAAAAGAATTCGATATCTGCCTGTTGGATATCATGATGCCTCAAAAGGACGGATTTATGGTTGCCAAAAAAATAAGGCAGCAAAGCGATATCGTGCCTGTTCTTTTTCTCACCGCGAAGTCGATGGAAGAAGATAAGTTGAAAGGTTTCCAAACCGGCGCCGATGATTATATCACAAAGCCATTTAGCATGAAAGAGCTGTTGGCGCGAATGGAAGTATTTTTACGACGTACCCGTAAAATGCATTCGGAGAACAATGAAGAATACAATATTGGTAACCTTCGTTTCTCCTTCACAAATCTTAAACTGCAAACCACCACCGATAGTTTTTCCCTCACTCAACGGGAAGCGGATCTGCTAAAGTTTCTTTGCGAACATCCCAATAAGATTCTTAAACGTGAAGAAGTATTAACGCATGTATGGGGGAAAGATGATTATTTCCTGGGACGAAGTATGGATGTATTTATGGCTAAACTCAGGAAGCATTTTAAGGCGGATCCACGCATCGTTCTCGAAACAATCCATGGAATCGGTTTCCGGCTGAATACTACCAATGCGGGAGCAGAGCAATTATAAAAAAGCTTATACTGCAAAAGAAGTTCCGCAACCACAGGTTTTTGAAGCGTTGGGATTATTAAACACAAACCCACGGGCATTTAATCCATCCTGCCAATCTATTTCCATTCCGGCAAGGTAAATGCCATGCGATTTGTTCATTAAAAATTGGAACCCTTTATATTCATGGATTTCATCCGTTTCTTCTTTTTTATCAAACCCCAACACATAACTAAGCCCTGAACATCCACCCCCTTTAACCCCCACACGCAGGTACTGGCTCCGGTCGAACCCATCCTCATTCAGGAGTCGATTAATCTCTTTCACCGCATTTTCTGTGAACCCTACTGGTAATGCAACTGCTGCTTCCATATTCATTTTTTTACTATCTGCAAAAATACGAACAAACCCCAAGCAACAAAGCCCATTCCCGATCATTTAACAAGCAACCTGTATTTTTTTTCCAGATATAGTAAACCATTAGCCCTTAACTTATTCCGGTAAACTTAAACGGGCATTCCCTATTTTTGTTTCTAAAACCCATTACATGGATCTGAGTGTCCCACAACTTGTTCTTCAAATTGGTATTGCCACTGTTTTAGGCGGAACCCTCGCCTATCTTTTCATCAAACAACGGAAGGAAGCGAAGGAAATTATGCGCCAAAAGGAGCTGAATCCAGAGAAAACTACGCCTATAACCCCAGCTTCAACTCCCCTGCAACTACAGGCCTACGAGCGCTTGATATTACTGGCTGAACGCATCTCTCTTCCCAACCTTATTAACCGGGTCAATCAGCCCGGACTGGGAGTTAGAGAAATGCAATCACTCCTCACCCAATCAATTCGCCAGGAATTTGATTATAATATCACCCAGCAAATTTATGTGAGCGCGGAAGCCTGGCAGGCGGTACAAAACCTGAAAGATCAGAACCTGCTTATTATAAATCAAGTGGCTTCTTTTATGCCAGCAGAAGCGAATGGAACCGACTTAAATAAAAGCATTCTTGAAATGTTAATCCAATCGCCAAAGGCATCATTGCATGGTGTGGTGGCGGAGGTGTTGAGTTATGAGGCGAAGAAGTTGATGAAGTAAGTGGATGTACAAAGAACAAAGAACCAAGAAACCAAGATGCCAAGACCCAAAGAAATAAAACCAAAGAGTACAAAAGAAAACAATAGGAACCCGATTTTCTGAATTACATCTGAATAACAGAATCATTTATTTTTCTCTTTTTGTATTCTTTCTTTGGCACTTTTAATATTTTGTATTCTTTCTTTGGGTCTTGGCATCTTGGTTTCTTGGTTCTTGATTGACCACTGCCCGAAGTTTTCGTAAATGCTTAAATAACCTGAATGTCCGAAAGGAAAATATATACAGACAGTGGAATTGAAATCAAACAGCTTTATTCCAGGCTGGAGGTTCCACCTGAACTTCCTGGTGAATTTCCTTTTACCAGGGGCGTTCAACCAGATATGTATCGCGGTAAGCCATGGACGATGCGCCAATACGCCGGTTTCAGTACCGCAGAAGAAAGTAATAAAAGATATCATTATTTATTATCACAGGGTGTAATGGGGTTGAGTGTAGCTTTCGATCTTCCTACACAAATTGGTTACGACAGCGATCATGCATTGGCCGAAGGGGAAGTAGGTAAAGTTGGGGTTGCCATCGACAGTATTGAAGATATACAAACACTCTTCAATGGTATAAAACTGGAGCAAGTAAGTACATCTATGACTATTAATGCAACTGGTTTTATCCTGCTTGCATTTTATGTTGCATTGGCTAAACAACAAGGCGCTGATCTCAAAAAAATTACCGGTACTATACAAAATGATATTTTAAAAGAATACGCTGCGAGGGGAACTTATATCTATCCCCCCAAACCTTCTATGCGTATCATTACAGATATTTTTGAATGGTGCGCATCAGATCTTCCCAAATGGAACACTATTTCCATATCCGGCTATCATATCCGCGAAGCAGGAAGTACCGCGGTACAGGAAATCGCTTTTACCCTGAGCAATGGTAAAGCCTATGTACAAGCTGCACTTGAAAAAGGAATGGACATAAATGTATTTGGTAAACGGCTTTCTTTCTTCTTCAACGCCCATAATAATTTATTTGAGGAAGTAGCCAAGTTCAGGGCAGCGCGACGCATGTGGGCTCAAATCATGAAAGATCTGGGTGCTACTGATCCTAAAGCAATGATGCTTCGTTTCCATACACAAACCGGTGGCAGCACTCTCACAGCACAACAACCACTTAATAATATCTCAAGGGTTACAATTCAAACCTTATCAGCTGTATTGGGCGGAACACAAAGTCTGCATACTAATGGCTACGATGAAGCGTTGAGTTTACCAACGGAAGAAGCTGCCCGCATTGCATTACGCACCCAACAGATTGTAGCTTTCGAAAGTGGTGCACCGGATACGGTTGATCCATTGGCTGGAAGTTATTTTGTAGAATCACTCACTAATGAAGTAGAAGCAGCGGCCTGGCAATTGATCCATAAAATTGATGCGATGGGAGGCAGCGTAAGCGCTATTGAAGCAGGATTTATCCAGGATGAGATAGCCAGAAGCGCCTATGAATACCAGCGTCAAATAGAAACCGGCGAAAAGATTATAGTTGGCGTTAATAAATTTCAATCGACCGATAACAACAGCATTCCGGGTTTCAAAATTGATGACAGCATTCGTATCATACAGATGGAGAAATTAAAAAGACTGAAAGGCAATCGCGACAATGCAAAAGTGGATCAGTGCTTACAACAATTGAACGATAAAGCTATCAGCGGAGAAAATATAATGCCTGCGGTGATTGAAGCGGTGGAACATAAGATAACACTTGGAGAAATTGCAGACGAATTAAGAGGTGTGTTTGGAGAGCATAAATAAGTTGATGAGAATTAACATCCCAATATTGTTCATTCTTTTTATTGCTTTTCTTTCCTGTCAAACTGAGCCCCGCCAGATTAGTCTTGCTGAAGTTAAGGGCTATTACAACGATTTGTATTCATTTAGTAGAAAGTTCGCTGAACGATCTTCCTATTCTGTCGAGGGAAATAAACTCCCGACAAATCATCCCTTTTTTACATTTGTAAATAAATACCCATTATACTTTGAATACTTGCTCTGGAATTACACAAACAAACAGTTACTCAAACCTCTAATAGAAGAAAAGGATTCAGTCCAATTTAATATTAAATTGGTCGAGATATTGAAATCAGACAGTAATTTCAATGCAAGCTTTTTACCGATAGCACATGCTTATCTTAAATCTAAAAACATAATAGTAAAAGATTATACCCCGCCACAAGTA
>Ga0157380_10002712_pt1 | contig 12006 bp, 9 predicted proteins | sample S35metaG_FD_119757 | JGI IMG/M metagenome (GOLD analysis project Ga0157380, IMG submission 119757) | Switchgrass rhizosphere microbial communities from Kellogg Biological Station, Michigan, USA - S3-5 metaG | ecosystem: Host-associated > Plants > Roots > Rhizosphere > Soil | place: USA: Michigan...
AGTGTCGATGCGACGCGACGCTTCGGCGTCGGCGCCGGCTCCTCGCGGCTCGTCAACGGCAACCATCCCCTTTACGTAGAGCTCGAGCGCAAGCTCGCGGCGCTCAAGGGTGCCGAGGATGCGGTCGTCTTCGGCAGCGGGTACCTGACGAACGTCGGCGTGATTCCGGCGCTCGTCGGCCGCAGCGACCTCACGCTCTTGGACGATCTCTCCCATAGCTGCTTGCGCACGGGCGCTACGTTGAGCGGCAGCCGCGTGCTCGAGTTTCGCCACAACGACATTGCGCATCTCGAGGAGCTGCTGCGCACCGAGCGTGCGGCTCATCGGCATTGCCTCGTGCTCACCGACGGCGTGTTCAGCATGGAAGGCGACTTGGCGCCGCTCCCGGACCTCGCGCGCCTCGCCGCCGAGCACGACGTGTGGCTGCTGACCGACGACGCGCACGGCCTCGGTGTCGTCGGCGGCGGCCGAGGCTCGAGCTTTGCCTGGGGCGATAAACCCATCGCCGTGCCGCTGCAAATGGGCACGCTGTCGAAAGCCGTCGGCAGCTACGGAGGTTATCTCTGCGCGAGCCACAGTGTGGCAGAGCTGATCCGCAATCGCGCGCGCAGCTTCGTCTACTCGACGGGTCTGCCGCCGGGAACCGTAGCCGCGGCGAGCTGCGCTCTCGACCTCATTGCGACGGACAAGGCCCTCGTCCGCCGACCCATTGCCCGCGCGAGAGAGTTCACGGCAGCGCTCGGGCTGCCGCCCGCATCGAGCGCGATCGTTTCTTTGGTCGTCGGCGACGCGTCGCGCGCCCTGGAGGCCAGCACGGCACTGCGCAGCGCCGGCTTTCTAGTCGCAGCGATTCGTCCGCCGACGGTGCCGCCGGGCACTTCGCGCCTGCGCGTGACGTTCTCTGCCGCGCACACCGCAGAGCAGGTTGCGGCGCTCGCGGCGGCCGTGCGCCCGCTGCTCCCCGCATGACGACGATCTTCGTCACGTCGTCGGGAACGGATATCGGCAAGACGTTCGTGACGGTCAAGCTCGTTGCCGAGCTCAATGCAGCCGGGTATCGGGTGCAGGCGCTCAAACCGGTGGCATCCGGTTTCGACGGCTCGAGCAGCGACGGCAGCGACACCGTGTCGCTGCTGCATGCACAGGGCCTCGACGTCACCACCGCGAATCTAGACGCCGTGAGCCCGTGGCGCTTCACAGCAGCGCTGTCGCCAGACATGGCCGCGGCGCGGGAGAAACGCGGGATTCCGTTCGACGCGCTCGTCGCATGGTGCCGAACGATGAGCGAACGCACCGACGTCACGCTCATCGAAGGAATCGGCGGCGTGATGGTACCGCTCGACGAGGGGCATACCGTGCTCGATTGGATAGCCGCCTTGGGCGCGCCGGCATTGCTCGTCGTCGGTAGCTACTTGGGTACGTTGAGCCACAGCCTGACGGCAGTGGCGGCGCTGCGCCAGCGCGGCGTGACCGTAGCGGGAATCGTCGTCAGCGAATCGACGCAGCAACCAGTGGCAGCCGCCGAGACCGCGGCCACTCTCGCGCGCTTCGTCGCGCCGCTGCCGATCCAGGTGTTGGCGCGTGCATCATCCACCCCGCTGCTGCCGATTCTCGCTCACCATCTAAGGTGAGCGGCCGAGAGCGCCGCCTCGCTCCTTGGCAGCGCCCCCGGCCACTCGGGGAAACGGGCTCCTCGACGCTAGTTCGAGCCGACCTCCGCGACACGGCCCGTGTCGACGTCGACGACGTTCATCTCGACGCGGCGCTCGAGGGCCATGCCATCGGTGTCCTGCTCCGGCGCCATCGAGCTCTTCTCACCGGCAGCCGTAACGATCACGCGATCGGCCGGCATGCCGCCGCGGATCAGCGCCTCGCGCACGGCTTCGGCGCGGGCCGTCGACAACGTCGTGTTGAACGTCTCGGTGCCGCGAGCGTCGGTGTGCCCTTCGAGACGGATCACGGCGCCGTCCATCGGCTCGACGAGTGCCGCTAGCTTGGTCAGCCGCTCCTCGGTCGTGCCGCCGACACCGCTCTCCTCGGTGCGAAAGAACACCTCCACTGATAGCGCTTCCTGGAGATTGCGGCGATGCGCGACACGCTCGGTGAACAGCTCGGCGTTCTTGGCGACGACCGTGCGCTCACTCGCGGCGAGCAGCTGTTCGAGCTGGCCCGCGTGAGCGCTAGCTGCAACCGCCCGCTCGTCGGCCGTTCGCCGCGCGCTGCGCTCCTCGTGGAAACGGTCGCCTATCCAGCCGCCGAACGCGGCGCCTAGCACGAGCCCGATCGGGCCGCCGGCCAACGCACCGATCGCCGCGCCGCTGCCGACGCCGATCGACTCTTCCTTTGGCGCGCGATTCTTCGGCGCTGCGATGCTCGACGTTGCGAGCAAGCTTCCGATCAGCGCAACGATGACCTTCCGAGTGATGACTTTGTTGCTCATGGTTCGCTCCTCAAGCGTAAAGGGTGGACACGGCGCTATTGCACCGAGCCCGGCTGACGAGCGGGTGATGAATTGCGGCAATACGCTGCGCGAATCGTGACGAATTATGGCGAGCGCGTTCGTGTACCATCCTCACGAAGCACAGCGCTCGATCGAACGGAGCCACGTCGGCATGCTCGTCAATTGTGCGGCCTATCAACACGGGCGAAAGTTGGCCGACATCCGGGCGGACGAGATCGGGAGCTACATCGATCGGCCCGATTGCTTCGTCTGGGTTGCGATGTTCGAGCCGACCGAGGCGGAGCTCGCCACGATTCAACGCGCTTTCTCGCTGCACGAGCTGCCGATGGAGGACGCGCGTAAAGGCCACCAACGGCCCAAGGTCGAAGAGTACGGCGACTCGCTGGTCGTCGCGATGCATGTCGTCGAGCTGGCGGACAACGAGCTGAACGTCGGCGAGGTCATCGTCTTCGTCGGCCGCAATTACGTGCTGTCGGTGCGGCTGCGCACGGCAAAAGGCTTCGCCGCCGTCCGCGCGCGGTGCGAGCGGGAGCCTGCGTTACTGCAACACGGCCCCGGCTACGTGCTGTACGCCATCATGGACAACATCGTCGATCGGTATTTTCCCGTGCTCGATGCGTTGGAAACGCAGTTGGACGAGATCGAGCAACGCATCTTCGCAACGCAGGACAGCCGCCAGACCATCGAGTCGCTGTACTCTCTCAAGCAACGACTCGTGACGCTGAAGCATGCGACCGGCCCGCTCGTCGAGGCGACGGGCAAGCTGTACGGCGGCAGGGTGCCGCAGCAATGCGCCGGGCTCGCGGAGTACTATCGCGACGTCATGGACCACCTGACGCGCTTGAATCAATCGATCGACAGCTTACGCGAGATGGTGACGACCGCGATCTCGGTGAACCTGTCGTTGCTCACGATCCAGGAGAGCGAGGTCACCAAACGGCTGGCGAGCTACGCTGCTCTCGTGGCCGTGCCGACCATGATCGCCGGAGTCTACGGGATGAACTTCGCCCACATGCCGGAGCTCGATTGGCAGCTCGGCTACCCGCTCGCGGTCAGCACGATGGTCGCGATCGACTGCTACTTGTTCTACCGCTTTCGCAAAGCGAAGTGGCTTTAGCCGGCGCCCTCGACGCGATCGGCGCGGCCTGCGTCAGGTGCTGTGTAGCCGGCTGATGAGCTCCTCTTCGGCGTAGTTTTCGGTGTCGAGAACCAAGCGTTCCTGCGCGAGCTGAATCTCGTATAGCACGAACATCAGGACAATGCTCAACGTCAGCGCGACGAGGGTCGAATTGAACGAGATGCCGAGGCCGCCCGTGACGGCGCTCGTGTCGCCCTTCACCGCGAGCTCCGCGCCTTGCAGGGCGAGGCCGATACCGCGCACGGTGCCGACGAACCCGATCGCCGGCGTGACCCAGACGCTGAACCGCAGGATCGAGAGCTCGGCATCGAGCCGATTGCTCTCGCTTTCGCAGACGTTGTGCACCGTCGTCGAGGCGTCTTGCACGCTGCCGGTTGCGCCGAAGCGCTTCAGCGCGCCGGCGAGCACGCGCGGCAGGACGGATTCGCGCTCTTTCGGCGGCAGCTGCTCGAGCGTGCGTAAGTGCTCGCGAGCGTCGCTCGGCAGGATCACGGTACCGCCGTCTTTCTTCAGGTAGCCGGCCCCGAGCAACTCGCGCTGCGCTTTGATCTCGCGAAGCCGCAGGACCGAGAGCATCAGCGCCCAGATCGTCACGATGATCGTAGTTTGCTGCTCGGGATCTTGAATGATGACCCATATCGAGCGCTGCGGAGAGTAGCCGGGGGTCCGGGCGGCAATCGCGCGCTGCTCGGTCAGCCACGCTTCGGCCGTCGGCCGAACGTACCCGGCGTAAAAGAACTGCACGATGACCGCGATGACGAGGAGCCCGATCAGCTTGACGACCCGATCACCCAGATATTGCTCGAGAAAAGCCATTTAGCTAAACCTCCGACTCATCCTAGTCCCGCCGCCGTTCTTCGCGCGTGATCAGCGGCAGCGCGATGAACGTGCCGCCGTTGCGCTGGCAGACAACGCGCATCAGTGTGGCGAAATTGGCCGCCGTATAGAGCTCACCGACCATCTGATACACGGCAGGGAACGCTACCGCATGGATGCGCACGCGACGCTGGCCGCTCGCGTCCGCCTGATTGCGCCGATCGATCTCGCGCACGACGGGATTGATTGAGCCTTGCTGGAAGTCGTCGCTGTACACGTACAGCGAGATCTTCTTGCCCGGATCGTAGAACTTGTCGATCGCGGCCAGGATGCCTTCACGCGGATTCGAGTTCGAGAACGCATCCCAATCTTTCAAGGCATCGAGAATCGCTTGCCGGCGAGTCGGCGTGTCGGGAATCCACTCGTCCCGATAGCTCTTGAACATGTACTCGCCCTCGTCGTTCATTACTTGGATGCCCTTGACGGTCGGATATACCTCGAGGGTCTCGCGCAGTTGTTGCTGCACGCGGTCCCACGCGTACTGGCGCATACTGCCCGACGTATCGATCAAGAAGATGATGTACTCGCTATCGACAGGAATGCCGCCGACCTTGTACTCCTCGAGCGGCGGGCGGTAGTCGGCGAGCAGGCGGCGCATCTCCTCCGTGAGGCTCTGCCTAGCGGCTGCGAGACGCGTCTGCACCTCCTGCGTGAGCTCGGCGTCCTCGGTTGTCGCGAGCACCTGCAAGCGAATCCGCTCGAGCTGGGCCTGCATGTCCTCGATGCTCTTCTGGTCCGCGCGCAGATCGGAGGACGTCGTCGCCTCGTTGCGGCGGACGACCTCGGTCTGGCCGACGATGTCGTTGAGCTCCTGCTCGTACTGCGCGATGAGCCCTTCGAGATCCCGCTCGGTTTGCTCGAGGCGGCCGGGCTCGCTGGTGCGCGACACGATGAACAACAAGATGATCGCGCCGAAGCCGCAGCAGATCGCGTCGAGGAACGACATGCTGAAGACTTCGAACTCGCGGCGTTTTTTCTTCACGGCCAGTCCTCTGACGGCGCGAGCAACGAGCCGCCGGTCCGCAGCGACAGGAGCCAATAGGCCGGTGCGGCCTGGGGATCGCCCTCCATGGCGAACATGATGATGTTGATCGGCACGCCGACCGGCAGTTGCCGAATTGCGCGGTTGAAGTGGTCGAGCCGATCGGCGGCGTTCACGCCCGGACGGGTCGGCATCACGTCGCCCATCGTCGGCAAGCCGTCCACGAGCAAGAAGATGTTGTCCGGCTTCGGCTCGAGCAGCTTCAGGGCGTTGAATCCGGCGTGCAAGCTCGTTCCGCCCTGCGGGTGGCTCGCACGCAGCGTCGTAAGCGCGGCGTCGAGCTCGCCGCCGTTATCCATCGTGACCCACTTGCCTTCGGAATCGGGCAGCAGCCACGTCGCCTTGTCGCTGAAACCGATGATTTGAACTTGCGTGCCCGGCGCGATCTGCGTCGTCAGCCAGTCGACCGTGTTGACGACCTGCTGCCATTTCGGCGCACGCCGCTGTTGCTCGACCGACATATTGCGGCGACGCAGGATATTGACGAGCGTGCGATCGAGCATGCTCGTCGAGGTGTCGACGAGAATGGCGATGCGGCGGCCGCCCATCCGCAGGCCCGTCAGATATTGGCGATTGCCTTCGCCTTGGAACGAACGGAGGCGCGTGCCCTCGTCGTCGGGCGGCGCCGTGGTCGCGAGTTCCTTCTCCTGTTGACTCAACTTCGCCAACTCCGCGCGCAAGCTCTCGATCGCGGCTCGGCGCGCATCCGAGTCCTCAGCCAAAGTTGCGAGCCGTACCTGAGTCTCCTGAATCTCGCTGGTCAGGTTCTCGCGGAGGGCGAGCAGCGCCGTCCATTGTTGCAGCTGGCTTTGCAATTGCTCTTTGAGCTGCACGAGGTTGCGCTGCCCCGTCAGCACCCGAAGCTCCCAGCGGCGCGCCTCCGCCTCGAGGTTGTCGACGACGGCGCGAGGCTCGACCAGCGCGTTCGTGCTGACGAGCATGAACAGCAGCACGACGGCACCGAACCCCGCCGTGATCGCGTCGAGGAACGACATCGAGAACACGTTCAGTTCGCGGCTCTTTTGCTTCACTCGGCACCTTCCAAGCTGACGACGTGCAGCTCGGCGCCGGGTGACCCGACCCGGATGACGTCGGCGCGTTCGAGTATGGTCTCACGCGTGATCTTTCGCTCGTTGACGAACGTGCCGAAGCTGCTGAGATCGCGCAGCTTGAGCTCGCCGTCGCGCAGCACGACCTCGCAATGCAGACGCGAGACCCCACTGCTGCCTTCGCCGACGAGCAAGGTTCTGCGCTGCGGGTCCGCTTCCCTGCCGATCGCGATGCCCTCCGCACCGACGCGGTAGGCAATGCCGCCGAACACGACATGGGTCGGCGGCTTGGCCCGGGTGACGGCGGGAGCCGGCTGCGGCTTGCTTGGCGCAGCGAGCCGGGCCTCGGCGCGCCACGGGAGCCGCTTCAGGAATTTCACTCCTCCCGACTGTGCGGTAGCGCTCGCACGAGCGAGCAACGCGCTGCGTGCTGCATGTCCGAGCTCGAGCGGCTCCACGAGCGAGTCGTCTAGGCGCCCGAGCTCCGTGATGAAACCGGGGACCGCGGCCAAGCGATCGGACACCTGCACGACCACGCCCATACCGAGCTCGCGATGCTGAGAGATCAGCTGCGTCAGTGCGCGGCAAAAGCCGTGTGCGGCGCCGAAGACCGCGTCGCGCTCCGTTGCGACACGAAACTCTTCGTTGCGATACGGCAGCGCCAGCTCCACCCGCTCGTCGCGCTGCAATTCGACGAGCCATTGCGGGAGTCGGTCGTACAACGCCTGCTCGGCCTCGGCGTGCGCGAATGGATCGAAGCGCTTCGCGCGCACGAACAGCTCCGCGATACGGCGGGCGAACGCGTCGGCGATCCCGGCGAGACCTTGGTTCAGAGGATGATCCGAGCGCACCTGAGCTTGACCGTCCTGATCGATCAGCGAAAGCGCCGATCGGTGCAAACCCGCGTCCACATACATGAGCTGCCGATCGGGATAAGGCCTGACGCTCGCGGCGGCCGCCGTGTCGACGAGCGCGCGGACCGGCATGCCGCACTCCTGCGTGAGGCCGAGCAACACGCCGAGTTGCTCGGTGCGATGGATGCCGGGCACGACGAGCATGACATCCGTTACGCCGTCACCGAACTTCTGCCACAGCGACTCGAGCTGCGCGTACGCGAGCTCCGCGGCGCTCTTGCCGACGTCGACGCCGGCCGATCCTGGTTCCGTGCCAAGTGTGTTCCAGAAACGGTTGCTGGTTTGCCGCGGATGTCGCCGCGCGCTCGACTTCGCGACATCGCCCGTCAGAATTTTGCCGCGCTCGACACGCGCGAAACCCGGCTCCACGGCGAGCACCGCCGAGTCGTTCGCGACGACCAAGCTTGCGTCATTGATGTCGATCGCCAGTGCGGGCATTCGCTACTCGGGCATTCAAATATCGACCGGGAACGTGACAGCCGCGTCCGGATTCAGCTCTTCGGTCGGGATGAACTCGTCGTCGACCGCCGGCCTCTCGGCCGCGGGCGGCGTTTCCGCTTGTTTCTCGTCGGGCTTGCCGGGCGCCGGGGGCGGCTGTGCCGCGGGCGGATTCGCAGGCGGCTGTGTCGCGGGCGGAGGCGCCGCGTTGTCTTGGCCAAGCGACACCGCTGCGCACAGCAATCCCAGCGCCAGAGCGAAAAATCGCGACCTGTTCATCAACCTACTCACTGTAGACCGCGCGCAACCCTAAAGCCGACGTCGTCACGGCCCTCGACGCCGGAACCGCGAGCCGCCAAACGCAGATCCGTGACCGTCGCGCTACGCCAACTCGCGCCGCGAATCACGTGCACCCGCCCGGTGGTCGGGCCGAGGGGGTCATCGACGCGCTCGGTGGTTTCGACCACGTCGGGAGCGTAGAAATCCTGCACCCACTCGGCAACGTTGCCCCCGAGATCGAAAATCCCGTAGGCATTGGCCGCATAGCGCCCGACCGGGGCCGCCACGGGCTCGCCGTCGTTGTACGTGACGAGCGTGGTCGGCAAGGTCCCAGCTGCCGCGACGTCGGCATAGTTGCCGGAGCGATCCGGCGGCCGCGGGTCAGCTCCCCATGGGTAGAGTAATCCGGTTTCTTGCCCCGCAAATCGCGCGGCCCACTCCCATTCCGCGTCGGTCGGCAGCCGGTAGCCGTTGCGCAGCGGGATCACAGGCACCCATGCATTGGCTCGCTGCTCATACACGGGCTGCAGGCCGTCCTTCACGCTGAGCCAATTCAGGTACTGGGCGGCGTCGTCCCAACTGACGTTCACGGCAGGTTGGTCGTCGCCGTTCAACGAGTGGTTTTGGAACACGCCGGAATCGTGAGTGGCCTTGAACGCTCGGAACTGCGCGTTCGTCACCTCGTGCGCTCCAAGGTAAAACGCGCGTGTGACGCGGACGGGTCGCAGCATTTCGTTTGAACGCCGGCCAATCTCGCGCCGCGACGAGCCCATCGTGAACTGGCCCGCAGGCACGAGCTTGAGCTCTTGGCCCTGCGACGTGCGCAACGTTTGGGCGAATCCTCCGCCGGAAGTTTCGTTCAACGCCACCAGCGTCCGCTCGATCCTCTGCGGATAGCCCGGCCGCGGCGTAAGCTCCGCACGTTCGATCGCGAAACCTTGCTGGCGGATCTCGATGGCGTGACTCACGGCGGTCAGCTCGAGCGTTGCCGGCGTGACACCGCGGCGTTCGCCGTCGACCCAAACCTCCGCGTTCGCGGGATCGCTCGCAACCGCGATCTCGCCGATTTGCGCCGTCATGTCGATCTGCAAACGGCGACCGCTATCCGCCGCCACGGACAGTTCGCGCGTGGCAGTGTCGTAGCCGGGCTTGGTCAACGTGACGCGGTGCGTGCGGCCGGGGGATAGGCGCAGGGACAGCGGCGTTCGGCCGCGGAAGTCGCCGTCGACGCTGACGCTCGCTTCACTCGGGCTGCTGGCGAGCTCGAGACGCCCATCGGCCGCCGCAAGCTTGATGTCGGGGAGTTGCTGCGGCTGGTTGGCCGCAACCAGCAACCGGTTCGACCATGCGTTATAGCCGGCGAGTCGGAGCTCGACCTCATGCTCGCCGGAGTCGATCTCGACGTCGGCGGGCGTGACGCCCACTTCGTTGCCGTCGACGAGGACCGTCGCCCCGGGCGGATCCGTGCGCAGCGATACGACGGCCCAGTCCGGCGTCAACGTCGCCGCCAAGCTCTGGCGCTCGCCGCCGCCCTCGACCTCGAGCTCGCGCACTTCGGCCAAGTGCCGTTCGGCGCTGAACTCGAGGCGGTGGGGACCAGGCGTCAGCTCCGTATCGGTGAGCGGCGTCGTGCCGAGCGGCATACCGTCGAGCAACACCTGCGCGCCAACCTCGGGCTCGGTGGTGATCGTGACGAGCCCCGGCAGCTTGGTCAGTGTCAGCGCGATGGTCTGGTCGGGCAGCGAGCCGACTTCGATCTCGGTGTCGAGCGGATAGTAACCGGGCAGCTCCGCCGCAACGCGGTGCGGCCCCGAGCGCAACAGGAACCGATCGCCGAAATACAGCTTAAACACGGTGTCGGGCAAGCTCAGCGTAGTGGGAGTCGGCTCGACGTCGATGGTGACGGACTTCGCCGTGAACGCAAACCACGTCACCGTGAGCAAGACGGCGGCCGCCGTGGCGACCGCGACCGTCGCCTTGCTCACACGGGGCTTGACGACGCGCACGGCCGACGCCGCGGCGGGCTTGAAAGCGATCGGCGTGATTTCGATCTCCGCAGAACGGCCTCCGCGAGCGAGCAGGTCGAGGTCGGGCGGCGCCGTGTCGCCGGCCGTGACGACGGACTCGACGCGAATCGCAAGGACGCTGCCCGCGATGCGGCACTCGAGCCGCGCTCGATCGAACGAGACGACATCGCCGTCGCGCAACGCGCGAGTGCTCGTCAGCGCGGTGCCGGCGACGCGCACGTTGCGGGCGTTGCGGCCCGGCTGAACGAAGAAGGTTTCGTCGAGGCGACCCACTTGGACGTTGCCCTGGACGCCGTCGAGCACGACATCGGCGTCGGCGCTCGCGCCGAACGTCACGGGCAGATCGCTGGCGACGAAGTCCCGCTGCCGACCACCCTGATGGACCGTCACGCTGGCGCCGGGTCCGTCCGCTTCCGATGCTGTTGCCATTTGTGCTTTTGTCAGGCCCTAGATGGGTTCGACGCAGACCACGTTGATCGGAGGCAAGTTGCCTCCCGGACGCACCGTAAACGTCTGGCGCACGTCGCGATAGCCGTCGCGGCTGCCGGTCACCGTGTACGTACCCGGCCGAAGCTCGAGGTCGCGCGACGCGAAAGTGCCCAATGCGCCGACACGATACAAGGTCACCGTCGTCAATTGATCCGAGGTCAGGCGCACCGCGATGGGTTGCGAAGCCAACGCGATCAGCGCGCCGAGCTGCTCGATCTGGCCCTCGAGGCGCGGCCCGTGTTCCGCTTCGGTACCTGCCGCATCGAGCAGCTTGCGCGCATCCGCGAGCACCGCGTCCGTCAGCAGCAACGAAGGATTGTCGATGAGGTTGACGAGCTTGGCGTCGAGCCCCGCGCGCGCCTGCGCGCGCTCGAGCCCGGTTTGTGCGAACAGCAACGTCGAGTCGGACGCGAGGACCGTGCGATACAACTCGATCGCCTGGTCCCACACCTCGCGGCGCTCGAACGCGAGCGCACGCGCTTCCATCAGCGCGATCTGATCGAGCTTCGCACCTTGCTCGGCCTGCACGAGGCCTTCCTGCGCCTCGCGGGAATCGGGTCGAACGGCCAACGCTGCGCGAAACCCCGCCTGCGCATCAGTGAAGTTTTCCTCGCCCAGCATGCCGAACGCGGCCGACAGGAGCCGCTCGAACTCGGCGTCGCGCAGCGCGCGGCTGACGTCGTTGACGCCGTCGATTGCGGGCGCCCACGCGGCGTCGAGCTCGAGCGCCTCGCGATAGCTGGCGAGCGCCGCCTCGAGCTCGCCGCGTTTCCGCTCGGCGTCAGCTCGCTGCACGAGAGCGAGCGCCATGGGCAGCCGTTCTGCTCGCGCCCTCTGCGACAATGCCCCCGCGTGTGTGGGCTCGATCGTCAGCACGAGGTCATACTGCTCGATCGCGAGCTCGGAATTGCCGGCGGCGAGCGCGGCCTGACCGGCGTTGAACGATCGCTCGACGGCCGCAGCCGCCCGCGCGATGATCGCGTCACCGAGCGCAGCCGCGTCGGAATAGCTGCCGACCGCCGTCGCGAAGTCATTGGCGAGGAACGCGTCGTCGCCCGCTTCCGACAGCTCCTGATAGCGTTGCCAATCCTCGCTGTCCCATTTCTCCACATTGAGGTTGGTGAGCCGGTCCTGCAGGGTCAACAGGCCGGCGAGCAGAGTCTCGGCCTGCTGCTTGAGCGCCGCCTGTTCCTCGGCGGACAAGACGGGCCGCTCGGGCTCTGCTGCCGTGGGCGGCGCAGCGGCTTGCGGCACCGCAAGTCGCTCGGATTCGCCGCGCGAGGGCAACCAGAC
>Ga0157380_10002714_pt1 | contig 12005 bp, 14 predicted proteins | sample S35metaG_FD_119757 | JGI IMG/M metagenome (GOLD analysis project Ga0157380, IMG submission 119757) | Switchgrass rhizosphere microbial communities from Kellogg Biological Station, Michigan, USA - S3-5 metaG | ecosystem: Host-associated > Plants > Roots > Rhizosphere > Soil | place: USA...
CCACTACGAGTACGGCGGTCACACGAAGGGCCCAACGCTCCATGACCATGAGCATATCGAGGCCTCGGAATCTGCCCATGATGCCAATTGCCGCAATGATGATCACGGTCACGATGTTCTCTCTACGTGGTGTGTTAATTCCCAATCCACCCAGGAGAAAAGCGGCAAGGATGTGTATGTAAAGGCAGACCGAGATCGCGTAGGCAAGCACCAGCGCGAGGTTGGCAGTGCGCTCGTAACGTACCAATCGCGCCGGCGCGGTGCCTGACTCCAACACCGGCTCAACGTTACGAATATTGAAACGAATTACTGAACCCATGGCGTAGGCCAGGGCGCACACCCCAGCCATGGCAACTATCGAGTAGGGGCCCACGGCTGCGTTTAGAATGGGCACAATCACGAGAAAGCCGCTGCCGAAAATCGAGGCCAGAGGGGTCGTTCTGGCATGACGGAGGTGAGTACGACTCTTTGATTCAACCATTTAATTTATTTTAAAGAGTGACAATTATTTGACTTAGATCACCGCATCGACTCCAGGCCACCCGCTTTTCTCGTGAGCGGAATGCACAATCCAGTAATAACTCTATGGGCATCTCACCAGCCTGGTACTCGAACTTTTGACAGGTATTTGCTTCCCGAAGCAAGATTCAGGAGTTACGCATGACGTTTGAGTTTATGCGGCGGCGCGAATTCAATTCCGAAATCCGTCTTCCGCAATTCTTCCAGGGTAGACATGCCTTTGCCGGTTGCACATGGATTGGTGGGTGCGAGCATTGTCGCGGCGTTGCACCAGAAACCAACGCGAATCCGATATTCCATGTCCCTTTTGGCCGGAGCTCTCATAGCGAATGCGGCCGACCTGGACTTCTTGTTGGTCGCAGGTCTGAAGTCAAAGGCTTGGCATCGCGGCTTTACACATTCAATTGTGTTCGCCTTTTTGATCTGCTTGCTCTTCCTCCTCACTCCTGGCAGGGAACAGTTTAGGAATGCTTTGGGATATGGTTTAGCATTCACATCGCATGGTCTGCTTGATTATGTAACTGCGAAGAATGGTGGCGGCGTAGAGTTGCTGTGGCCCTTTTCTACGTCGAAGTTCACTCTCGGTTGGTGGGGTCTTTCTGAAGTGCCTTCTCAGATGACGACCGTGGAGATACTCGAGGCCTTGGCTCTAGAGGCGGCGCTATTCTCACTTTTGTTTCTCTCGATCCTGGTATTGAGAAAGACATTAGTTAAGAGAATGAGTGCAGCGATTTAACCCACGTCGGACCTGAGCGAGAAGAATTTCGGATTGCGGAACGCGGGATTGGAATTCGCAGGGGTGTTCAAGACAATGAGAATTAGACGGCTGCTCAATATCGCAATTGTGTCTTCAGTGTTCTTCTCTCTGGCAATTTTCGGCACCGGGCAGAGTAAAGATAAGGTGACGGCCGCTTCAGCCTTAGCCGAGCTGAAGGCCGGCAACACTCATCATGTCGCACATCGTTACCAACATCCTCACGAGACTGCTGAGCGTCAACGGCAACTGGTTTCCGAGCAGCACCCGCACGCCGAGATTTTGAGTTGCTCCGATTCCCGGGTCCCGCCTGAAGTGATATTCGATCAAGGTCTCGGGGACGTATTCATAGTGCGCGTAGCCGGAAATGTCGTTGCAGATACCGAACTCGGCAGCCTGGAATATGGCGCCGAACACTTGCATGTTCCATTGCTGGTAGTGCTGGGCCATCAACATTGTGGGGCGGTTACCGCAGCGGTCGAGGGAGGCGGAGCGGACGGTCATATCGGTGAGCTGATGAAGCTGCTGCGTCCAGCTGTAGAGAAGACGCGAGGGTGGCCCGGCGACGCGGTAGAGAATGCCGTGAAGGCCAACGTCGAGATGGTCGTGAAACAGCTTCGCACCTCAACTCCGATACTCGAGGAACTCGTCTCGCATGGGAAACTGAAAGTGGTCGGCGCGGTCTATTCGCTCGACACGGGAAAGGTAACGTGGCTGCCCGATACTCCCTGACTGGAAGAATTTCGGAATGCGGATTGCGGATTGCGAAATTTCAATTCGTGCCGCCACGATTTTTTCATTCACACCCGGACCAGTGGCTGCGACTTGAATCTGACCATGAGTAATAATTCATCATCTCCAACGACAATACAGAGGGTTATCTCAGCACTTTACGTAACAGTACTGTTCATTGCGTTGGTCTTAGGGCTTGGTGGTGTGCTGTTCGCAATCTTTTTTGTATTTATACTAAAGGAGAGACACTGATAAAAATCGTCAATAAACAACTTCTCTTAACGAAGACCACCACCAATCTATCTGACGGTCGGTATTTAAAGACTGCTTGTCTCGTCCTACTGCTCACTTGCGTGTGGTTTGGAACCTCTTCGGGAAGGCAAGAACCTCAAGCAATCCCTATTGTGCGCCTGGACAAAACTCGGTTCGCGTTAGGCGAGGACATATTCTTCTGGGTAGGGGTTAAGCAAATGAGTGTCGCTCCTATTCCCAAGAAATATCAGGACACATGCCGCCAGATCATCACACTCCCGGACGGCACACAGAGGACTCAGAAGATAAGTTGGCCGATAGATGGCCCAGCTAATAGTGGATGGCTTGGTGGTGCGGGTCTGTCAAAAGAGATCGTTCAGCTCGGTCAATTCACAATCGTCTTCGAGTTCGCCGGACAAAAGACGACGCCTGTCTTCCTGTCCGTTGAAGACGCTCCGATTCTCAAACAGATCAGAACTGGATTCGTCTTTGGCAAATTGAAAGCCGACGATGCCGTTTTTGAAGGCCATCTGCCTACCCGGGAAAAAGTGACGTTGATGATTGATAATAAGTCGAGCCAAACCCTAAGGATTGCGCGACTCGGTGGAAGTGGACCCTTGCTGTCAGTGTCGATTGAGCGTACCGACGGTAGCTACGCCAATTCATTCTTCTATCCCGACGCTGAACTCTCAGGTAAGGATCAGGGCAGAGGGCTACTCGCATTTGACTTGTACACCTGGGAGATGGCCGAGAAGGTCCCAACAATCACCTTACGGGCCGGTGAGAGTTATCGGCAGGAGCTTTCCCTACAAGCCGCTTTCGACGAAGCACAAGAGAACTTGCCCTTTAACCCCGGCGAGTACAAAGTAAGGTTTTCAACCGCGTTGCAGATCCTGATTGGCAACAAGAATGGGCCGTGGGCAGATCTTTCACCAGTCCGTCTTCCTGTCAGCGTGACCGCCACGTATCGCTTAAAACCTTAGGCTTCACGCGGCATAACAAAGCATTGGACGCGAGTCCTTCAACTCAGACGTTAGCACCTTACCTCAATGAGAGATCGGATCAACGAATCGCGGCCAGTAGCGATTACAATCGAGGTCAGTATGCGAAAACTCTTATTAATTGTGATCGTCGCTGTTGCTTCCACGCCCACGTTTGCTCAGGGCTTTCCGTGGGAACTTTTCAAGCCTCGAACCATGAAAGAGGTTATCGCCATCACTACCAAGGCGGTTCGTCCCGACGATTCGATGTTTCTCGCCACCAACCAACTGGAATCGAAAGTTGAAGTGACGTACACCGGTGAATCACGACCTATTATCGAATCGCGAAAGAACTTCATCGGCACATGGGCTGAAATGTTGGAACACCGGACAACCAAAGGTGGCACTGGCAAAGACTACCAGGCGCTCTTTGAGCGTGAGTATCTTTACAAAGAGGGTGATACCGAATATTGGTTGGCGACATCCAAACCAATCACGAAATATTTCGACAAGGAGCTGAAGCCCGGCGATAAAATGAACTTGTATCTAATCTCCATCGGCGCCTACCGCAACGAAAAAGACATTGACGTTGTCCTGCTTGTTGAGGAGTTTCAGAAATGAGGCGCCAGACGAATCGCGGAATGCTGATTTCGGATTGCGGATTGAATTCGCTCCGGCGCGTCAACTAAACCGTTTCGGTGCTCCGTGAGCCATCTTGTGGTAGATTTTGCTATGGTTACTGCTAAGGAAGAAGTGGAATCACTGCTCAATAACTTGCCGGATGACTGTTCGCTTGAGGATATCCAATATCACCTGTACGTGATCGAGAAGGTTCGCAATGGTTTAGAAGCGGCTGATAGGCAAGGCGCACTTTCTCAGGAGGAAGTTGAGCAACGGCTTGTCAAATGGCTCTCCGAATAGCATGGTCACCGCGAGCTGTTGAAGATCTGGAAGCGATCGCCCAGTACATAGCTACAGATTCCCCTGCTTATGCTGCGGCGGTCGTGAAGAAGATCGTCAGGACCGTACGCAACTTCTCGCGTTTTCCCTTTGCTGGCCGGGTTGTGCCAGAACTAGCCGATAAAAGTATTCGTGAGTGGTTTGTGTATCGTAAGATCTCATTCAACACAAACCGTGAAGACCTTCGTCGCTCAGACGATTGACCATTGGCGCAAATGGCTCGAGGAGCACCACGACTCTGAGTCGGAGGTGTGGCTCATCTTCCACAAGCAACACACTGACGTGGCATCAATTTCGTATCTGGATGCACTCGATGAGGCGCTGTGCTTCGGTTGGGTTGATAGCCTGATAAAACGACTTGATGACTCACGCTATGCGCGCAAATTCACGCCGCGGAAGGCCGATAGCCGATGGTCCGCTATTAACCGGAAGCGATACGCAGCGCTGAAAGCCAGTGGCCGATTGAAGCCCAGTGGGATCGAACGACCACCGACTGATCGGAGCTATGCTCCGCGACCGCGACGATACCAAATGCCGGCGACGGTTCCCAGTTACATTCAAGCGGAGTTAAAAAAATACCCGAAGGCTTGGCGTTACTTCGAAGCGCTTGCGCCCTCACATCGCCGGCGATATCTCGGGTGGATCGAGTCTGCCAAGCGCGAGGAGACCAAGGCCCGCCGTCTGAAGGAAGCGATTCGCCTCCTCACTGCCGGCACACCGCTCGGACTCAAGTAAATGAAGCGCCGCTGAAGTGTAGACGTTCGAAATTCATGGCTGATGTCGTCGTAGCAGAGTGGCCTCGGCGTCTTCGCCGCGCGTGATTTCGCCGAGAGTGAAATCATCCTCATCAGTGAGGTGTTAGATTGCGAGGCGTTGAATCGTCAATCGACCACTGGGCAGTTGACCGGAAGCCCACCTGCTACCGCAGGGTACTGACAAGAAAGGTTATGCGCAGTCACATTTCCAAACTGCTAACTATTTCGGTCGCGGCAATACTCGTTGTCCTGGCCACGACTGCCGCTGCTCAACGTGCGTATCGTATTCGCTGGAAAACCATAAATGCGGAAGGGCTGTTTACATTCCGGCTGCCCGTTGACTTCAAACAGAGTGAAATGGGAGTCGACAGTTTCATGCGCGGCTACCAGCGAGGGCGCGCCAGATTTATTTTCGTCTGTGGCGATTCTGCATCCGCTGAATACGACGAGAACACCATGATCTCCGCGAGCGAGGTCCACACGAAAGTCGACGGAAAAGGCGCAACTGTTCGCACGTTCCTTTATAAATGGAAAGACGCACCGGTTTACGTCGCTGAGTTAAACGTTGGCAACTGGCGTGAAGGAAACGTGCAACTTTACATGGGCATGGAAAGTCCGGCTCGCGCGGACATCGAAGCTGCGAAAAAGATCTTTAGGTCAGTAAAATTTCGAAAGTCCGGCTGCGAATAACAATCGTTGGACGAATTTCAGCTCCATCTGATGTACTCCGCCGCGCCAACGCAAAACTTGGTAATGCTCCGTTAGAAAATGTTGCTGGTCAGAATGACTTACCACGGAGACACGCAGTCTCCCTGAGAATTTACTCACACCTGCTTTAGTTACTGGTTTCAGTTAGGCAAAACAGCCTTTACCTGTGTTAAACTGCGGTGACATTTTACATTTGGGTTTTGCCTTTCTTCCCAAACAATTGTTGGCCCTAAAGCCAACAGCCCAACGTCGGTAAACGTTGGGCCATTAGGTTAGAAAAAGAAAGGAGGTTATTGCTTTGGGTTACACACTTAAAGTGATAGCGATCAATGTTGCAACGATCACAATAACCGTCGCTGACGGTCGCGTGTGCATCAAGATCGAGCCGCCATAACAGGGCGAACCCGATCAACGTAACCCCTTAATCGTGCGGGGTGAATAACCGGAGGCGGACTGAACATCCGCTTCCGTCTTGGGCGGGTAGTTTAATGGCAAAACGCGGGCCTTCTAATCCTTGAGTTGCCAGTTCGACTCTGGTCCCGTCCATCTTTTCTAGTTAAGGGCGATACTTCGGTGTCGCCCTTTTCTTTCAAAGAACCTATGATTCCAATTTGAAACCGCCGGGATTCTCTTGTTGCGCGAAGAACTACATATGCGCTCAAAGTTTAGTGTTTAATCGGTGAGTTGCTCGTAATTTCGCACCGATGATTATTACCTGAATACCTATCCGGTCAAGTAATAATATAGCTATGTATATACAGTATATTGTTTGACACTGTCAATTTGTTGTCACTTGGGCCAACCTCTATGTAGGAGGTTTCCCCTTCTGGGACTATTCAATTATCAAGGATCTAACTAGGAGCCTGTCTCCTTCTGGGACACCCTACTAGCAACACAGCCTAACAGAGCATTACCCTTAACTTTGGACCATTGACACCAGCACCGGACGCCGAATATCGTTCCCGCTTCTCTATCGCCATTCGGCTGTCTCACATTAACACGGCGGGTTACGAACAAGGGTGGACGCGTGGTGCGCGGCGTTAGGCGTTGCTGGTTTTGGTACCCGCGGTCGCTGTCGAAGGTCAAATTAGTAACCGGCGTTGTCAACGAAAGGATCACACATGAAGAATCCCAGAGCCATCACAGCTTTGTCCATCAGCTTGCTCATTTTGTGCGTACTAACAATATCTTTGAGAACGGGATTTTTTAAACAGCTAAGGCAGCCGGATAATCCAGGATTGGGTGGTGTCCCGATCGGCACAAGGCCAACAAGGCTGGGTGAAACAACAAACAGGCAGGAAATTAGGCAGAACTACGGGAGCCTACCAATGGCATTTGAGGCAAACCGTGGACAGGCTTCCAGCCAAGTAAGCTTTGTGGGGCGCGGAGCAAGCTACGCCCTATCTTTATTGCCGAGCGAAGCAATGTTGGCATTACTGCCAACCTCGGTAACGGAGAAACGAGGACAGCTGGCGAAGAAAGGCGTCGCCCTGCGACTCAAGCTTCTCGGAGCCAACCCAAAGGCAACCGCGGCCGGGCGGGACGAACTGCCTGGAAAGGTTAACTACTTTCGAGGAAAAGACTCTTCTGAATGGCGCAAAGGGATTCCAACTTTTGCAAAAGTCGCGTGTGAGGACGTCTATCCGGGCGTGGATCTTTATTGGTACGGCAAACAGGGCCAACTCGAATATGACTTCATAGTGGCGCCGGGTGCTGATCCTCGCCAGATCACCATGCTCGTAGAGGGGGCCAGGAGTCAGCAGATAGACTCTGATGGAGACTTGATTCTGCGAACGGACGTTGGGAACGTCCGGCAGGCGAAGCCGGTGATCTATCAGATGATCGATGGCGTCCGGAAGAAGATCGAGGGCGGCTATGCCTCGCGCGGAAGGGATCGCGTTGGCTTTCAAATTGCCGATTGGGATACGACGAAACCCCTGGTAATTGATCCGACGCTCACCTACTCCACCTTGCTCGGTGGCAGCAGCGACGAATTTGGTCAGGGTATCGCCGTGGACGCTACGGGAAGTGCTTATCTGGTCGGTTACACAGGCTCATCCGACTTTCCGATTACGCCAGGGGCTTTCGACACTTCGCAGAACGGCGGTGAGGACGTGTTCGTCGCGAAGCTCAATACGACAGGCACGGCCCTCGACTATTCTACTTTCCTTGGCGGTGGCTCCTCTGAAGCCGGATACGGCATCGCCATGGACAGTTCGGGCAGCGCTTACGTGACGGGGGTTACAAGCTCTTCTGATTTCCCTACAACACCCGGAGCTTTCGACACGTCTTTCAACGGTGGTAATTCTGATGCTTTCGTCGCCAAGCTAAATTCGAGCGGCGCTCTTGATTATTCAACATTCCTTGGCGGGGGTATTGGTAATCGCGATTCGGCGTATGGCATTGCCGTGGATAACCTGGGCAGCGCTTATGTGACCGGGGCTACCGACTCCCCCGATTTTCCAACGACGCCGGGAGCCTTCGATACGTCATTCAACAGCGTGGTAAACACCGACGTATTCGTGAACAAACTGAATCCGAGTGGTTCGGTTCTTGTCTATTCAACCTTTCTTGGCGGCAGCAACGGCTCCTTTAATATTGGGTATGGCATTGCCGTGGACACTCTGGGCAGTGCTTACGTGATTGGCGCCACCGATGCCTCTGACTTTCCGTCCACGGCCGGAGCTTTCGACCCGACTTTCAACGGCGGTGCTTCTGATGCTTTCGTCACGAAGCTGAATCCGACCGGCTCGGCCCTCGCTTATTCCACATCCGTTGGTGGCGTCAATAATGAGGAAGGGCATGGCATTGCAGTCGACGCCTCTGGCAGTGCTTATGTGACGGGTTATACAGCCTCGCCGGACTTTCCCACTACTTCTGGGTCCTTCGACACCTCGTACAATTTCCTTAATGACGTGTTTGTAGCGAAGCTGAATCCGACAGGCTCGGCCCTGGATTATTCTACTTTCCTCGGCGGAGCCGACGCTGATATTGGATATGGCATTGCCGTAAACGCCTCGGGCAGCGCATATATAACCGCCGTTACATTTCTTCCTGGAGATTCGTCGGACCCTACTTTTCCAACGACGCCTGATGCCTTTCAGATCTCTCCAGCTTCGCCTGCTAACGAAGCCTTCTTCGCCAAGCTAAATCCGACGGGCTCAGCGCTGGTCTATTCTACCTTTCTTGGAGGTACTGCCCCGGAGGCTGGGTATGGCATTGCCGTGGACGGCTCGGGCAGTGCTTACATAACGGGCATAACCAACTCCTCCAACTTTCCAACGACACCGGGCGTCTTCCAAACCTCGCTCAACGGCGGCCAGGACGCCTTCGTAACGAAATTCGGCGAGAACCCAATGCCGACCCCGACACCACAAATAGGGCCACCGACGACTAAAGACCAGTGCAAAAATGGAGGATGGCAGCAGTTCAACACGCCGCGCGCTTTCAAGAATCAGGGGGATTGCATTCAGTTCATCAACACCGGGAAATAAGTGCGGGTCCACTGTGGTAACCATAGTCCCGATCGCTGTCGGGATTCACTGAGGGGTGAATGACTCAAATGAAAGAAGCCACCAAACATTCGATTCTTCGCTGGATTCACATCGTCTTTGCCATTCCGATCATCGGTTATATTTATAGTCCGTTCAAAGAACTTCCAAATTACGCCCCTGTGGTTCGGTTTGTCGCCTTTCCAGTAATCGCCCTTACAGGACTTTGGATGTGGAAAGGCCACGTCATTCGACGACTTGTTTGGAAAAGATCAGCTTGACTCGACCTGAGACAAAACTATGAACAAAACGAAAAGCATTAAAAGAGAGTTGTCACCAAAACAGCGTGAAGACCTACTCAGCGCTTTGAAAACCCGTTTTGAGAAAAACATGAACCGCCATAAAGGTCTTGATTGGACCAAGGTACAAACAAAGCTGGAAGCGAACGCTGAAAAACTCTGGTCACTAAATGAAATGGAAACAACTGGCGGCGAACCGGATGTTGTCAGTCATGATAAAAAGACTGGCGAATACATTTTTTACGATTGTTCAGCCGAAACTCCGAAAGGCCGCAGAAGTCTTTGTTACGACCGCGAAGCGCTGGAGTCAAGGAAAGAACATAAACCGAAAAATAGCGCGGTAGATATGGCAGTAGCGATGGGGATTGAGCTCTTAACCGAAGCACAATATCGAGAGCTGCAGAAACTCGGAAATTTCGATACGAAGACATCGAGCTGGGTGAAAACGCCTTCTGAGATTAGGAAGCTCGGCGGCGCCCTCTTCGCTGATTACCGCTACGGCAATGTCTTCGTGTATCACAACGGCGCCGAATCTTACTTTGCTGCCAGGGCATTTCGCGGCTCGCTAAGACTCTGAGTTTTTGTCTCGCTCACTTTGAATACGAGCGATAAGGAGGCGATTTATGCAGAAGATTCTGGGACTGCTTGTAATTGTCGTTGTGCTATCTTGCGCTTTCGGCTGGAGTGGATATGCGCAAAAGAGGTTGGCCAAACCAACCTGGGAATACAAAACGTTACGAGATCAAAATCTATCTGACCTTAAACTAAACGAACTCGGCGCCGAGGGTTGGGAACTCGTTTCAGTTACCAGTTATGGCGATCTGACTACCGGCCATTCCGAAAGTGCCTTTCTCAAACGTGCCAGGTGAGGCATCCGATGCGGCACAACACTCTGCTCCGCACTGCGCTAACGCGCCGGCGTTAGGGTCCCTGAACGTTGTCAGCAACGGTTGTGTTATGAACTCAGACGCTGGGCGGCTAAGCAATATGACACGGCAAATCTCTCTGGTTGCGCTGTTCGTTTGCCTGTGCGCTACGACGGTGTTTTCCCAATCACGAAAGCTATCGAGCGTGGTCCGCTTGTGCAACCATATCGCTGAAATCAAAGAGCTCCCTATGAAAGGTACTTCTGGCATTGACGCCGCCTACGACGCGATCGTTGGCGCCGGCGAAACCGTTGTGCCTTGCTTAATTCAACAAGTCACCAACACTACACGCATGAGCGACCCACGGTGCCCCCCATTATCGGATCGCATTACAGTTGGCGACGTCGCTTATTTCCTGATAGCCGACATAACGAAACTCGACTTTATTGAACTGTTGCCTCCGGATGTCCAACGGAAATACAAAACGGATGGCGCTTACGCTTACGAATCTTACATTCGCCGCAAGGGCGCACGCAGCCAGCTGCAATCACGCTTGCTCGCGTGGTATCGACAGAAAACATCCGCCGGCGTAATTCGTTATCCAACAAACCAACGCTGAAGCTCGTCAGCTTTTCTTTGGGGAACGTTTCCCAGTGTAATGCGTGAACGACTTCAGGAGAGTTCCTGATGAAGATCCTTCAAGTGAAAACGCTGGTCATTCTTCTACTAATGTGCACGAGCATAGTCGCTCAATCGAGAGACGGCTTGAAAAAGAAATATGGCCCGCCCGTGGCCGACACCTACCTGATTCGTCCTGGAATCATCGTAACCGTATCTTACGATTCAACCGGCCAGGTTACTGAAATGTTGATTGCCCCGCAGCTAACTGACCTCATCAAGACAAAGAGCAGGGGCTTGAGCCATGAAATTCTGGAAGAGGTAATTGATGAATTGATACCGGTGTCGGAACGCGGACAGGGGCGCTACGCAGGCTTTCTCAACATAGGCTGCATGCCCCAGAATGATTGCGCCGGAAGCTTCAGCGACTACGAGAAAGTCTTCATCTACTACAATGCTGGACAACACCGCGACGTTAATTACGCGGTTATTCGTTGGAAGAAGTGACTGGTTATGATCATGCCTGAACAAATCCCCGGACGGGTGCGCAGCTTGGCTTCTTCTCAAGCAGCGTTATCAGGTGCAGTTTGATTTTCACACCTTTCATACTTTTTGGAATTGTTTGCCGCAGGCTGGTGGAGGCAACTGCTGAAGGCTATCGAGAGAAGGGCCGCTTTACTCCACCGGCTCAGCCAAAGCCTACAAACCCCGGGCGTATTCGGACACGGCGTATGCGCATCCGGTGATTGCTAACGGTAGGCTTTACATTCTCGGTCTGGGAACGTTGTGGGCCTACGACATCAAGGCAAGCCGCTAGTCGGCGATCCGCACCGGGATTGATTCACGCCGCCGCGCCAACTCAGACGTTGGGCCACCCGCATTTATGGATTCATCGGGACACCAACCTTGGGTTCGAGTGATGTTGCTCTTAGGTGCGGTGTACTTTGTCTTCGGTGTAGCCTTCGCTACGTTTGCCAGTTGGTCGTCGTCCAATTTGATGCGTGTCACCTGGAATCGATTGGGCTTCCTGGCCTCCGCCGTCGCATTCGCGGTTCACATCGGTTACGAGCG
>Ga0157380_10002717_pt1 | contig 11999 bp, 8 predicted proteins | sample S35metaG_FD_119757 | JGI IMG/M metagenome (GOLD analysis project Ga0157380, IMG submission 119757) | Switchgrass rhizosphere microbial communities from Kellogg Biological Station, Michigan, USA - S3-5 metaG | ecosystem: Host-associated > Plants > Roots > Rhizosphere > Soil | place: USA: Michigan...
GCCCGCTTCAAACCGCGCTCGATATGTGGAGACCCAAAAACCGGGCTCAAACTTGAGAAAAATGGCTGAATTGCAGCATGATGCCACCATCCTACGGGTGGGCGCATTGTCACTGAGCCGGTAACCCACCAGAAGTTCCTCGCCCGACACGCATTCGAAGCGATCATCGCGGTAAGTGAGCAAGGGCGTTCCACCGTCCGGGTCGCGAAATGCTGGTGCTTGTTCGAGCCCCTCAATTCGGCGAGCACCTTCCTGGCAATCGTCACAATAGCAAACTATGCTCGCGATCGGAGCACCGGTCGCTTGGCATCGCACGCGACCGCACTGACACGATAATTGCCTGATATTGGTGCAAGGATTGGTCATATCACACTCCCCAGTCCCGAACCGTGTCAAATACAACCCACGGCCATCTTTCCCACCGACAGGATTCCTTCCTCCAGTTCTGCCAACCGATTAAATTCGCACACGAACTTCCGCAATTGCAATCAACAAACCTGCCAGCGGATGCCGGCTTTGTCGTCAAATCCGCCATCCTATTCCAAAGCGCCTTACCGTTGAGATACGTCGGCCGGCATCTTCTTCCCCGTCACCCCAGCGAAGGCTGGGTCCATGTCTGGCGCGTCGGCGTTGCGCGTGAGGACGAGATCATTCAAAAAACCCAACATTTACAATGGTTTATATCATAGATTATGGAACAAGAACCGTTCGTTTCGAGCGAAGGGTCGAGCCCGTCGAGAACCGAAGTCGAGAAATCTTCCAGACCATAGGTTCTCGATACGCCTTCTCGACAAGCTCGAAGTCTCCTCGAACCGAACGGACGTGAACCCGATCAAACGCACGATGTTTTAAGAAGCGAGATCCCAGCTTTCGCCGGGATGACGGTAGGCAACCCCCCGACAATTTCGATTTTCCTACAGCCCCGATCTCGTGCCATGCTCCGGTGCATGGCCACCACTATCGATCCCCGTCCTCCATGCACCCGCGCGTATGTCTGCGTACGCCAATTCCGATATGTCCCGGTCCACCGTTTTAGCGTAACTCCATGAACCTCCGAATGGACTGAAAAAACGTGCGACCCCCTAACCTTTGACTAACCTTTCGCACGTCGAGCCGCCCCCGCTCAGTCGCGATCGGGCGCGCCGAGCGGGAAATAGTGGCGATAGGGCCGGCCTTCCTCGACCGCGCGGGCGAAGGAGGGCCGTGCCAGCAGGCGCGCGCGATAGGCGTGCAATGTCGGGAAATCCGGGCCGATCTGGTGGACCCAGTCAGCGTAGAACAGCGAGGGTGCCGCTGCGCAATCGGCCATGGTGAAGCTCTCGCCCGCCGCCCAGGTCTTGCCGGCCAGCCGCTGCTCCAGCCAGCCATAGGCGGTGTCGAGCGCCTTGCGTGCGCGCTCCAGCGCCTCGTCCCTGCGGGCGGGATCGCCGCGCAGCGCCTCGAACACCGGGCCCTGCATGGCGGCCATCACATATTGATCGAAGAAGCGGTCCATGAAGCGGACCTCCAGCGCGGCCTCCGGGTCACGGGGCAGCAGCTCGACCGGGCCGGGGTGATGCAGGCCGAGATATTCGATGATGATGCTCGATTCCACGATCGTCCGCCCGTCATCGACCAGCACCGGAAAGCGCCCGATCGGCCACAGCGCCGCAAGCTCCTCTCCCGCTCCCGGCTCTTCCAGATGCCGGTAGGTGAAGGGGATGTCATTCTCCCAGAATGCGATCAGCGCCTTCTGGCAATAGGAGGAGAAAGGGTGGGAATAGAGCGTCAGCGGCATTGCAGCACCTCCGGGGATTCCGACCGCATAGACCAATATAGACCAATGCCGCCGACATGACACGCAATTGACTTCCATCCTTTGAGGGCTGATCTATCGGCCCTGTCCTTGGGGGAGGGCCATGGCGGCAACCATTCAGCTGATAGCGATCGGCGGCGTGCTCGTGTGGATCAGCGCGATGATCGCGGCGCGGACATCATCCCGCCGGCTCGGCTGGGTGATCGCGCTATGGCTGTTCGCGCCGGCGATCCCGATGGCGGCGGTGCTTGCGATCGGAACGCTCGTCTCAGCAGGGCCGCCGGGTGGCGCGCTCTACAATGCGTCCTTCGCGATCATGCTGATCGGCGCGATCATCCTGGTGCCATGGTTCGTCCTTTGCGGGATCGGGTTCGCGATCGGCTTCGCCTGGCGGCGGAAGCGTGCGCCCGAAACGCAGAGCGTCGCCCAGCAAGCGCCGCAGCCCGCCGCCCCGCAAGCGCATATCGCGGCCTCAGCCGCCAAACCCCATTTCACCCACAGCGCGCCGGATGGCTCGATCCGGATCGATATCGAGCCGGTCGAATGGGCAAGCGGCCAGTTCGTGAACACGCCGCGCGTCATCGAGACAGCGAACAACCGCATCCTGTGCGATCTGCTCGGGACCGACTGGGAGGCCCATACCGCCTTCCCGCGCGAGCGCTATGTCTGGCTGGGCCTGCGCCGCTACCGGTCGCCCGGCCATCTGTTCGCCGAGTTCGATCTTGATGCGGACCGATACCGCATCGCGCTGCAATCGCTTGAAACGCCTGACGAAGAAGGCCTGATCGGCGACATCACCGATCGGCTCGAGCATTGGTGGCCGCAGGCCACCACCCTCGCCGCGAGCCGGGGCACCAAAGAGCAGCCGGTGCCCGTTCCCGGCCCCTTCGCTGCCTGGCGGACCGCGCTCGTCCTCCTGGTGGGTGCGCTCGCCGCGATTGCGGTGCTGACCTATCTGTCGGTCAATTACGGCATCGATCCACCCAAGCTGCCGACCGGCATTCCGCACATCCCACGGATGCCGCATTGAGGAACCCGCACGCTGACTCGCTCGTTCCTTTGACGTCTCTTCCCCCGGAGACATTTCAAGGAGTGAGTTCATGGGTGAGATTCTGGACAAGGTGAAAGGCCATGCCAACGAAGCGGTCGGCAAGGCCAAGCGCGCGATCGGCGATGCCGCCGACCGGCCCGATATCCGCGCCGAAGGTGACGCGCAGGAAGCCAAGGGCGACGCCCAGAAGGCGAAGGGTGCCGTGAAGGGCGCGATCAACGATCTCTGATCGTCCAGCCATGATTGCGAGGAAGGGGCCGCGCCGGAGGATGGCGCGGCCCTGATCCTGTGAGCGACCCTTATGATCTCGAACGGTTCGTGGCCGCCCAGCACGGCATGTTCGAAACCGCGCTGGCGGAAATTCGCGGCGGCGCGAAGCGAAGCCACTGGATGTGGTTCATTTTCCCGCAGCTCGCCGGGTTGGGCAATAGCGCGATGGCGCAGCATTATGCGATTGGTTCCCTGGCCGAGGCGCGCGCTTATCTCGATCATGGGATACTCGGCCCGCGCCTGCGACGCTGCGTCGAGGCGCTCGGCCAGATCGAAGCGAAAAGCGCTGAGCAGCTATTCGGACCGATCGATGCCCTCAAGCTTCGCTCTTCGCTGACCTTGTTCGCAGAGGCGAGCGATGAGCCCCTGTTTTCAGCCGCGTTGAAACGCTGGTTCGGGCAGAGTGACCCAAGGACAATCGAGCTTTTGCACATGAACCGCTGAAATGTGCACGGAACGCCAGGCAGCAGAATGCCTACGCCGATGCAATGGCCGCGTGGCGCATCCAGACTGACGAATGCAAGCGCGGCATCCTGAAATCCTGCAAGAAACCTACGCCGGTTCCGGGCGATTACTATATCCCCTGATCCTCAAGCCGCCTTCGGCCGCCCCAGCGCCAAAGCAGGACCGGCTACTGAGCCCCGTTGCTCAGATCTTGAGTTCGAGGCTCAGCATGATCGCCTGGGTCTCGTAATAATTCTCATAGACCGCGTCGAAGCCGATGCCGCGCACGGTGGTCTTGGTACCGAAGCTGTTGAAGATGTCGGTCGCCGTCAGGCTTGCCTTGATCTTGTCGCCCCTGAGCTTGCGGGTGATGCCCACATCCAGCGTGCCGCGCGCCGCCTGGCTGCCCTGGGCGATCTCGCGCTGGGCATAATAGGTGCCGTTGACCTGCGCCGTGGTCGATTTGCCGAGCGACGCTTCCATGCCGATCTTGCCGTCCCAGGTGAAATCACGCGAGGCATCGAGAGCGATGTCGCGGACATAGGGGAACAGCAGCGTGATCGTCGTCGCCGGGCGGCGAATGCGAAAGGCGTTGAAGCTGCCGTTGAACTTGAGCCCCGGCTGGGCCTTCCATGCGGCCACCAGCTCGACCCCGCTGTTCGTGGCGCGGCCCGTATTCTGGTAGATCTTGTTGACGATATCGTAGGTCGTGTTGCTCTCGTCGATCGCATAGATGCGCTGGAAGGCGTTCTTGATGCGGCGATGATAGGCTGCCAGCGAGCCGGTCAGCCTGCCCCAGTCCTGCCGCAGCGACACCTCATAGGCGGTGGTGAACTGCGGGCGCAGATAGGGGTTGCCGACCTTCAGCAGCTCCGGGTCGTCATATTTGGGGAAGACGCGCAACTCGGGTTCGCCTGGACGGTCGACGCGGGTGTTGTAGAACAGCGAGAGGTCGGTGTCCGGTCCCAACGCGCGGGTCAGCCGCACATTCGGGAACAGCCGGAAATAGCTGTAGGAGTCGTTGAGCGGATAATAGATGTTCACTGGATCGAGCTTGTAGGCGACACTGGTGTGCTCTGCGCGCAGGCCCGCCTCGATCGTGAAACCGGCGGTCTCGCGAACAAGATTGAAATAGCCCGCATAGATATCCTCCTTCCAGTTCGAATGATCGCCGAGGCCTGGATAGATGATCGAGCCGACGCCGCGTACCACGTCGTAAGTCACTGGAATCCAGCGATATTGTGCCTTGGCGCCGACCTCGATCCGGCCATTGCTCATCGGCCGGACATAATCGATCGAGATGGGGAGCGTATTTTCCTTCGCGACGATGGTGGTCTGGTCGGTGCCGATCCGGACGGGTGACACTTCGTTGAGCCGATAGGTCTCGTCCTCCCAGCCGCGAATGAACTCGGCGCGCAGCGAAATATGGTGCCCCGCCTCAGGGAAATCGTGGCGATAGTTGACCGTGGCCGAGGCATGGCCGGTCTGCTCATTCTCGCGCCAGAACCAGTAGCGGGTGAGCGTGTTGGTGGTCTCCTCGATGAACGGCACCTGTGCCACGTCGAGATGGTTCTCGAGATCGAAGTTGAAATTGACGGTCAGCGTGTCGTTGTCGCTAAGCCGCTGGTCGGTGCCGCCCTTGAGGATATACTGGTCCTGCTTGCGGTTTTCCGGCACCTGGCTGACGATCCGGCGGCCGTCATCATAGAAGCGGGTGGTGAACTCGTTGTTGGGCAGCTTGCGCTGGAGCAGGAATTCACCCTGAAGGCTGTAGTCGGCGCGGTCGCCGCCATAGCGCAGATTGAAATAGGGCGAGATCTTCGGCGTCCAGTCGAAGCTGCCAAGCTGGGTCGGCAGATCAGGCTTGCGCCGCTCCAGCGCGCCGAAGCCGCCCTTGATGCCGACATGACCCGAAAGCCCGCTCTTGCGCTGCTCGCGCATGATGATGTTGACGATGCCGGCGCTGCCATGCGCGGCATAGCGCGCCGACGGATTGTTGATCACCTCGATGCGGGCGATATTGGCGGCGGGCAGCGTCTCCAATCCGCGCTGGTTGCCGACGCCGGTCAGGCCGGAGGGCTTGCCGTCGACCAGGATCGTCACCCGGTCGCTGCCGCGCAGCAGGATCTCGCCTTCGCGCTCGACGGTGATGCCGGGCAGCGCCTTCATCGCCGCGAGCGCCGATCCGCTCTGCGCGAGCGCATTGTTCTCGATCGCGTAGCTGTTGACGCCGATGCCGATCTCCGGGCCGGTGCGGGTGCCGGTGACGACGATCTCGCCCGCGTGGCGCTTCAGCCCGATCCGTCCGAAATCGAGTGCGTCGGTGGCCTCGCCGACCAGCACCTCGCGCTCGACATCGTCATAACCGGGCGCGGAGATGATCAGCCTGTACTTGCCGGGCGCGATCGAGGGGATGGTGGAGCGCCCATTCTTGTCGGTCGTCGCGACGCCGACCGGCTCCTCATTGCCGGCACGCTCCAGCATCATCGCCGCCGCCGCGATCGGCGCGCCGGTGACGGCATCGATCGCGTGGGCGGAAAGGGCAACACCTTCGCGGGCCAACGCGCGCGCTGACGCGGCGGTCGAAACGGCGAACAGAAAGCCGAGAAAGGAAGCGGGATGCATGAACTTAATTCTCCCTGGGAGTCGTATTGAATGAGGATAGAATCATGTCGGTTGAGAAACGGTGAGCGTTGCTGGCCGCCACCAGCGCCAGAGCAGGATCGGCAGCACATAGAAAGAGGTCAGCGTCGAGGTGATCAGCCCACCCAGGATGACGATCGCCATCGGCCCTTGAAGTTCGCGGCCCGCTTCGCCGTTCGCCAGCGCGAGCGGCAGCACGCCCATCGCGGTCACCAGCGCGGTCATCAGGATCGGCGTCATCCGGTCCCGGGTCGCGGCGAGCAGCGTCTCGAACGACCAGGGCTGACCTTCGACGGCGGTAACCTGCTCGACATGCGATACCAGCAGGATCGCGTTGCGCGCGGCAATGCCGAACAGGGTGACGAAGCCGACCAGCGAGCCCAGCGACAATTCGCGCCCGCTGAGCAGCACTGCCAGCACGCCACCCACCATCGCAAGCAGGGTCGAGCCGAGGATCAGCACGACCGAGCGCCCGTTGCCGAACGCCATCATCAGCAGCGCGGTGACGCCGACCAGCGCGAACCCGGTATTGCGCAGCAGCTCGTTACGTGCCGCCAGAGCGGCTTCCGCTGTACCGACATATTCGAGATAGACGCCGGGCGGCAGCTGTACCTCTCGCGCGACAGCTTCACGCACCGCCGCCGTCACCCGCGCGGTATCGCCGGGCGGGGGATTGGTGGTGACGACCTCGCGGGCGCGGCCCCCCTCATGCGCGATGTTGGAACGGCCTTGCGCCAGATAGACATACGCGACATCGTCAAGAGTCACCGTCGCGCCATTCGATGCGCGGACGAGCAGCGCGCCCACCGCCTCGGGGGTGTCGCGCAGCTCGGGCGGCAGCGTCACCGCGACGTCGATAGCCCGATCCTGCTCATAGAGCTGGGTGACGGCGGCCTCCGCATAAGCGGCACGCACCGCGCCGAGCACGTCGGCGGCGCTCAAGCCGCGCGCCGCCGCGCGAACGGGATCGACATCGACCCGGACGACGGGCGTCTCCGGCGGCGTGGCACGCTGGACATCGACGGCGCCGGGCACCTTTCCGACGACCGCCGCGATCTGATCGGCGACGCGACCAAGCACGTCCGGGTCGGCGCCATAGATGCCGATCGCCAGCGACGCCGTTTCGCCCGAAAGGGATTCACCGATACGGTCGCCCAGGAAGGTCAGCACCTCGGTGTTAAGGCCGGGATAGCCGTTCAGTATCTCGTGGATCTGATCTTCGGTCTCGTCCTGCTCTGCCCCCGACAGGCGCGGTTTCAGCTCGACATGGAATTCCGATTGCTCCGGCCCCCAGCTGTCCTCGCCGCCTTCGGCGCGGCCAATCTGCTGCTCGGCGCTCTGGATGGTGGGGATGGCGAGCAGATCATGGGTGATGCGCTCGCCATAGTTGCGCATCACGGCCAGCGAAGTTCCCGGCGGCGCCGAGACGCCCAGCACGAAATGCCCTTCCTTGAAGGCCGGCAGCAGTTCCGGCGTGAAGCTGAATGTCGCCGCCGCGGCGAGCAGGATCACGGCGGCCGAGCCGCCAATGATGCGGCCGGGATGCTCCGCCAGTCCCGGAAGAAAATGCAGCACGCGATCCTTGGCCGACCGCAGCAGTGCCGGCTACTCGCTCAATTGCTGCCTTCCGAGCAGCAGCAGGCTCAGCGCGGGGGTGATCAGCAGCGCGACCAGCAGCGAGATCAACGTCGCCAGGATGAACGATGCGGCCAGCGGGGCGAAGAACGCGCCTTGCAAGCCGCCCAGCATCAGCACCGGCATCAGCGCCAGCGCGACGATGAAGGTGGCGTAGACAACCGGCGCCCGTACCTCCACCGCCGCGTTGAGCACGGTCCGCGCCGGCGGTGCATCGGGCGGGGCGTTGCGCAGCCGCCGCATGATGTTCTCGACGTCGATGATCGCATCGTCGACCACGACGCCGAGCGCAACGGCGAGACCGCCGAGCGACATGGTGTTGATGCTGAGGCCCAGCCGATCCATCACGATGATCGCCGCCAGCAGCGAGAGGGGAATGCTGACGAAGGAGATCAGCACCGGCGCCCATCTGCGCATGAACAGGAAGAGCACAACGGCGATCAGGACGGCACCGATCAGCAGGTCGATCGCGATGCCATGGAGCGCCGCTTCGATGAAATTGGCGGGCCGATGCAGCCCGGCGTTCATCGTGATGCCCTGTGCGGCAAGGGCCGGCCTGAATTCCTCCAGCGCCGCCTCGACGCCGTGGGTCACGTCGAGCGTGTTGGCGCCATATTGGCTGGAAAGGCTGATCAGCACCCCCGGTTTACCCATGATGATCGCATCACCATTGTTCGGCGCGGCACTGTCGCGCACCTCGGCGACATCGCCGAGCCGGACCGGCACGCCGCCCTGCGCCGAGGCGATCGGTGCCGAAGCGATATCGGCGGCATCACGGGCCTGACCATGCGCCTCCAGCGGAATGCGCTGTTCCGGCGTATCGATATAGCCGCCGCCGCTGACGCTCGCCGCCTGCTGGACCGCGGCGGTCACGTCGGTCAGGGCAAGGCCGCGCGCCGCGAGATCGGCAGGCCGCACCTGCACCTGCACCTGCCGGATGATGCCGCCATAAACCGTCGCGCGCGCCACTCCCGGCACGGCCAGCAGCCGCGGCCGTACCTTCCACTGGACAAAATCGCGCAGCGCGGCCGGATCAACCTTATCGCTGGTGAAGCCGACCTTGAGCAAATCCATCGTCGATGAAGTCAGCGGTGACACCTTGGGAGCCTCGACCCCGGCCGGCAGCGCGCTGGCCGCTTCGCCAAGGCTTTCTGCGACGACCTGCCGCGCGCGATAGGGATCGGCGCCATCGCCGAATACGACCGTCACGATCGACAGCCCCTGGATCGATTCCGAACGAACCGCGGACACGCCCGCCGCACCGTTCACCGCCTGCTCGATCGGACGGGTGACGAGCTGCTCGACCTGCTCGGCGGACAGGCCCGGTGCCTCGGTCTGCACCTCCGCCTGGCTCGGCACGAAATCGGGGAACACGTCGAACTTGGCGCGGGTCAGCTCGACGATGCCGTAGATGAACAGCAGCGCGGCGAGCGTCGCGCCCAGCCACGCTCGCGCGAGTGACCAGCGGATGATCGCCGAAAGCACTATTCTTCCTCTTCCGGGCCGCCGCCCTGCTCGGCGGCATAAAGCGCCGCCGCGCCGCGCACGACGATCCGCTCGCCGTCGCGCAGACCCGCCGCTGCCGTCAGCCCCGCCGGGCCGGCGCTCACGCCGCCCAGCCGCTTGCGCACAAAGCCGGCGGCACTCGGCACATAGACCCAGCTTCCGCTTTCCACCCGCAGCACGGCGGTCGCGGGCACAGCGATGCCGCCCTGTTGCCCGCTCGTCCCGATCCGCGCCGGCACGGTAAGCCCCGATGAAAGATAAGCCGCCCTCGGACCGGACACGCGCGCGATCACCCCCGGCGATTGCAGCCCGCCATCGGCAATGCGCGCCGGTCCCATCACGATCGCGGTGGCGCTGCCCATCGTGCCGAGATCAAGCTCCGCCGATCGCAGGCCGGTCAGCCCGGCGCCACCCGCCGCATCGATCCGGACCAGCGCTGTCCGTCCCGCGGCGAGGCCGGCGACCAGAGCCGATCGCTGCCCATCCGACAATCGTCCGATCGCTGGTCCCCATTCAAGGCTGATCCGCCGCCGCAGCAAGAGCAGCCGCGCATGATCGCTTCGGGCCTGCATCGTCGCCGTCTCGGCCGCCTTGCGCGACATGGTCGCGTCATTGGCATAGAGCGCCTGTACCCGGCTCGCCTCGGCCGCCGATGAGGCAGCCGCCGCCCCGGCCGCGAGAATATCGGAATCGAGTTGCGCCAGCGGGATCGGATCGAGCACCTTGGCGAATGCCGATGCTCTCGCATGCTGCACGCCATGATGGACAGGCGCGGTGACGATGCCGAGCTTGCGGATCGCCTCGGGCTTGAGCTGGACCGGCTTGGGCGCTTCGGCGGGTGCCTTGCCGGCCGCGAGACCGAACCCGGCCGACAGGATCAGGGCCAGCCGCTTCATTTATTGTCTCCAAGTCGCATCATGGCGTCCCCGATCGTCTTCATCTCTTCGGCGTCATCGCTATGGCGAAGCGCGTCCTCCAGATCCGCATGCGCAAGCCAGGCCTCGCGCGACGCCTCGATCCGGCCCAGTTCGGCCTCGGCTTCGGCGGCACTGGCGGCTTGCTCGTCGATGCGATCAAACTCGCCCGCCTTGAGCCCCGCCCGCGTCGTGTCCGCCATGTGCCGGGCAGCGGATAGCACCTGGGTTGTCTGCATGTGCTCGGCGGCAATCGCGGCAGCAAGCGCCGCGTCGGCACGATCGACCTCGGCGAGAACGCCCGCCTGAACCGCCTCCAGTTTGACCCCCGCTTCCGCGCGGCGTTGCTCCGCAGCACGGATCGCGGCGCGATTGCCGTCGATCGGCGGCAATTGAAGGTTGACGCCAAAGGGCAGCTTCACGATGCCCCGCTCATAGGTGTAGCCCGGCTGGATGCGGATCGCGGGATATTGGCTCGCAACTTCGAGCCGCAGTGCGTTTTCGGCCAGATCATAATCGAGGATCGCGCGGAGCACATCGCTACGTCCCAATGCCGCTTCCTGCCGCAAGCGTGCGAGATGGGTAGCGGGCGGCGCGCTTGCACGTCCGGTCAGCGGGAGCAGCGGCAGGACCTGCACCGTTTCGGGGTCGGCACCAAGCGCCTTGGCGAGCGCGAGTCCGGCGGCGCGGCGACGCGCCTCGATCTCCTGCAAACGGCGCTCGGCGGCCGCGTGCTCGGTCTGGGCCAGCAACACGACCGATTGCGGATCCTCGCCGGCCTTCACGCGGAGCCGCAACCGCGCAAGCCGGTCCTTGCGCAAATCACGTACGCGTACGGCGAGCGGGAGCGCCTGATCGGCAGACAGCCGCTCGATTGCGGCATGACGGATCGCCGAGCGAGTCGTCCACAACGCCTCGGCATAATCGTAGCGCGCCTGCGCCATTGCCAGATCGGCGGCGCTGACCCGCGCATTGCGCCGCCCGCCGAGATCAACCGGCAGATCGAGCAGGCCGCTGCCCAGCCACGGCTTGTCGGGATTGTCCTGATGCGAATATTCAGCGGTCAGCTGCAAAGCGGCGGGCAAAGGTACGCGTGCGGCCTTCGCCTCCGCCGCCGCGCTGCGATAGGCGGCGGCCTTCGCCCTGACGTCGGGCGACCAACTGATCGCCTGATCCAATAGTGCGGACGTCGACCAGTCTCTATCGGCTGGCAGCTTTCTGTTCGCGACGAGGGCGACATGTTCCGCCGGCACGATCGGGGCAGGATGATAACGTGCACAGCCAGACAGGGCCGACCCAAGCGCGAGCAACAAAAAGTTCAGCTTAAAGACGCGCAGAGACTGTACCCCCAGAAATATAACGCAGTCCGATGAATTCCGATCGCCCGAGAATCAACCGTGAACCGCGAGATTATTACTTAGGTTACATCTTTTTAAATTGGCGCTGGAACCCTGATCATTTTTTGGGGGTAAGCAGTCCCTGGTCGTAATACCACTGGACGGTACGCCTGAAGCCCTCGGCGAGGTCGACCTTTGGCTGGTAGCCGAGCATGCGGCGGGCCTTGTCGATCGAGAAGGACCGGTTCGAGCTGAAGAAGCTTAGACGCCGCCGGTGCAAAGGCGGGCTGATGCCGAGCGGGATGAACACCGCCTCGCAGATCCGCGCCGCCACCTCCATGATCCCGAACGGGATGTGATGCCTTGGCGGGCTCGCGCCGACGGTACGCGCCGCCGTCCCTACA
>Ga0157380_10002718_pt1 | contig 11999 bp, 9 predicted proteins | sample S35metaG_FD_119757 | JGI IMG/M metagenome (GOLD analysis project Ga0157380, IMG submission 119757) | Switchgrass rhizosphere microbial communities from Kellogg Biological Station, Michigan, USA - S3-5 metaG | ecosystem: Host-associated > Plants > Roots > Rhizosphere > Soil | place: USA: Michigan...
AGCGTAGCCCGGACGCGAACGGTTATGCGTTCTGGCTGGAGGTGCTGAATGAGAGGGATCGAGGCAACTATCGCGGGATGGTGTGCTCGTTCCTGACGTCAGCGGAGTACCAGCACCGGTTCAGCGCGAACGTTGTTAACAGCAACTCCGAGTGCGGCCAGTAAGGTCAGACATTACACTCTGATTCTCTACAATCCATGGCGATGGCGGACCTGCCGCCATTATCGTTGGTTACAAGTTTTTCCTGGGCTCCGCGCGACCACTCAAGTGCACCTCAGTCGCGGAGCCCGGGTTTGTCCTTACTTAGATCTAGCTCCTCGTTTTGTGTCTTCAACTTCAACGACCTACCAAATGTGGAGAACAAATGAACCCCAATCACCCCGAAAATCGGTTGTCTGTTTGTGTCTTAGTTTCCCTTCTGGTGGTGTTGACCATCGCCCCCCTCGTTAGTGCGCAATGGCCCTGCGGTCAGGGCTATGTTTTACGGTCTCATGACTTATTACTCGAAACCAACTTTGGGCTCATACCTCCGACCGGTCCGAACTGCGATGGCACCCCAGTGCCCTACGGTACCAGCGCCAGCATAGTAATCCTGGACGGCGGCTATCATGCGGGCAATCCTCCAGTTTACGCGACCCGCAAGACGCTGCCGTTTTCCACCTGCACAACTAATTATCTAAATCAACTCTCCATCACATTTCCGCAAGCCAATTCCAAAGTGACCATATCACTTACTGGCAAAGAGGGAGATGTGTTGACGGTGACTGACAACACAGGTGATTCGATGGCGGTGACCCTCCACAGTGCCAATATTGATGATCCTCCGGGGGCGTTTGTGACTTTATTGCATGATGGAATTAGCGCTATCACGATCACTTCGAGTGATCCTGACTGGTACTTTGGAATTACCGATCTGGATTGGCAATTCTGCGAGTCTGAGAACCCCACCCCGACTCCGACCCCGTCGCCCCTACCGGGCGAAAACAACGGTAAGACTGGATGCAATGCCGGAGCCGGTGACCCCGTCAACGTAACGACCGGCAACATGTATCTCGAACAGACCGATTTTCAGCTCCCTGGCGCCGGAGAAGCGATCGATGTAACGCGCACATACAACAGCAGTTCCCAGGATATCAATCTTTTCGGTCGTGGCTGGTCCAGTCCGTACGACCGATCTGTTCAGACGATCAACTCACAACTTAAGCGCCTGAATCTTGGCGACGGTCGCTCGGTCTATTTCGTTCCCAGCGGCACTGCGGGAGTATTTGTTCCCCTTGAGCCGGATTTTCGTTCCAGCCTGACCGCCAACAACGATGGCACAACTACCGTCGTTCTTAAGGATGGGCGGATCTACCAGTTTAATTCAGCGGGACGCCTCGCTTACATTCAGGATCTGAATGGCAACCAAACCGTGATGAACTATACTAGTGGAGCACTTGCTTCCATCGTTGATCCCTTTGGGCGCACCATAATTGTGACCACTGATGGGAATGGGCAGGTCGTCTCTTTGTCAGACTCTATTGGCACTATAGCAAGCTATGCCTACGGTTCAAGCCAGGAACTCTCCTCGGTAACATATCCCGACGGATCCGGTTATCAGTTTAATTATACGCAGCAGGGCTCAGATCTCTTGTTGAGCAGCGTCACCGATGCTTTGGGAAATATCGTGAGTGCCCATACCTATGACAACCAGGGACGCGCGATTTCCTCGGAACGAGAAGGCGGCATGGAGCATTTTGACTTTGAATACCTCACTCCAAATGAAACCAAAGTTACGGATGGGCTCGGCCGCGTTGGTACCTACCAGTTTTTAAATATCCACGGCCGGAAGGTTGTAACCCGGATCGCCGGTGCTTGCACCTGTGGCGGTTCCTCAGAAATCAAGACATGGAACTATGACGATCAACTGAACCTGGTGAGTCAGGTGGATGGCCTCGGTCACAAGTGGATCTTTACGCATGACTCGAACGGTAACATGACTGGGAAGGCTGACAATTCCGGTTTACAAGGTTTCTACAGTTACACTTACAATTCGAGGGGACAGATGCTAACGTCTGAGGACTCACTCGGCGACCTAACGACCTTGACGTATGACACCGCCGGCAATTTGCTTTCGCGCGAAGACGCTTTGAACAATACTCGCAGCTTCACTTACGATGCTCACGGCCAGTTGCTGACGGCAACGGACGAACGCGGCAAGATTACGACCTTTACGTGGGACTCCAACGGACGACTGACCCAGGTGAAGGACGCTCTAAACCACACTACTGATTTCGCAAGGGATGCGCGAGCTCGAATCACATCGGTCACTAATGCCCTAAACGAAACGACGAGCTTCACCTATGACTCAGCCAATCGGCTCAAGAGAAGTATTCATCCGGACAGTACTTTCAGCGAAATCTCATATGATCTTGCAGGTCGCCCCACCACCTATAGGAACGAAAGAGACAACACTACTCAGCTTACTTATGACGGCGCTTATCGGGTGACTGCAAGGACGGACGCGCTCGACCGAGTCACCACCTATGAATACGACTCAATGTCTGAGGTGACTGGGGTAACCGACGCGCTCGGTCAGCCGACAAATTACGAGTACGACGGTCGCGGGCGGTTGAAAAAAGTGACGTACCCGCCCGCTACCACGGGGGCCACGCGATTGTCCACGACTTTCACCTACGATGCGGTTGGCAATGTCCTCTCTCAGACTGACACAGCGGGGCGAATTTCAACCTTTGCTTACGACCTTGCCAGTCGTTTGACAAGGCAGACTCGGCCCGACGATACCTTTGTCCAGATTCAATATGATGCCCTAAGCCGCACGACCGCGGTTACTGACGCGGCCAACCAGCAGTACCAATTTCAATACGATGCCTTGTCGCGGCGCACCCAAACTACTCGCGCCGGAGTCTCCGCGACCATTGATTACGACGCGGCGGGCAACAGAGCCCATCGAACCGACTACAACGGCGCCACAACTACCTATGCTTATGATGATCTTAGCCGGCTGACTGGGATCGCCTACCCCAACTCTTCAAGTGTTTCCTATGGTTATGATGCACTATCCCGTCTGACCTCAGCCGCCAACGAAAACGGCACCGTCAGCCTCAGCTACAACAATCGCGGCTGGGTTTCGAGCAGCACGGATGTTTTCAACAAGACCATCGGTTATGCCTACGATGAAATTGGTAATCGTACCGACATGACGCTGGACGGCTCTCCCTATGCCGCGTACGTGTACGATAAGCTTGATCGGATGGCGAATGTGTCAAGCGATTCACGTGTGCAAGCAGAGTACACCTACGATGAACTCGATCGAATCACAAAGCGAGGCCTTATCAACGGAGTCGAGTCAAACTACGAATATGACGGATTAAGCCGGCTCACTCGCATTCAACACCAAACGAGCGCGGAGCAGATTTCCGACGTCAACTATACGTTTGACGCTGCGGGCAGGATTAGGGAACAACTTGAGAATGTCGACAATTCGTCACAAACATACGAATACGACTTGATTGATCGGTTAGTTGGTGGGAGCCATACCGACGGTTCGAATATCGTGGTGGATGCCTCGGCAGGGCTTCACGGTCCGCCGCCCAATGGTCATCCCCAGGCTGAGAGCTATAGTTATGACGCCGTCGGCAATCGCACGGCTGCAAGCGGTGTCATTAATACGAGCTACACGTATGGATCATTCAACCGCCTGACTAGCACCAACCTGGCCACATTTACATCGGACAGCAATGGCAATACGACGACCAAAACTGATGGGAACGGAACTCGTCAATACCTCTGGGACTTTGAAAACCGCTTGACTCAAGTCACACTTCCCGGTGGGTTCAGCGTGAGTTATAAGTATGACGCCTTGGGCCGGCGCATTCTACGCGACACCAACGAAAGCGATCCTGAGAAGTTTGTTTACGATGGTCATGATGTTGTTCAAGACCTGGACAATAGTGGGCAAGTAGTCACGAGCTACCTGAATGAGCCAGGGCTGGATAAAAAGATTCGACAAAACAACGGTCGCCTTTCATATTTCCATGCTGATCAAGTGGGCAGCATTATCGCCCTGACCGACAACGATGGAAACCTGACGAGCCTGGCCGGCTACGACTCTTTTGGTCACCAGGTCGGCCGCCCAATTTCGCGCTACTCCTTCACCGGTCGTGAGCTCGATACTGACACCGATCTCTACTATTATCGAGCTCGTTGGTACGATTCTGAGATAGGTAGGTTTATTTCCGAGGATCCTATTGGTTTGAATGGCGGCGAGAACTTTTATGCTTACGTCGGCAACTCACCGCCAAATTTCAGCGATCCGTACGGTTTATGTCCGTACGATCCAAACAAAAGACTGGCCAGATGTTACTGGGACGCCATTCAGGCTTACGATCATGCAGATCCAGGTACTTTTGTGGCTGTCATGAAGTTTATTGCTCCCACAAATTCTGTCGTGGGAGGAGTCACAGGTGCCATTAACGGATTCCGAAGCGCCACAACCGCTGACGTTATTGCTACGGCTACAAGCGAAGGATTCCAGTTCAGAAGTGTCCCTCCGACGTTTCTTAACAGGTTGAGTGGTGGCGGAACCGGTCTTCTGAGAGGCGGGCTTGGCTCCTTACCCGGGTATGTCGGTGCTGTTGGGACCGGTGTTGGCATCGGCTCCTCGGGAGTTGTGCTCGGCGACTCGTTATTTGGAAAGGAAGCCTTCCTAAGACAGGCACTGGATGAGTGCAACCGGGGAACGCCAGACGCCACAAACAAGATTGAGCCGTCCTTCTTTCAAAATCCAATCGGGCCGGGGAACGTCGGCGCTGCTCGCACCGTTGCACATCCTTATTGAATATCAGGTGTTGTCTTCGTTTCAGGTTTCAAAGAGGAGGGACACTAATGAGCTCCAAAAACAGAGTGGCAATGGTCTTGCTCATCGGGTTTGTCTGGCTGCTTCTGTTAGTGGGTGGATTTAGCCTGATCGAGTCGAGAGGGAAAATCCTGACGTACGCTTTTACGGTCGCCATGATATTCCTCTATCGATTTAGCGCTATCAAGGTCTTGAACTTTTTTGGTTACTCAAATGAAATCACCACCGGCATTTCGCCGACCAAAACTGCGGTGCTGCTTGTGATTGTTCTCGCTTGGGTAATAGTCACCATAATCGCTCTTGACCGCCTGAAGTTGACCGGTGCTCTGCAGACCTTAACTTGGGTTGCCAGCGTGGTGGTTCTTCTGACTACGATTTATCTTATCGAGATCCGTCCGCCTCGACAGAGGAAAAATAACCACCGGTCCATCTAGCATGCGGAAAAGCGCTCGATGAACAAGTCTGACGTCTCTAACAGGACGAGTTGTTCTGGCGGACTAATCGTCCAGGCAGCGACCACCTTTTCATGTCGCTGCCTATTCGTATTCGTCGGCAGCTAATTGTTTTTGAGTATAATCACGCAACTTTCTATGGGTAAGAGGAATGTGTGACCAGGCGAATCATTATTGCCCTTTTGCGCTTTACTCTTCGCATTTACTTCCGGCGCGTCGAAGTAGCCGGGCTTGAGCACGTTCCTGCCACTGACCCCGTAATATTCGTCCTCAATCATCCAAATGCCCTCGTCGATCCGAGTTTTCTTTTGTGCCTGGCGCCGCGCAAAGTTTCGTTTTTGGCAAAGGCCCCGTTGTTTGGCTATCCGGTCATAGGAGCTTTTGTACGTGCTTTGGATTCCTTACCCGCCTATCGCCAACAGGACCAGGGCCAGGACGTCAACAAGAATCAGGAAACGTTTGCCGCCGCCGCCAAATGGTTGTCGGAGGGCGGCACGATTGGTATTTGTCCGGAAGGCATTTCACATGACCGGCCTGGCCTCCAACCAATCAAGACCGGCGCCGCCCGGATCGCTCTGGGCGCAGTCGCAAGTGGCCAAGCGAAAAACCTAAAGATTGTTCCCGCCGGACTTTATTACACAGCGAAGACTTCGTTTCGCAGCGAGGCTTTACTCTACTTCGGACGCCCAATCAGTGTTACCCCACATCCATTAGAGAATGGCGCCCCTCCTCGAGCAGCAGTGAAAGAGTTGTCCAAACAAATTGAGCAAGCGCTGCGTGAGGTAATACTCGAGGCGCATAACGAAGGAGCTCTCCAGACGATCAAACGTGCGGAAGACATCTTTTCATTGGAAGGTGAGGCGCGGGAATCTACATCAACTTTGGAAAACGAGTTGAAACTTCGACAGCAATTTATTAAGGGCTACACGGCATTAGCTGAGAAAGTTCCAGCACGACTGGAAAAGCTAGAGACTCGAATCAAGAGATTCGACCAACAACTTCGTCAGGCTGGAGTTGATCCGGTGAATCTAACGCCGCCAAAATCCGTTTCCTCACTCCTCAGCCAGGTCGTAAAGCGATCGTTGATTTTCCTGTTGATGTTGGGCCCGGCCGCTTTGGGCATCGTCGTCCATTATCCGGCTTATCGATTAGGAGGGCTTTTCTCATCGAGCCTGTTCCGTAACACCGAAGACGTTGTCACGACGATCAAGATCATCTCCGCAATGTTGTTCTTTCCGATTACCTGGCTGATCGTTGCCGGAGTAGGCTTTTATTTTGCTGGTTGGTGGGCAGTGTTTGTGATCTTACCGGTGCTCCCGATAGCAGGATATATAGCCATGCGGTTCTTAGAGGAATGGGACGCTTCTATTGCGGGTCTTCGTGCTTTGACATTTTTCCTGATGCGCCGGCGGTTCTTTGTGCGCATGCTAGCCGAACGCCGCGCGATCAAGGCCGAAATTCTTGCGCTCGGCGATGAAGCGGCGCTAACCGTTAGATAAAGTTAGGGGGTCTTGAGTAGTCGGGAGGGGGCCCTTGGCGATTAACGCTGTTACCCGGTTACTTTTTCTTACTGGTCTTTGAGGATTTCTTCCGCGTAGTCGCAGGACGCACCCGCCTGCCTTTGCGGCCCTCGCTTTGAATGGAACCAGCAGTCATCAGTTGCTCGTACGCGCCACGTACGACGTTACGCGCTACTTTTAAAGAGTTCGCCAGCTCACGCTCACTTGGCAGAAAACTTCCTGCGGCTAACGATCCGGATTCAATTAGACTGCTTAGTTGATTTCGGATTTGGCTGGTGAGAGATTCCGGTTTCTTTCTACTGACACGTATGTTCGTCTTCACGTGCTTCCCCTCCTGGATGGTTGTTTCTTTGGTCTGATTCTATGCAGCCGAACGCGATGTGTCAATCAGCTGGTCCAACTAAAAAAAGGCCGTAGGTCCTGGGTCTTTGATCTTGGTTCGTTTGTGCCGCTCAAACTTCGAGGTGTGCTGAACGTTAAAGTCTGAATAAGGACCGCAAGACCAAAACTAAAGACCGGTTTCTTAGAGAGCGCGATACTTTCGCAATATCTCGAGCGTCTTGTCGATCGGCAGAGCTTCGACGCTATGACCGCGCCCTGAAACAGAGGTGGCGCGAAAGAGAGAGTTGTAAATAGCTTCTTCGGTTGCTTCGATGACAGCCAGGAAAAGAGGTGACATGTCGTCGTTTGCTAAGACTCTTTTTGAAAAAACTCCGATGGGCTCTTTCGATCTGGTGATCCGCAAGTCCGAACTCGAAGCAAACGCGATCGCATAATCGCCACTCCCGTTCGTGGCAGCGGCACCAGTCCGGGCCAGTCCCATCATTGCTCGCGCAGCCATGCGATGAAGGTTGCGAGCATCCACTGGAGCGTCGGTGGCGATCACAATGATGATCGAGCCGTCTGCGATTCCAGCTCGGTCTCTGGAATTCTGTGAGCGACTGCTTAGTTCTTCTTTGAGATAGTACTTTCCTAACTCGCGTCCCACTGGGGCGCCGTTTATTGTCAGCACACCGCCGAAGTTGGATTGCACCAGCACGCCCACAGTAAATCCTCCCAGTTTTTCCGGGAGTCTTCGCGAAGAAGTTCCGATACCGCCTTTGAAGCCAAATGCCACCGTGCCCGCACCGGCTCCCACCGCACCTTCTTCCACCGGACCTGACTTTGCATTCTTGATCGAGGAGAAAACATCGTCTCGAGTTACGTGACGTCCTCGGATATCGTTCAAATACCCGTCGTTGGTTTCAGCGACCAAAGCATTTACGGATTGCACATCTTCATTGCCTGGTAATGCCAGCATGTAATCGAGAAGAAAATCGGCGACCCGCGGTACGGCCAGAGTAGAGGTAAGGAGAATCGGCGTTTCTATTTCGCCAAGCTCATTGACCTGGGTCGATCCCATCAACTTTCCGAATCCATTGCCGACGAAAACCGCGCCTGGCACTTTCTCTCTAAAGAGGTTTCCGCCATGTGGAAGGATTGCCGTAACCCCGGTACGAATGTTATCCCCTCGAACAATTGTGGTATGACCGACCAGTACTCCATTCACATCAGTGATCGCATTCAGTGGCCCGGTGGGGAGAATGCCGACTTTGACTCCAGCGGCACGCGCTCGAGGTCGAGTCTCCTCTGAATGCAGTGGCGTCGCTAAGACAAGCAGGGAGAACGTAAACAAGAGTCCAGCTAGACAAACAGACTGGTTTCGAAAAGTTGACTGGCGTTTCATGGGCTTAGTCAGCAAACAGAGCGATCAATAGAGGAATAGACAGCCACAGGAGGCCCTTAACTACGAAAAAGAGGAGGCCCCAAAATCCTACTCGTTTTGCGAAACTACTAATGGAGACCTTTGATGGCATTTCAGATTAATTGATAACCAAACTACTCTCGGACTTAAGACTCACTGAATCCTACCCCAGGCGCTTGTTTTCCAATTGTCGATCGCATCTTTCGGTAATATCCACGGTGGCAACGGCATCAACAACCATTCCGACAAGGCGTGCACGTAGGGCTCGTACATAGCGCGCAACTCCATTAGTCTTCGTTCTGTTTCCTCGCCGTCACTTAGATTTATTCCATTCTGTTGAAGTATATCGCGCATGCGGTCCAGCTCCGCTTGAGGAAGTCGCGAGTAACAACTCGAGTCTCGGGTCGGCTTGGTTCTAAACACTTGCGCGATGTCGACCACCGCATGACGAGCCATCGCAAAAGTCAGGCGAGCTTGCCAGACCGAAGCTCCATCGACGCCAACCATCACCAATGCGCAAGTGTCGAGCACGGTCGTCAACGCTCCCAGCCAGGATTGATTGTCATGCTGGGAACGAAAATAACAAAGAACCGGATAAGAGAGGTGGCTCTCAAGCAATTCAGCCGACCAGCGTTCCCATTCCCTTAGCAGGCGGTGCAAGTCATTAAACTGATCGTCGTTGCGATGCCGGCGCAATAACTCGACGGCGCTGGAGGGCGAACCGGCCCGCGCATCAAGGAGCGAGATGCTGGCTTCACGTTTGGAAAAAGCCTGGTACAGAATCGGAAGATAACTGATGACAATGGCTAACAGCCCGAACCCGTTACCAGCCTCGACCACCGACATGAAACGACCAATCGAGTTCGTTGGAACAACGTCTCCGTAGCCGAGCGTAAAAAATGTGGTTGCACTCAAATAAAGATGCGTCCAAAAGCTGATCTCCGACGACGCGCCTAATCTTTGATCAATTGACCAAACAATCAGAGCGTATCCAAGTATTAAGCCGACCGCCCAGATGACCAGCAGTAACAATAGGGACAGCGGGCCAAATAGACTTAATAATTTTTCGCGCCGCTTGGGCGGCTTCGCGTAAATTACAAATGTGGACCACGGTACCCAGACCGCTGAATAGAAAAGTCCGGTCAAACGAATCCGTCTATTGACTCGACGCGGGAGGATGACAGTCTCAAAGGCGTCCCACAGAATGACCGCGATGATGATGAGGCCGGAGCCGGCTGCTAAGGCTCTTAACATTTGTTTTAGCGGAAATGCTCAGGGATGTTATCGTTGAAAGGCCTTCTTGTACAAACTTAACTGTAAACGCGATCGGATTCTGACACGGGGGAAGAGAGATGAAATCACACACGACACATTTGACTCTGAATGTTCCACAACGCATGGGCTTTGTGAACATCACCGAGCATGTGACTAATGAAGTGCAAAAAAGTGGGGTCATGGAAGGGCTCTGTCTGGTGAATGCCATGCATATAACTGCAAGTGTGTTCATCAATGATGACGAGTCCGGACTGCTCGAAGACTACCAACGCTGGTTGGAATGGCTGGCTCCCTTTGATCCGAGTCCGGAGCGTTATCATCACAATCGCACCGGCGAGGATAATGGCGACGCTCATCACAAGCGACAGGTGATGGGTCGCGAGGTGGTGGTAGCAATCACTAAAGGTAAACTTGATTTTGGACCGTGGGAGCAGATCTTTTATGGAGAGTTTGACGGCAAACGGAACAAGCGGGTGCTGGTGAAGATTATTGGTGAATAGTGTAAGCATGTTGGTGAGTTTTATTGGCGAAGACTGGAGGGGATAGATTTTCCATATATCGTTTTCCATTTCACATTTTTCATCGATCTGATGGCCGTGTGCCGATAGGCGAGTCTTTGCTGCTTACTTGAAATCAAAAACTCAATCGAGTCTTCACGAAAATGAAAAATGAGAACTGGAAAAGGATAAATAGAAAATCGAAAGCATGAGCCGCATTTCGGAAACATTTGCAAACCTCAAACTCTCTGGGCAAAAGGGATTTATTCCCTTCATCACAGCCGGCGATCCAAATCTTGCTACCACCGGCCGCCTTATTGTCGAACTCGCACGCTCAGGAGCAACGATAATAGAACTGGGTGTCCCTTTCAGTGATCCGATGGCCGATGGACCGGTGATTCAACGCGCTTCGGAACGCGCGCTTCGTCAAGACTTCGGCCTAAAAGAGATTTTGGCGTTAACGGCCGAGGCCCGCGCTCACGTAGACATCCCCATCGTCTTGTTCAGCTATTTCAACCCGCTTTTGCAATTTGGAATTAAGAATCTTGTAAATGAAGCAAAGAACGCTGGCATTGATGGGATCCTGGTTACCGACTTGATTCCCGAAGAATCAGTCGAATTTGCAGACTCGTTACGCCAACATGATCTGGACATGATTTTTCTGATTGCACCCACGTCCACCGATACTCGTCTTCAGCTGGTGGCCGAGCGCGCGAGTGGATTTATCTACGCTGTCTCTCGAGCCGGCGTTACTGGAACCCAGGAAAGCGTAAGTCGTACCGCGGAGCAGCTCGTCACCCGGATGAAAAAGTTTTCCTCGCTACCGGTCGCTGTCGGATTTGGCATTTCCACCTCCGCGCAGGTGAAAGAAGTCTGGCGCTTTGCTGATGCTGCCGTAGTTGGCTCAGCGATTGTGGCTGAGATTGAGCGTGAGGGACGCTCGCCGCAACTGGTAAAGAACATCGGCAGGCTTGCCAGATCGTTGACGATGGATTAACTCGAACCTAGACTGCATATCCTATGGGCAGAAAAGTTTCAGCAGGCGAACCGGTCGTTGTCGTTCTTCACACTCCTCGTGAGAAGTGTTGGGGGATACTCGACGAAATAAACACCGCTGGAGTATTCTTGCGCGGTCTCGATTTGAATTCCTTTGACGATTGGATAGGTTCGCTCGTCCATAACGAGCCGTTCATCGGCTTGAGCGATTTGTTCTTTCCCACCTGGCGTATCGAGCGAATAAGTCGAGACGAAACGGCGGGCGCGATTCCGTCGCTTTGTGAGCAGGCCCAGAAGCGCACTGGCCGCAGCATCGAAGAATTGTTTGCAGTTGATGCGACGCGTTTGATGTGAGCCACCAATCTTTGTCGCAGAATGTTTGTGTGTCGCCTTACCACCCAGGCAGATGCAGAGAGGGCTGCCGTGACGCACAATCGTCTGTACCCAAACCCTCCGGAAATGACTGCGTTGCAAGGATGAAACACTGTTCCATTCTCGCGTGTGATGTGGTATGCTCAGGCGCATTGGCCACAACAACCGAGAGAAGAGGAGCGGAAGAAAGAGATGCTAGCCATGACTGACGACCGAAGCAAAGCAATCGAAGCAGCCCTGATGAATATCGAAAAGAAGTTCGGAAGGGGATCCATCATGCGACTG
>Ga0157380_10002720_pt1 | contig 11996 bp, 7 predicted proteins | sample S35metaG_FD_119757 | JGI IMG/M metagenome (GOLD analysis project Ga0157380, IMG submission 119757) | Switchgrass rhizosphere microbial communities from Kellogg Biological Station, Michigan, USA - S3-5 metaG | ecosystem: Host-associated > Plants > Roots > Rhizosphere > Soil | place: USA: Michigan...
CCGGTGTTCGCCATCTTCCCGATCCACGGCGGCCGCGGCGTCGAGTCGCGCCTGACGGTGGACGGGCTGAACATCAGCAACCCGCCCGGGGGCAACCAGCCGCCGAACTTCACCGCCGACGTCGGCAACGCCCAGGAAGTGACGATGCTCACGTCTGGCGGCCTGGGCGAGATCGAGACCGGGGGCCTGATCATGAACATCGTCCCCAAGCAGGGCGGCAACAGCTTCTCGGGGATGGCCTTCGCGTCCGGCTACTCGGACGGGATGCTGGCGGACAACTACGACGACGACCTGAAGGCACGCGGCGTCTCGCAGCCGGCGCCCGTTTACCACGTCTAAGACTTCAACGTCGCGGCGGGCGGGCCGATCATCAGGGACAAGCTCTGGTACTACATGAGCGTGCGGCAGCAGGGCAGCCGTCAGAACACACTGAACACCTTCTACAACAAGAACGCGGGCAACCCGAACTCGTTCCTCTACGAAGCGGACCTCGCGCAGCCGGCGTACTCCGACCGCACCTGGGAAAACTACACGCCACGCATCACGTGGCAGATCAACGGGCGCAACAAGCTGACGGGTTCCTGGGACGAGCAGCCGGTCTGCCGCAACTGCACCGGCACGACGTCGCTCACCGGCTCGCCGAACTTCGTCTGGTTCGCGTCACCCGAGTCGGACGGCCACGGCGAGTTCAGCCCGCAGCGCATCCAGCAGCTGAAGTGGACCTCGCCGGTCACGAGCAAGCTGCTCCTCGAGGCCGGTTTCGGCACCACCTACTACGAATGGGGTGGCAAGCAGCTCGAGGACACCTCCACTGAAAACCTGGTGCAGATGCTGAACTTCACCCAGGCGGTCACGCCGACCTTCAGCACGGCGATGCGCTACCGCTCGCAGTTCTGGTTGAACAACAAGACGCGCGGCTCGCAGTTCAACGCGGCGGCCTCCTACATCACCGGCTCGCACAGCATGAAGTTCGGCTACCAGGGCGCCTACTGGCGCGACGACCGCGAGCAGCACGTCAACAGCCAGAGCCTCGGCTACATCGGCATCTCGCTCCCGGGCGTGCCGTTCTTCCCGATTTCGATCAACGAGTACATCAACCCGTTCGTGGTCAACGCCCGGGCCATGCAGGCGTCGTTCTTCGTGCAGGACAGCTGGACGATGAACCGTCTCACGCTGCAGGGGGCGCTGCGCTACGACCATCCCTGGAGCTGGTTCCCGGACCAGACCATCCCGAAGCAACGGTTCTTCCCCGGGGCGACCTTTGCCAAGACCGACGGCGTGACCGGCTACAACGACATCACCCCCCGCATGGGCGCCGCCTACGACCTGTTCGGCAACGGCAAGACCGCGCTGAAGGTGAATCTCGGCAAGTATCTGCAGGGCGCCAGCGTCAGCAACCTGGCCTACGGCGCGAATCCGACTTTGCGCATCCCGATGGGTGGCGGACCCTCGACGACCGGGCTCTGTTTCTTCGGTCAGCTCGGCTTCTCGAATCCGTGCGTGTCGCGGAGCTGGTTCGACGCCGACTTCGACATGACGCCGGACTGCAACCTCGACAATCCCCAGGCCAACGACGAGTGCGGCCAGATCGACAACCTGGAGTTCGGCAGCAACCAACTGGTGGGCGCCAACTTCGATCCGGGGCTGTTCAGCGGCTGGGGCGTGCGCCCCTCCGACTGGTCGTTCGGCGTCTCGATTCAGCAGGAGATCTTCCCGCGGGCGTCCGTGGAGGTGGGCTACCACAGACGATGGTTCACCCAGTACTTCACTCAAGGCACGGTTACCGACAATCTGTCGATTTCACCGACCGACGTTGCGGCGTACTCGATCAGGGTGCCGAACGACGCGCGCCTGCCCAACGGCGGCGACACCGTCAGCGGTCTCTACGACGTGAACCCGAACGTGTTCGGTCGGGTCAACAACCTGATCAAAGCCACGAAGGACGTCGGCGACGACACCCGCGTGTTCAACGGTGTGGACGTGAACATCAACGTCCGGGGGGCGCACGGCTTCACGTTCCAGGGCGGCACCAGCACCGGCAAGGTGACCGACGACTGGTGCGAGATTCGGGCGGCAGTACCCGAGTCGTACCTCCTCAACCCCTACTGCCGCAACGAGTCGCCGTTCCTCACCGCGTTCCGCGCGCTGGCCACCTACACCATCCCGAAAATCGACGTGAACCTGAGCACGGTGCTCCAGGACAAGCCGAACATCGGCACCGACCAGATCGTGTCGCTGCAGGCCACCTACACGCTGACGACGCCCGCCACGGCTCCGGCGGGAACCGTATCGGACACGGCGCTTGCGGCGGCTCAGATTGGCCGTGAACTCACGGGGACCGCGCAGCAGGTGAACGTCCTGGCGCCGGGCCAGTTGTACGGAGACCGGATTCGGCAGTGGGATTTCGCGGTGAAGAAGATCATCCGCTTCAAGAGCCAGCGGCTGACGCTCGGCGTGGACTTCTACAACCTCTTGAATAGCAACGTGACGCTCGCGTTCAACAACACGTTCGTCCCGGACACTCCGGGGTGGGGCTTCCCAACCTCGTACATGAACCCGCGCACCACCCGCCTGAACGCTGAGTACAGCTGGTAGTTCCGCGCGTTTCGACGCTGGACCAGAGTGTTGGGCTCTGGGCCAGCGTCGATATTTCTGATAGCGAAACAAATTCAATCGTCCCACCAACAATCCAAAAAATCGGGTTTCCTGCGGCATCTACTTCGAGAGAAGTAGCTTAAACAGGGGGCAAACGTTACGTCAGGCCTGGTTCGCGGCTTGCACTTTGCCGCGGTCGAACTGGACCCATGCCGCGGTGGTGCGCGCATAGGGTTCACTCCGCTCTCCAGGTCGAGAGCAACGAGGTCGAGAGAATGCGTCAATTGGTCAAAATAGGGCTGGTCCTGGCGTGCCTGGTCGCCAGCCAGTCGGCAGCCTTCGCGCAGGCGACCCTGGCGGGCATCGTCAGGGACAGTTCGGGGGGCATCCTGCCCGGAGTGACGGTCGAGGCTGCGAGCCCGGCGCTGATCGAGAAGGTCCGTGCGACGATCACCGACAGTACGGGTCGTTACCGTATCGTCGATCTGCGGCCCGGCGATTACACGCTCACGTTCTCCCTGCCGGGCTTCGTCACGCTCAAGCGTGAGAACGTCACTGTGACCGGAACGGCGGTCATCGCGATCGACGGCGAACTCCGGGTCGGCGGCGTGCAGGAAACGGTCACCGTCACCGGCGAAACGCCCGTGGTGGACGTGCAGACGACGAAGCGCGAAGTCACGATCGACAACGAGACGATTCGCAATCTTCCCAGCGTCCGCAGCTACAGCTACCTGCTCACCACCGTTCCCGGCGTGCAGACCAACAACAACAACGTCAACGCCGGCCCGGTGTTCGCGATCTTCCCGATCCACGGCGGCCGCGGCGTCGAATCGCGCTTGACGGTGGACGGCCTCAACATCGGCAACCCGCCCGGCGGCAACCAGCCGTCGAATTACGTCGCCGACGTTGGCAACGCCACCGAAGTCTCGATGACCTCCTCGGGCGGCCTCGGCGAGGCGGAAACCGCCGGCCTCACCATCAACATCGTCCCGAAGCAGGGCGGCAACAACCTGTCCGGGATGGTGTTCGGCTCGGGGTTCTCGAAGGGGATGCAGTCGAACAACTACGACGACGAACTGGCAGCGCGCGGCGTCCGTGCGCCGAATCCGGTCTACCACGTCTACGACTTCAACGTGGCGGTGGGCGGGCCGATCGTCAAGGACAAGCTCTGGTTCTACATGAGCGTCCGCCAGCAGGGCCAGCGGCAGGACACGCTGAACCTGTACCACAACCTGAACGCGGGCAACGCCAACGCCTGGACCTGGGCCGGCGACTACAGCAAGCCGGCGTTCTCGGATCGCACCTGGGAGAACTACACCCCGCGCATCACGTGGCAGGCGTCGCAGCGTCACAAGCTCGCATTTGTCTGGGATGAGCAGCCGATCTGCCGCAAGTGCACGGGCGCGACGTCGTTCAGCGGCTCGCCCTCGCCGACGACCTCGCCCGAGGCGGACGGTCTCGGCGACTTCAACCCGCAGCGTGTCCAGCAGGTGAAGTACACGTCGCCGCTCACCAACAAGCTGCTGCTCGAAGCGGGCGTCGGCACCAGCGCTTACCAGTGGGCCGGCAAGGAACGCGATCCGAATCCTACCCACGACCTGGTGCGTGTCTTCAACATCGGCCAGGTGTTCGTGCCGGCCACCGCGACCACGCCCGCCATCACGGGCAACATGACCTACCGGTCGCAGAACTGGTACGAGAACAACACCAACGCCGTGAACTGGACCGGGTCCGCGTCGTATGTCACCGGTTCGCACAGCATGAAGTTCGGGTACCAGGGCTACTGGTGGAAGGACGATCGCCAGATGTTCCTGAACAGCCAGAGCCTGCAGTACACGCTCATCGGCGGCGTGCCGACGTCGATCCAGGAGTACATCAACGGCTACAAGGTCAACGCGCGCGCGATGGACACGTCGTTCTACGCGCAGGACCAGTGGACGTTGAAGCGGCTGACGCTGCAGCGCGCGCTGCGCTACGACGCTCCCTGGAGCTGGTTCCCAGCCGTCGACGAGCCGGCGAGCCGCTTCTTCCCCGGTGCCAGCTTCGCCGAGGCCGATGGCGTCACCGGCTACCGGGACCTCACGCCGCGCCTGGGTGCCGCGTATGACCTGTTCGGCAACGGCAAGACGGCGCTGAAGGCGAACGTCGGCAAGTACCTGCAGGGCGCCAGCGTCAGCAACCTCGCGTATGGCGCGAACCCGGCGCTGCGGATTCCGAACGGCAACACGACGTTCGGCGGCACGTTCGCGCCGAACACGAGCCGTACCTGGGGAGATGCGAACACCAACTTCACGCCGGAGTGCGACCTACAGAACCCGCTCGCGAACGGCGAGTGCGGCCAGATCGACAACCTCGCGTTCGGCGGCACCCAGACCGTCGGCGCGAACTTCGATCAGGGCCTGCTCTCGGGCTGGGGTGTCCGTCCGTCCGACTGGTCGTACGGTGTGTCAGTCCAGCAGGAGCTCTTCGCGCGGGCGTCCGTGGAGGTCGGCTACTACCGCCGCACGTTCACGCAGTACACCACCCAAGGCACGGTGACCGACAACCTGGCCGTGGCGCCGGGCGACGTCAACGGTTACACGGTGACGGCGCCGGGCGACGCACGCCTGCCCGGTGGCGGCAGCTACTCGACCGGCCCGTTCTACAACCTGACGCCGACGGCGTTCAGCCGGGTGCCGAACAACCTGTTCCGGTCCACCAAGGACGTGGGCGACGACACGCGCGTGTTCAACGGCGTGGACGTCAACTTCAACGTCCGGACGCGCACCGGCCTGACGTTCCAGGGCGGCACGAGCACGGGCAAGGTGGTCAACGACTGGTGCGAGGTTCGCGCGGCGGTGCCGGAGAGCTATCTGCTCAATCCGTACTGCCACGTCGAGTCGCCGTACCAGACGGCGTTCCGCGGCCTGGTGACCTACGTGATTCCGCGTATCGACGTGGTGGTCAGCTCGGTCTATCAGGACAAGACCAACATCGGCACCGACCAGATCGTCTCGCTGGCCGCCAACTACACGTTGACGGCGGCGGATCAGGCGGCGGCGGCGGCGCAGATCGGCCGTCCGCTGACGACCACCGGGGCGATCACCGTCAACCTGATCGCGCCGGGTGACGAGTACGCGGATCGTGTCCGCCAGCTCGATTTCTCGGCGAAGAAGGTCATCCGCTTCGGCGGGCAGCGTTTGACGGCAGGTGTGGACATCTACAACCTGCTGAACAACAACGTGACGTTGGCGTTCAACCAGGCCTACAGCCCCACCACCACGGGCTGGCTGACGCCAACGACCTACATGAACCCGCGCGTGTTCCGTCTGAACGCCGAGTTCGCCTGGTAACACTTCAAGACACAGCCCGGGGTCCCCATGGGGACCCCGGGTCGACGTCGTCGCTGTTCTCGATTCAAATCTCCGGTCGCCGATCCAACGAACAGGTTTGCGCGCCGCCTGCGCGGCCCCTGTCTCTCCCCAAGTCCTTCTATCGCGGCCGGGTTGGTTGGTTCGTGGCTTGCACGAGGCGAGCGCTGACTGTCGCAGGTGGCAGTGGCGCTGGTACAGCCGCCGGGTGAGGGGTGCACGGCGGCACGTGTTTTCTCAAAACTTCGGCCAAACTCGACCTCGCAAGCGCCGCGGCTTATGATTAGAAGGGCGCCGGCCCCGTCTGTCGGCGCTGAGGAACGCCGTTGAGGCGTTCCGGTAGACCTAGCGCTCCTGGCACCGTGCGCGACCCGTGCCCGGGAGGATGGAATGGACACGCGGCTAAAGGGCATCCATCACATCACGCTCTGTCCCGGAGGGGCACAGGAGGACGTGGACTTTTTCACCAGAGTCCTCGGCCAGCGCCTCGTCAAGCAGACCGTCCTCATGGACGGCAGCATTCCCGTCTATCACTTCTATTACGGCAACGCCGACGCCGACCCCGGATCGATCCTGACCTGCTTCCCGTACAGCCGCCGTCCGGGGCGGAAGGGCACCGGACAGATCAGTACCACCAGCTATTCCGTTCCAGTGGGGGCGACGCCATTCTGGGCGGACCACTTCGATCGGTACCGCGTCTGCCACACGGGCATCCAGGAGCGCTTCGGCGCCCGCTCGATTCGGGTCACGCACCCCGCCGGGCTCGAGCTCGAAGTCGTGGAGAACCCAGGCGACGGCCGCCGGCCGTGGACGACGTCCGAGATCTCGGCCGACGTGGCGATTCGCGGCTTCTTCGGCGCCACCATGTCCATGCGCGACATCGAGGAGCAGGAGACGTTCCTGGTTCACGCGCTCGGATTCCGCAAGGTCGGCGTCGAGGGCGCCCATCACCGCTTCGAGATTCCGAACGGCGGCCCGGACCGCACGATCGAGCTCCTGCACGAGCCCACCCGGCCCCAGGGGAGCTGGACCTTCGGTGCCGGGACGGCTCATCACCTCGCGTTCCACGTGGACACCGATGAGGCCCTCATCGAGCAGAAGGCGTTGTACGAGGAGCTTGGCTACACCGACACGTCGGAAGTGAAGGATCGCTTCTATTTCCACTCGATGTACGTCCGGTCGCCGGGCGGGGTGCTGGTCGAGTGCACCGCCAATGTGCCGGGCGGCTTCTACGTGGACGAGTCGCCCGAAGAACTGGGTACCCATCTGAACTTGCCGCCCTGGTACGAGGATCAACGGGACGTGATCCTGAGCCAACTCGAGCCCGTCATCGTGCCGGAGGCCAACCGGCCGAAGGCAGGGGCGGTACGTTCGACACCGGCCGTGGCGGTGCCGCCGCCGCCGCGCAGCATCACCCTGTCGCGCACTCGCGCCGAGTTCTCGAAGCGGCACTGATCCGGGCCCGTGGGTCAGGCAGCAGTCTGGCAGCGGCCACACGCCCGATTGCTTGACACTGCCGCAGGCGGGGACGTATACCATCTGCGGCTACAGAATCATATTTCGCCCTGCGCAGTGTCCGGCGAACCGGCGGTTCGTACGTCGAGGCGGGTCTTCCGCCTGCGCCAAGGACCTGCTGAGGACAGGCGCATACCCGCAGGGAAGGGAGCAACGGTGAAAGTCGGCATCGGACGGACCACGGCCATCGCGACGCTGGCGGTGCTCGCGTGCGCGGGTACGGCGCGCGCCCAAGTAGATTTCTCCGGCGAGTGGACGGTGGTCCGCTCGATGGACAACACGGAGAACCCGTGGGTGGGCGACTGGGTCGGGCTGCCGCTCAACGCCGACGGCCTGGCTCGCGCGGAGGGATGGGACGCGTCGATCCTGAGCCTGCCGGAGTATCAGTGCCGGCCGCACGGCTGGGCCTACATCTATCGCGGCCCGACGCAGATGCGCATCACCAAGGAAGTCGATCCCTTCACCCGCGAAGTGGTCGCGTACCAGCCCGAATGGCATCAGTCCACCAACATGCCGGTGTATCTCGACGGCCGCGAGGCGCCGCCCGAGGAAGCCAACCACACCTGGGGCGGGTTCTCGACCGCGACGTGGGAAGGTGACGTCCTGCGGATCACCACCTCGCACCTGAAGGAGGACTACATCCGCCGCAACGGCGCGATGGCGAGCGATCAAGCCAAGGTGACGAGCTTCTGGATCCGCCGCGGCGACTACCTCACCTGGATCAACATCATCCACGACCCGATCTACCTCGCCGAGCCGCTGATTCGCAGCTCCGAGTACCGCCTGACGCTCAACTCGCAGGTGCCGGCGCATCCGTGCACGTCGGCGTTCGAAGGGCTGGAGAAGGGCCAGGTGCCGCACTACCTGCCCGGCGAGAACCAGTTCCTCAAAGACGTCCGCCAGCGCTACGGCCTGCCTGCGAACGGACCCACCGGGGGAGTGGCCACGATGTATCCCGAATACCGGAAGTCGATTCAACCCGGCGAGTGGTCGCAGGGCGACAAGCGCGCAGTGGGGGGGACGGCGTTCTGATGGCACCTGGGGGACGGACCACTCGACTGGCAATCGCCGCCGCGGCCGCGGCACTCGGACTGCTCTCGTTCACCGCGGTCGTGCCGCTCGGCGCGCAGGCGGCGGGCGGCAGCGGCGAGTTCCGCGTATTGCCGGTGCGGGGCAACATCTACGTGATCACCGGCGCGGGCAAGAACATCACCGCATCGGTCGGCAAGGACGGCGTCATGCTCGTGGATTCCGGTCCGGCGAACCTGGCGGAGAAGACCCTGGCCGTGGTGCGCGATCTGGCTCGCCGCGTGACGTCGTCGCCGATGCCGGCGAGGTCGTGCGTCGGCATGGCGCAGGGGTGCCAGTGGTGGAGCAGTTCCGAACTGCTGCCGACGACGGCGAGCCCGCGGGCGCCACGCCCCATCGGCTTCATCATCAACACCAGCGACGACCCTGACGATGTCGGCGGCAACGCCGTGATTGGCGCGGCCGGCCGCACCTTCGGCGTGCGCAACATCGACAACACCAGTCCCGGCGCGTCCGTGGTGGCGCACGAGAACGCCGTCCTGCGTCTGAGCCGCAGCGGGCAGGACAAGCTGGTCGCGAGCGAGAGCTACGCCGGCCGTGACAAGAAGCTCAACTTCTTCAACGGCGAAGGCGTGGTCGTGACGCACCCCGATTCGGCGCATACCGATGGCGACAGCATCGTCTACTTCCGCGGCTCCGACGTGCTCGCGGTCGGCGACGTCGTCAACATGACGAACTATCCGGTGATCGACACCGCCCGCGGCGGCACGGTCAACGGCCTCGTCGAGGCCCTCAACTGGATTCTCGACGTGTGCGTCGTCGAGCACATGATGGAAGGGGGCACGATTGTCGTGCCCGGACACGGCCGGCTGATGGACACCGCGGACGTCGCCTACTACCGCGACATGGTCACGATCATGCGCGACCGCGTGCGCGAGATGAGCAAGCGCGGCATGACGCTCGAGCAGATCAAGGCGGCGCGGCCGACACGCGACTACGACGGCCGCTACGGCAAGAACCCGCAGTGGACGCCGGCGATGTTCGTCGAGGCGATCTACAAGACGCTTCCCAAGGCATCGTAGGACATCTCGCATGCGCCGGTTCCTGACCTTGTGCGCGGCTGTTGCCGCGCTGTCTTCGATGCCGATCGCGGCCCAGCAGGGCCGGCAGGGCGCGCCCGGTCCGGGCGGCCGCGGTGGCCCGGCGGGCCCGCCGCCGAGCGGCCGTGCGCAGGCCCCCTTCGATCTCTCGGGGTACTGGGTGTCGCTCGTCACCGACGACTGGCGCTACCGGATGCTGACGCCGCCCAAGGGCAATGCCGACTATCTCCCGGCGAATGCCGAGGCGCGGCGCGTGATGGGCGAGTGGGACCCGGCCAAGGACGAGGCCGCGGGCGAGGCGTGCCGCGGCTACGGCGCCGGCGGTGTGATGCGGCTGCCGGGGCGTCTGCACATCACCTGGGAGAACGACAACCTGCTGAAGATGGATCTCGACGCGGGCACCCAGACCCGCCGCTTCCAGTTCGGCCAGGCGCCCGCGGCAGCGGGTGAGCCGACGTGGCAAGGAGTGTCGACGGCGCGGTGGCAGTTTCCAGGGGGCCGCGGCCGCGGGCCGGTGACCACCGGGCAACTCGTGGTCACGACCACCCGCCTGAAACCGGGCTATCTGCGGAAGAACGGGATTCCCTATAGCGCCAACGCCGTGATCACCGAATACTTCGTGCGCCTCGTGGACGATGGGCAGGAGTATCTGGCGGTGACGACGATGGTGGACGACCCACAGTACCTGGCGCTGCCATACGTGAAGACGTATCAGTACAAGAAGCAGGCCGACGCCGCCGGGTGGGCGCCGACACCGTGTGTCGCGCGCTGAAGGCTCCCGGCTTCGGGCATGGTCGGGCGGGTCTGAAGACCCGCCCCCACGTACGTGGGTCCGCTCACCGGCCTTAGCCTTGCGACCTTAGCCTTCGGTCGTGGGGGCCGCCTTCAGGCGGCCCTCCGCTGAAGTACGATCCCGCCCGATGGATCCCCTGAGCGGCGAGTACCCGCTCAAACAGCTCGAACGTGTGGTGTTCGGCGCCGGCAGCATCGCCCGCCTCGGGAACGAGGTCGAGCGGCTCGGCGCATCACGCGAGGTCGTCGTCACCGGCCGCACGCTCGGCGCCTCGCCTCTCCTCGATCGCGTCACCGCCGCACTGGGCACGCGCTGCGTCCACGTCTTCACCGGCGCACGTCAGCACGTGCCGTCACCGTCGGTGGCCGACCTCGCGCAGGCGCTCGACGCCCACCGCGCCGACTGTGTGGTGAGTTTCGGCGGCGGCAGCCCGATCGACGCGGCAAAGGCGGCCGCGGCGACGACCCGCTCGTGGCTCCCGCACATCGCCGTGCCGACGACGCTGTCGGCAGGGGAGTTCACCGCCGTCGTGGGGATCACCGACCCCGCCACGCTCGTGAAGCACGCCATCGTCGATCCGCGTCTGGCACCGCGCGTCGTCGTGCTCGATCCCGAGCTCACGGCGGAGACGCCGCGATGGCTCTGGGCCGCGTCCGCCATGCGCGCGGTCGATCACGCCGTCGAGACGCTCTACGCGGACCACCGGCACCCGGTGTCGGCGGCGCAGGCCGAGCGGGGCCTGGCGTTGCTGGCTGCGCACCTGGGCCCATCGCTCGACCCGGCGGCGCTGGACCATCGCCTGCACTGTCAGACCGCGGCGTGGATGTCCGTGCAGGGGATCGCCTACGCGGGCCTGGGGCTGTCGCACGCGCTTGGTCACCAGATCGGGCCGCGCTGGAACGTGGCCCATGGGGTGACCTCATGCATCATGCTGCCGCACGCCATGCGCGTGATCGCCGGCCGCACCCCCGAGCGCTTCGAGGCCATTGCCCGCGCGCTCGGCGTGCCGTTCGATCGTGCCGAGCCGATCGCCGGCGCCCGCGCGTGCGCCGGCGCGGTGGCGGCACTGGTGGCGCAGCTCGAACTGCCGGCGCGGCTCCGCGAGGTTGGCGTGCCGCAGGAGGGTCTCGACGACGTCGCCGCGGTCGTGCACGAGGTGATGAGCCACCATCCCCGGGCCGGCGCTGCGGTGTCGCACGCCGATATTCGCGCAGTACTCGCCGCCGCCTATTGATCGGGCGCGGAGCGCCCAATGTCGGGGCGTTGTGCAATGCCGTCCGGCTTGGCTAGAATCAATCGATCCTCGAACTAGACTTCGCATAGCGAAGTCGAACCAGCACACAACAGTTTGCGTCGAGAAGCAGGCCCGCGAGTTGCGGCGGCCCTGGGGCGGGTCTGAAGACCCGCAGCCACGTACTGCCATTCGTCGGGCGGGGCTTCAGCCCCGCCGTTTCGTGTCAGAGAAAGGAACCGCTCTTCATGCTGAAGGCCACTGCAGGAAAGATCATGCCGACGACCATCACGGGCTCGCTGCCGCGCCCGAGCTGGTATACGGAAAACCTGGGCACGCGCTCGTTTCTGGACGCGATGGTGCTGTCGCGGTTCCGCGAGCAG
>Ga0157380_10002721_pt1 | contig 11991 bp, 17 predicted proteins | sample S35metaG_FD_119757 | JGI IMG/M metagenome (GOLD analysis project Ga0157380, IMG submission 119757) | Switchgrass rhizosphere microbial communities from Kellogg Biological Station, Michigan, USA - S3-5 metaG | ecosystem: Host-associated > Plants > Roots > Rhizosphere > Soil | place: USA...
GACGAAGTTGGTCGAGAGCGTTCGGTACCCGTTGGAGGAGGACTTCGAGGAGTCCACCGAGTACGGTGTCCCGAAGGGTCAGAGGCTCGGACCGCCATTCAGGGCGGGCTATGACTTCCGCTGGTGGGACTTGGCGACGCGGTACACCTGGCGATTCCTCGCCGAGTGCGACGCAGACCAGCTCCGTGCTCTCCACAACCAGGCCCTGGAGGCCGACAACCGCCTGATCTTCAACCGCGTGATGAAGCAGATCTTCAACAACACCACGAAGGTCGCCGAAATCGACGGTGAAGATGTGAACGTCTACCCCTTCTACAATGGCGACTCGCAAGTGCCGCCAAAGTGGAAGCTCACGACGTTTGCCGCCAGCCACCAGCACTACGTCACATCAGGTGCTGGCACGGTTGTCTCGGGCGACCTCGACGACCTCCAGAACTTGCTCACCGAGCACGGCTACACCACCATGAACGGGTACCAACTGCTCCTGTTCGTCAATCCGTCGGAGGGTACGGTCATTCGTGGCTTCACCCGTGCCGGCGGTGCCAAGTACGACTTCATCCCGACGTCCAACGTCGGCGGTGGAATCATCCTGGCGGCGAACGGTGGGATCATCGGTGCTCCCACCATGGTGAACCTGCCCGGGCTGCTGACCATCGGAACCTACGGCCAGTTCGTCATCATCGAGGAGGACTACATCCCCGATAACTACATGGCGGCGCTGGCGAGCAAGGGTCCGAACAACATCGGCAACCCGGTCGGTATCCGTGAGCATGAGCGGGCCAGCCTCCGTGGTCTGAAGCTGCTCAAGGGCGCTCAGCACGACTACCCACTGATCGACTCGTACTACTCCCACGCCTTCGGTACCGGTATCCGGCATCGTGGTGCGGGAGCGGTCATGGAGATCACGGCAGACGCCACCTACGACGTTCCGGCGGCGTACGCCTAACCCATCGTCCCTGGTCGGTTGGGCAGCCTGATCGGCCAGGGACACCTCACGGGGAAAGGAAAACATGACCCGAGAAATCGACCCAGATGACATTGCCAACGAAAACCTGAGCTACGAGGAGTACGAGTACCTCCGCGTTCGGGGCCGGCTTCCGAAGGGGTATCCTGCGATGGACCCCCCAGACGACGAGGGTGGCGAAGACGACGAGGACCAGAGCGAGTACCTGCCCTCTCGTGTGACCCCCCTCGAAGACCAGTCCGTCCCAGTCATGGGCAACAGAGGCGGGATCGTCGAAGACTCCGGCGAGCTCGACGGCGTTGGCGGCAACTACTCCAACGAGGAGGGTTGAACAACGACAAGCGTCGTGCCGAGTTGGCGAAGCGCGGTTTGTCCGTCGCCGGCAACAAGGAAGTGATGATCAGTCGCTTGCGTCGCTTCGACAGCGAAGAGCTGTACGACGACGACTACGAGACGACTGACGAGTCGGAATCCGAGTAGGAAGGAGGGCATGGTGAACCGTAGCGTTGAGGAACAAACACGAGCATTGCTTGGTGAGACCATTCCGGTGGGCGGCGACGCTGCGGACACCATGTTTTCCGACGACGAGATCGAAGACTTGTTGGAGAAGGGGTTCGGTGACCCCAATGCTGCTGCCTATTACGGCTGGATGGAAAAGGCAGCGAACTATGCGGCTCTAGTGAATGTCAATGAAGGTAACGCTGCTCGAGAGCTGAGCGACCTTCAGCGACAGGCAATCCGCATGGCAGATCGCTATGTTGGCTATGTTGAGACTCCCTCACGAGGTCGAGCTCGAATGGGCCAAATCGTTCGGGTGACTGACTGATGTCGGCACTTTCCGAGCTTCAGGTTCGAGATCGGTTGATGAACTACTTCATCCGTACCGATCCTCTTCACATTGTTCTTCATCGCCCTGTTGTTGCCACAACGGCAGCCGGAGGTCGAGCAGAAACTTCAGTCACCGACTTGGCGGAACAGACGTTCCATATCTATCCGTTCAAGCGACGGTTGACCCAGGAATATGTTCACAACCCCCAGACGTTTGGTGAGGAGAGAGTCGAGAAGATTCTCTGGATTCTCATCTTTGACCGGGGTTCGGACATCCAGATCGGCGACTACTTCGACCCGTCCCTCGATACAACTCCGACAACGGATCGACTATTGGCCGGGCGGTACGACACGGTTTTCATCTCTGCTCGCCTCTGGGACAGAGGTCAGGCAGGTTTGATGTATCGAGGTTAGCATGCCATTCGGCGACAAGGTAAACTTCCGAGATGAACGCGGTAGATTCCGTAAGGCCAAGCAGTTTGAGAAGAACGAGTTTTGGCAGTTGGATGGTACCTTGTTCAAAGGTCTAGCTAACTTCGAGTTCAAGACCGGCGATGGTGTGGCTGAGGCCATGAAGAAGTTCGCTGACAAGCTAGTGACCTACGCTCGCAACAATGCTCCCTGGGAAGATAGAACAGGAGACGCTCGGGCAGGACTTGTTGCAGATGTGGTTGCCGATGACAAAGAGATGACCCTGACTCTCAAACATACCGTTGACTACGGTGTCTGGCTTGAGATCAGATGGGGCGGGAGATACGCCATCATCATTCCTACGGTAGAACAACTGGGCCCCGAAATCTACAACGAAATGCGGGGCATGTGTGGGGAGATAATCTACTATGTCGACTAGAACTTGGGCATACCAGAGAATGATCGGTCATGCCCCGCTGGTGGCTTTAGTGCCAGGCGGAGTCCATCAGACGACATCGGTGGAGCATACTCCACACCTGAAGCCTTACTTGATCTACCGGCAGACGAGTGATACCTCCACGATGAGGGGTGACGACGTCGAACAGTTCAGGACTCTTGGTTACATGATCTTTGCTCATGACGTGCCGGGGGACTACCTGAAGATCGACGCTATCCTGGAGGTGCTGAGAACACTGTTTCAGGATATCGTGGACCAGGCCAATGGGGTTGTCAAGAGTCTCTGGCTTGAGACCAGTGACGACGACCGGGATGACGACATGGGTACCATCCTGAAGTTTGCTCGTATTCAAGTTACCTACAAGGCTTAGGAGGCCTGATGAAGAACGTAAGGTGGACTCGAGCGGCTGCGAACAAGTCTCGAGTTCTTCGTACCAAAGACCTTGACCGGCTTGGAATCAAGCACAAGGGTCAAGACCTTGTTTGGAACAAGGACAACAACTTCACGCTCGAGATGAGCAACCAGATGAGTGATTCTCTGGTGGAGAAGCTTCCCGAGTTCATCGCAACTGACGCCGATGGGGTGGATGAGACCTCAGAAGTTCAGGACCCGATGACATCACTTGCATCATCGACGGCTGGATCGGATGAGGGCTCTCCCGAGGAGTCCGAGGCGTCCGGCGACGATGAGGTGCAAGCATCGACCGGTCGACGGTCGAGGAATCGGTAGGGAAGCGCACGGACGATGGAGATTCGATGCTCATCTAAGTTGCATGGGCGATTGTTGGATGACGGGCTTCTTGAAGTCAGTTGCGACAGTCGATTCTGCGGCAAAGAACCGGGCGTCGTTGTGCTTCATCGTTTCAAGCCAGAGACCGGGGAGTTAGTCGAAACTCTCAAGTTCAAGGCACCCCAACATCCACCTCGTTCAGAAAGGACTAGCTAGATGCCTCTAGCAGATCCGGCGTTGCCTTACGGCCTTCGGGACGTCAAGATCACGCCCATCAACGCGGATGGCTCACTGGGAACACCCGTCGATCTCCCCGCTGCTCAAACCCTGAGCTTCAGCGAAGCTGAGGAATATCAGGAACTGAGAGGCGACGATCGACTCGTGGCCGTTCATGGTCAGGGTCCAACTGTCGAATGGGAACTGGAGGCTGGTGGCATTTCGCTCGAAGCCTGGCAGGCCATGTCCGGCGGTGACCTCTCTGAGATTGGGTCCACACCCACTCAGGTGAAGTCCCTGACCAAGAAGGTGACACACGCCCGTCCCTATTTCCGCATCGAGGGTCAAGCGATCAACGATGTATACGGGGACACGCACGTGGTCATCTACAAGGCGAAGGTTACGGAGAACATCGAGGGAGAGTTCGCCGATGGCGAGTTCTTCATCACCAGTTGCTCCGGACAGGGAATCGGCGATGCCAACGAGGACCTGTACACCTTCACCTGGAACGAGACCCAGGAAGCAATCTCGGCAGGACAGAACGAAATCCAGCTCATCGCCAGCAATGGTACGGGCGGAACGTTCACCATCACCTACAGTGCACAAACCACTACGGCCCTGGATTGGGACTCGACGGCTCAGGAAGTTGAGGATGCCCTCGTGGCACTCTCGAACATTGCTCCTGGGGATGTCAACGTCACCGGTTCGGCAGGGGCTTGGTATGTCGAGTTCACCGGTACGTTGGCAGCGACCAATGTGGCGCAGATGACGCTCGGCACCGGTTCACTCACCGGCGGCGGCGCTGCAGTTTCCACCATCCAAGAAGGCTCGGCAACGTAGTCTTCACCCATCCCGGAACCCTAGGAGGTCAGAGGAAATGGCAACAAAGCGAGCAGGAGCTCCAGCAGGACTGGCAGAAGCCAAGAAAAAGCTGGAGACTCCGAAGCAACGAGCAACAGAGGCCCTCGAGAGTCCCACTCCTGCAAAGCAGTGGAAGAAAAAGACTTCCGAGGGCCTCTATGTTCGTGTTCCGAGCGGTAACACCGCATACATTCGCACTCCTGGCATGAACGTGTTTCTTGAGCAGGGGTTGATCCCCAACGCGCTTCTGCCTCTCATCACTGAGTCCCTCAATCGGGGAGGTCCACCAAAGGATGAGGACTTGGCTTCCTTGCTCAAGGACAAGAAGAAGTTGCAGGTGATCATCGACCTGGCCAATGGGGTTACGGTCTACTGCTGCGTCGACCCGGAAGTACACGAGGTTCCGTACTACGACGATGATCACGAGAAGGCGGGGCAGGTCATTCCGATCGGAAGCAAAGATCGAGACGAAGATCTGCTGTACGTCGACGAGGTCGACTTCAATGACAAGATGTACATCTTCGGCGTTGCCACTGGGGGTGTCGAGGCCCTCGAGAGGTTTCGTGAAGAACAAGGGCTTGATGTGGGGGTTGTTCAATAACGCTCAACTCTGGCATCAGAGGCCTTCTCAACTCGTCGACATAACTGATGGTTACGAGGCTTATTGCTTTGACGAAGCAGTGGCATACTTCGGACACCGGATTCAGGAAGAGGTTGAGAAGATAACCGACAAGAACACGAAGACACAGGAAAGGAAACGCAAGAACAAGCTGTTGCAGCTTCTAGGCGTTCCTGCTGAGCAAAGATTCCGTCAGATCACTCGTTAGGAGGTGAATCGTGCCAATGAACAACCTGGGCGTAGCTCAGGGTTCCATCAAGATCAATACCAGTGACCTGAAGAACGCGGACCTCGCTCTGCGCTCGGCAGGCGGTAGCATGGTAAACTTCGGAATGCAAGCCGTGGGAGCGTTTGCTGCCATTGTTGGCGAAGCGGCGAAGTTTGAGAAGGAGATGGACTTTGTCCAGGCTGTTACCAACTCCTCGGCGGGGGAGATGGAGGCACTTAAGAACAAGGCGATCGAACTTGGTAAGGAGTCCATCTTCGGACCTGTTGCTTTGTCTCAGGCCTTTGTGGACTTGGCCAAGGCGGGAGCTTCGGTTGAGGACATCATTGGAGGTGTGGGTGAGGCGTCGGTGCAGCTTGCTACGGCGGCCGACGTCGAAATCCCGTTTGCTGGTGAGAACCTCATCAACATTCTCAACACCTTCAAACTGGGAGCTGAGGACGCGACTTACGTTGCTGATCAGTTGGCTGGAGCTGCCAACGCATCGTCGGTGGATCTTGCTGACATGGTTACTACCATGCGATACGCGGGTCCTGTTGCTCAGGCCATGGGGGTATCGTTTGAGGAAGTGAACCAGGCCCTCTCAGTTCTTGGTCGAGTCGGTATCAAGGGTTCAACTGCTGGTACTTCACTTCGGTTCATGATGACTCGGTTGGTACCGGACACCGACAAGGCCAAGGATGCCATCAGAGGCCTTGGCTTGAATATCGACGAAGCTACTGGTTCGGTGGTTGAGTTCAGCAATACGGACGGTTCCCTTAAGGACCTGGCTGATATCATGCAGGTTCTCCAGGATAAGACCAAGGGTCTTACCGACCAACAGAAGATCGCCGTAGTCAATGACATCTTTGGTGTTCGAGCCATGCCGTCGGTGTTGGAGTTGATGAATGCTGGCAAGGATGGCTTTGCTGAGCTGACTGCCGAGATTGAGCGAACTACTGCCGCTGATGTTGCAGCCAAGAGGATGGATAACCTTGATGGCTCCATCAAGCGGTTGAAGGCCACACTGAGTGCCATCATGATCGACGCAGGTGGGCCATTCCAGACTATGGTGAAGGATTGGGTTGATGGTCTTCGTGACCTCCTCATCGCTTTTGACAACCTTCCCGAACCCATCAAGAACCTCCTTGTGGGAAGTCTTCTGGCTGTAGGAGTACTGTCTTTGCTGGCAGGTGGGTTCTTGTTGACCATTGGTAATATGGTCCGAGCTGTCCGAGTGATTTATGAGATTGCTAATGCTTTTGGGGTCTTGGCTGGAGGCATGGGTCGAGTCATTACCATGAACGGGGCTTTGACGGTGAGTTTGCTTGCCTCGCCTTGGTTCTGGTTGGTGGTTGCGATCGCAGCGGTCATTGCCATTCTGGTTGTACTTTGGTTCAAGTGGGATGCTTTCCGGGAGTTTGTCAAGGACTTCTGGGAAGATCTCAAGCAAGCGGCTCAGGATGTTGGTGAGTGGTTTGCCAATGCCTGGGAAGAGGTCAAGGCCTTCTTTAGCAACTGGGAAGAGTGGTGGGGCAGGGCCAAGGAAGCTGTTCAAGTAGCCTGGGATGCTATCAAGGGATTCTTCAGTGACTTGGGTAGCGGTATCGCTGGCTTCTTTACTGGAGTCTGGGACGACATTGTAAGTGGACTGTCGGATGCTGGGGGAGCCATTGGGGACTTCTTCAGTGACATCGGGGGCTGGTTTGCGGACCTACCTGGACTAGTCGGCGGCTATGCTGAGAAGGCCGTGAAGTTGGTTATCAATGCTTTCAAGCAGTTGTCCTGGGGTAGAATCGGTCAAGCCATCGGTTTTGCCGTGGGTCGATACATTCGACTGGTGTTTTACGACATCCCCCAGAAGACAGCAGAGGGCTTGGCCAATGCGGTCAGGAAGTTCTGGGAGTGGTACAATAACATCCTCGATGTTCTCCATGACATAGAGTGGGGGATGATTAACTGGGCTGGTGGTACCATGTCCAGCTTCTTCAACACCATTGGGGGTTGGCTTAGCCAGATTCCGGGGCTGTTCATCAGCTACATGACCCAGGCGATTGCCTGGCTGATGACCTCAGTGCCTCAGTTCGCCTCAGCTGCATGGAATATTGGCTGGAGTATCTTCACCAACATCATCGAACTGTTCGTCAAGACCATTCCGCTGAAGATCGCTGAGTACGGTTGGCAGGCCATCAACTGGTTGATCACTCATGTCGATGACTTCTTCAAGGCTGCTTGGGATATCGGCAGCAACATCTTTAACGGGATCATCGACTTCGTCTCTGACTTGCCGGGCAAGGTTCTCGGCTTCATCACCGATGCTGTGAACATTGTCAGAAATGCTGCTGGGTCGGCCTTTGAGGCCGCTAAGGACTTTGGTGAAGGATTCTGGAATGGATTCCGAGATGGAATCTTTGGTTCACCAAAGACTAAGATCGAGTACGCTCTCATGGATATGGATGACCAGGCGGATGCCACACTGGCTCACATCAATCGCAGTATCCGTAGCCTCAATCGACTGGGAGCTACAATTCCTGTAACCATGGGTGGAGCTTCACTGGGAATGGGAGCAGGTGCCGTTACCAATAACTACAATCAGCATGGCCCCTTGATTGGTGAAGCAGTGATTCGAGACGACACTGACATCGACAAGTTGGCCAAGCGATTGGATGAACGACAGTCTGCTCGTCAGGCGTCCATTGGACGTAGGACCCTAGTGGGAGCGGTGAGCTGATGGAAGTGATCTGGAACGAAGTTTCATCGGCCACCATCCCTGAGTTCTATTGTGGAAAGGTCACCCGGTCAATCGTTGGTGAACATCGAGGAACCATGGTGCCGATCCCGGGTCGAGATGGTGCTTGGTACTTTCCTGAGGAGCGAGGTCGTCGACTGATCACCCTTCAGTGTTGGGTGATGATCGACGAGGTTGACCCTATCTCACGACGAGATGCTTTCCGTGAGGTGGCTGATTGGCTGGATGTGAATCAGGAAGCCAAGTTGGAACTGGCTGACATGCCGGGTAAGTACTACATGGGTGTCCTGATGGATCCGCCCGAGCCAGATGAATGGCGAGAGGTGGGTACGTTTGATCTGGAGTTTTCAGTTCAACCATACGCCTATTCGGACAATGCCACGTCTATCCAGTGGGATGTGAACCAGAACGATAGCTGGACTTACGACTTCGACATCGTGGCAGCCACCTACCCCATCATCGAGGTTACCAACATGGGTGCATCCTCCATTGATGGGATGATTCTTGGAATCAATGACGCCTTCCTTAGCTATGCAGGTTCGATCGGTGTGGGACAGACCATCACGATCAACTCCATCGGCATGGCGGTGTTGGTAGGAACCAACGATGATGTCATGTTGACTGGCGTTTACGATCCTGGCGATCTCATCATGGCAACTGTTTCGGGGTCCTTCCCGATTCTTATGCCGGGAGTTAACGATCTCTCGGTTGCGGGAAGTGACGCCACTGACGACCTCAGAGTCAAGATTTACTACCGGAAGAGGTACAGGGACTAGACATGGGTACTTTGCAGGGTGACACCCTGAACTGGGATCAGAATACCCGCTACACGATGGGGTACTATGGCAACCGAGGCGATGGAACCAGCAACTGGTACGTCGTTACTCGGACCTTCAACGGCGGAAACGTTTCGATCGGAGCGACGACCGATGCTGCGGCCGTAACTGGCGATGGGAGCGTCATAGCGCTTCTCAAAGCGATCCGTGGATTCTTCAAGCGAGAAGATGATCCTGCTGCTTCGCTTGATTACGGAATCCCTGCCATGGCGATTCGCAGAGACGCTCCTACGGCAGACGGTGCTGCTGGGGACTATGTTCCCCTCCACGTTGACGCCCTTGGTCGACTTCGAGTCGTAGGCAGCCATCCGGAAGATGGGGTTCACACCAGCGGTGACTACGGTATGTTTGCCCTCGGGGTAAGCAATACTGCCAAGGCTGCATTTGGAGCTAATGGTGACTACACCCCCAATGCGTTCGGGCTTGCTGGAGAGTCATACATGACTCCAGTTCCCAACGGGGACTCAGCCTGGGCGGCATCGGTTTATGCTGCTCATGCAGCAGCAAGTGGGGTTATCAAGGCATCAGCGGGAAAACTGTACGCAGTCAAGGTTACCAATGACAACGCGGCTGCTCAGTTGGTGATGTTCTTCAACTTGACAGCAGTTCCGGTTGATGGCACGGCTCCGCTCTTTGCCGTCTACGTACCAGCAAAAAGTACTCTGCCTCTCGACTTCCTGGACCTCGGAAGATATTTCACAACAGGTATCTGTTGGAGTAACTCTTCAACATTCGCTACCAAGACCATCGGCGCAGCTGACTGCTCAGTGGCTGCTACCTACCTGTAGGAGACCCTCATGGCCAACCTCACCACTCAGGGCGCCACCGCAGTCATTGATGGAACTGCGATTCCGGCCACCCTCTACATGCAAATCCACACCGCCGATCCCACCAACGCGGGGACGAATGCCATAGCAGCCGGTATGACGGCAAGAGTGGCTTTCACCCGAAGTGCAGCAGTAGCAGGTGTGGCAAGTAATGCTAACGTTGTCGGATGGATTCCGTACACAGTTAACGAGACCATCACCCACTATTCCTGCTGGAGTACGGTGAGTGGAGGTTTCTGTTGGTTTGTCGGGGCCTTGGATACACCAGTTCCTGCCGTGATTGGGGACTCGGTTTTCTGGCCCGTCGGCGACTTCGAGTTCGAAATGCACCACTGGTAAGGAGCAGCCATGACCTTCGGCAACATCGAAATCACCCCCGGCTCAGGAGCACCTGTAGCTGTTGATACCATAATTGGAGATGGCTTCCAGCGAGTCAAGTTGGTGGATGGAACTGAGGGAGGTGGTGATGAGATTCCGGGTGATGCTACAAATGGCCTGCTGGTAAAAAACAGTGCTAAGTTTGCATCTGCGGCCACCTTGACCAATCAGACCGACCAAGCGACAAATGTGACGCTTTGTGCGTCAAATGCGGCTCGTAAGGGACTGATTGTCTACAATGATTCACCTTCGACAATGTACTTGAAGTATGGGGCTACAGCAAGTGCTACCAGCTTCACGGTCAAAATCCCCGCAGATGGATACTGGGAAATGCCAGATCCCGTTTACACTGGCCAGATCGATGTGATCTGGTCATCCGACTCTACCGGGAGTGCCCGAGCAACGGAGCTCTAACATGATGAGCGGACCTCCTCCTGGACTAGTTCTGGGAGCCTTTGTACCCCAGACGGTTAACGTCACACCTGGATCTTCTGCTCTTGCTGGCTTGATGGTTAAGATGGGGCAGTGGTTTGAAAGTATGTCAGTTCTTACATCAGCTGCTTCCTTTGCAGTTACGGGGGGCATTGGATACCACTTGAACGCGGTAGTGGATGCCTCGATCAACTGGACGAGTTGTCACAAGACAATGTTTTGGGATAACTCTACTACTAGGGCTTACCCGGCATACAGCATTGGTGCTGCTCTGACCAACACAGGAAGTCTTTGCGTGAATAACTCCGCAGGTACGTATACATCAGCTTCAACCAGTTCTTCAACCATTCCGTTCACCTGGGCTACTGACTCGGACAAGATTCACACTGCGACAAGGGCGTTGGCACTATGCTAGTCGCTAAGCCCATCCTCTCCAAAACGACAATCTGGAATCCTACGTGGACAAATATCACGATGGGTTCGTCCGTTAGTTGGGGTCAATATACTCGACTGGGACGATGGATTGAGTTCACTGCCTTGCTTAACCTTGCAGCTGGATTCTCCATGGCTTCTCAGCCTGGATTAACTCTCCCCTTCGAGGCCGCCTTTGTGCCTTCTGCTGCGTCTTTTGAAGCTACTGCAGTGGACCAAGGCACTATGGTGTATGAGTTAGGATTTACCAATCCCAGTACTACTTCAGCAGGTAGATTGGTATGTTGGACTGCTAACGCCACGAATGCTGTAGAAGCTGCCGTTTCTAACACTGTTCCGTTTTCTTGGGGAAACACGGATGCAGTTCAGGTTATTGGACACTACTTAGCAAAGGATGCGGTATGAGTCGTACAGCTCTAGATCCCGTCCAAGGCTTGGTAACATGGACTCCTACGTGGGCTAATGTCACGATGGGTTCCTCAACTAGTACGGGTTGGTATGTTCGTTTAGCCCAGCGTTGGATTGTTTTCGAAGCAGTTTTGACCACGGCGTCTGGTTTTGCCTTTACTGGAAATCCTCGGTGCAACCTTCCTGTTCCAGCCCATGGGGGTTGGGTTATTGGACCCCAGTTCAATGGTAAGGCATACTCCAGTGGAGGAACTAAGTGTCCTCTGTTTTTCGACCAAAACGGGGACGCAAATAATGCCCCGTATCCGGTGGCCATGAACCAGACTGGCACCTACTCGGTGTGGGCATATGTCTCTAGTACGGTTCCCTTTAACTGGGGGACATCCGGAGATCAACTCATCGTTCATGGACGATACCCAGCAGCGAGCATACTATGAGTCTTACCCTTCTTCGACATCATGAGTCTTTGGATGAAGCTATCAATGCTGTAGCCATGCTTGGGACTCATCTACCATTGACCGAGACAGCGCTTGCTGGTACGATTTTCCCCGATGCTAGCATGAACTGGCGGGCTGGGCTTATCTCTGGATCAGGTGTGACTCCTAATAGTATCACTGCCCCAGACGGTCGTCCAGCAGC
>Ga0157380_10002722_pt1 | contig 11991 bp, 12 predicted proteins | sample S35metaG_FD_119757 | JGI IMG/M metagenome (GOLD analysis project Ga0157380, IMG submission 119757) | Switchgrass rhizosphere microbial communities from Kellogg Biological Station, Michigan, USA - S3-5 metaG | ecosystem: Host-associated > Plants > Roots > Rhizosphere > Soil | place: USA...
ACGAGTGCCCGGCCAGGCACGGCCCGGCGGCTCCTCCGCCACCGGTGGGTGGTTTCGCCGCCCTTCCAGCCACCCTTCGAGTTCTGCGGGGAAGGCGTACACCGAGTCGCGCCGATCGTGGAGGTGACGATGGACCGGCAGACCTTCCCGTTTTTCCCATCGCCGCACCGTGGTGACGTCGCGTTTCAGGTACGCGGCGATTTCCTTCCAGGAATGGAGCCGATCGTTCGTCGCAGGGGCCTGCGGATCCATCTCAAGTTTCTCGGGTGGAGCACTATACCTCCTTCCGAGGCAGCCCTCGTGCCTCGCGGCATCACTAGGCATTAGCGGGTGCACCTTGATGCCCGTTGTCACGATCAGCACGAGACAGCCATGGTTGGAGCCACAGCAAACAAGGAGGCTCCAATGCGTGACTGTGGATTTTGGGAAAGCTTTTATCAGCTCTTGCGAAGGACTCGCAGATGGACGGCGGTCGTGGGCTGCGTGCTGGCCGTGACAGCGACGGCCGCGTCAGGGACCGCCAATGACTTGTGCGGGACAACAGTTCTCGCCGATCTGAAGCTCGACCACGATCTCGTGTGCAGCGGCACCGCCTTGGTCGCCGGCGCAGACGGAGTCAGGATCGATCTCGCCGGCCACACCATCACCGGCCCCGGTAATGGAGCGGGCATTCTCATCGCCGGGCGCCGCGGCGTGTGGGTCGTCGGCGGACGGATCGAAAACTTCACGGCTGGAGTTCAGGTGAATAGCTCCTCGGGCGTGGTGGTCAAGAACATGACCTTTGCCGCCAACGGCGAGGGCGTTGACCTCCAGGCCGGTTCCCGTGGGGCGACCATCAAGGAGAACTGGTTCTTCGACCATCGCGCGCGCGGCGTCATGATGCGCGCCGGTTCCGTCGACAACGTCGTCAAAGAGAATGAATTCTCCGGGAACAACGTGGGTGTGGCCCTCAATGGGACGGTGGACGCAACGGTCAAGGAAAACGTCATGACCTCGAACCGTGCCGCCGGCGTCCGTATCAATGTACCGGCCGCCGGCAACCTGGTCGCGGAGAACACGATCGAGGCGAATCCAGTAGGCATTGACATCCCGGTGACGACGGGCTCGGCCGTCGGCAATACATTCAGGGAGAACCGGATCTCCAACAACACGTGCGGCATCAAGGGGCCAACGGCGGGCAACACAGTGTCCGAGAACGTCTTCACCCTGAACGGTGCGGACTTCTGCAGCTAGGTGTGATTCCGATGCGTGGCGGAACCTGGCGTGCTTCGATCCTTGTGTGTGTCGTGACGTCATCAGGGGCGTGGTCCGCGGCGGCGCAGACGACACAGACCCCGAAATGGGAAGTGGAATTCCATGGCGGCGGGCTGTTCTCGACGAGCCCGACGGGTGGCACGATCACTCTCCCCGGGCCCGGCCAGCCATTCATGACCGTCCCCCTGACCACGACCGCCTCGCCGCTGCCGTCACGCTACGAGCCGTCGTGGTACTTCGGCGACGGAACGCTCCTGTTCAATCAAGCGGCGGCGGCGCTTGGACAGCTACCCGATCAAATTGTGGCGCTCGATCCGGTGCTCGCGGGACCGCTTGGCGAGCAGCGCGGCGGAGGGAGTGTCGGCGTTCGCGTCAGCTGCGTGCTGACGCCGCGCGTCGCGGCCGAACTCAGCGTCGACTACGGTTTCGCGACGCTCCGGATCACGCCGGAAAACGGCGAGGCGATCGAGACCACGCGGGCGAGCTTCATCCAGGCCTGGAGTGGCGTCATCGTGTTCAACCCAAACCGCGTGCTGAACAGCCTGACGTCCACGGCCACGCTCGTGGACGGCAGCGCCCGCCGGCTGTTTACCAGTGGCGCCCTCAATATCAATCTGACGACGAGTGGCGCGCTCATCCCCTACGTCACGGTCGGCGCCGGCGTCGCCAGCATGACTGGTGACTTGCCCAGCGCCACGCTGAACGGGAACTACCAGTTCCGGCTGGGCAGCGGTCCCCCGGTTGACGAGACCGACACCGTCGCCGTGCACGATGCCCGCACGCGTCATTCGTTCGCGGGTGTGCTGGGCGGCGGCGCCAAGTATCACGTCTCGAGCCGCTGGGGGCTGCGGTTCGATGCCCGGGTCGCGCTGAGCAAGGCCGCCGCGAAGACGGAGCTGAATGCGACACCTAACGTGGCGCGGCTCACGCCGCTTGGTCGCGGCTCGCTGGGTGGAACGCCATCGATTCAATTCAGCAACAACTCCACCGATCCGGTAACCACGACGGGCGTGACCGCGGTTGCTGCCTCGTCGCTGACCGCACCACCGCTGAGCGGCCATCGGACGTTTACGGGCAGCGGCGCCATGTCACAGGCGAACCTGACTATCGGGGTGTTCTGGCGGTTCCCTTAGAAGTACATCTTCCCGGCAAGCAACAACAATCCCGATAAGAGTCCGGCGACGGTGTGATGCTCGCGGTTATGGATCGCCCGCTGCCAGCTGAATGATCGCTCCACCTTCGGCGCGCGCTTCTCGGCGTAGGCATCATACGCGTCGCCGAACTTCTCGCGCAGGTGCGCTTCTTCGCTGCGCATCGCCGCCGTCAGCGTCAGCGCGAGATAGGCGATCACGATCGCGGCAACGATCCAGTTGTTGGCGATCACCGTCATCCCGATCCCAATCAGCGACGAACCGAGATACAGCGGATGACGCGTGTATCGATACGGTCCTGACTGGGTCACCTCCTTGCTTTTCTCGAGATGTCCTGCCGCCCAAACCCTGATCGACTCCCCGATCACGGCGATCGCGGCGCCGATCATCAGTGATTGCAGTGAGGGCGTCGCCAGCCACAGCACGATTGCGGCGAAAACGAAGCCGAGGGAGACGCGCCAGCGTGCCAAGAAGGCTTGCCCACCGTAGCCTTGGCGAAGGTGGGTCATGGCCGACCGGATCGCAATCGACGCTCGGCAGCGCTAATCACCTCGTCGGCAGTGATCTCGTTGATGCACGGCGCACCTCGCAGACACTGTCGCTTGTGATGGCACACGCAGGTCTCGGAGCGCGAGATCACTTCGTCCCTCGGCTCCCATGGCCCGTTGCGCTCCGGACGGGTTGGACCGAACAAGCCGACGATCGGCGTGCCGACCGCGGCCGCGATGTGCAGGGGCCCGGTGTCGCCGGAAATCGCGAGCGCGGCGGATTGCATCAACGCTGCAAGATCGGACACCGAGGTTGCTGGCGCCGGCGTCGCCGCGCCGCCCGATGACTGCGACACCGCCTCCGCAAGCGCTCGCTCCTGTGGGCCCCACGTCACCAGCGAATGCAGTCCGGTTCGATCCCGCAGAGCGTTCGCCACGACGCCGAAGCGATCGGGCGGCCAGCACTTGTTCGGCCACGCCGCGCCGGGATTGATCACGATGTACCCGTTCGACCCGCCGGCGGTCTGGATCGCCTTCACCATTTCAGGCGTCGCAACCGGTTGCAGCCGCAATTCCGCGGCGGGCGGCGCGATTTGCAGGGCGGAAAGAATCGACAGGTTCTTCCGCATCACGTGGCCGCTGCCGTCAGGCACCACGCTTTCTGAATAGAAAGAAGCCGCCAGCTCTTCCCGCAGATGCGCGCGATCGAAACCGACCACCCGTCGCGCGCCCGATACCCGGGCCCACACCGCGGATTTCAGCAGTCCCTGAAGATCCAACGCGACGTCGTATTGCTGCGCTCTCAGGTAGCGTGCCGCGCGCAGATAGCCGCCGCCGCCCGTAAACGTGATGGCTTCCGGCGTTTCGCTAACGGACCTCGCGCGAACGATCACGCGGCGATTGAGGCCGGACTCGAGCGCGAGAATCGCGGCGTAGTTCTCTTCGACGAGCCAGTCGACCTGGGCCTCTGGCTTCGCGTTCTTGATCGCCGTCAGCACCGGCAACGCGTGCACGATGTCGCCGAGCGCGCTCAGACGAACGATCAGGATTCTCATTTGAGCCGCGACAGCAGATCCGTCGTCGAATGATCTTTCGGATCGCCGACGATGGCGATGCGCCCGCCGTAGGCGCGCACGGTCTCGCGTTCTGGAACGGTGTCAACGGTGTAGTCAGTGCCCTTGCAATGCACGTCGGGCTTCAACAGCTCGAGCAACGGCGTGACGGTGGCCTCGTGGAAGATGATCACGTAATCAACCGCGCGCAGGGCCGAGACCAGCTCGGCGCGATCGGTTTCCGGAAGAATCGGCCGCGATGGCCCCTTGAGCCCGCGTACCGATTTATCGCTGTTGATGGCGACAACCAGCCTGTCAGCCTCGCGCTTCGCGCCTTCGAGATAGCGGATATGGCCAACATGCAGCAGATCGAACGCTCCATTGGCGAACGCGATCGTCAGGTTCTGCGTACGATCGCGCCTCACCAGCTCAATCAATTCCGGGCGGCTGACGATGCTCAAGGGGTCGGGACCATTTTCGCGCATTCCTACACAATCAGTTGCGCTCGATGATTCAGGCTCTAACGAGATGTGGGGTCAGGATGGTCGAAAATGGTCCCGACCCCCTGAACCGACCGCGCGCCGGAGCTCCGCGGCCGACACGGTGGCCGTGCCGCGCTTCATTACGACCAGGCCGCCGGCGTAATTCGCCAGCCGCGCCGCCTCTTCGAACGTGCCGCCGGCCGCCAGCGCGAGCGTCATCGTCGCCATCACGGTGTCGCCGGCGCCGGTGACATCGGCGATCTGATCGGATCCGAAGATCGGAATGTGGACCGTCGGCTGGTCCGGCTCGAACAGCGCCATGCCGCGGCTGCCGCGGGTGATCAGCACACACGCCATTTTCGTCTGCTCGAGCAGCGCGCGGCCGGCCTTCTCGAGCACGCGCTTGCTGTCGTCGATCGTCACGCCAAGCACCTGCTCGACTTCGGACTCATTCGGCGTGCACGCGGTGAGGCCGCGATAGCGCGTCAACGCATACCGCGAGTCGATCAGGATCGGGACGTTGGGTTTCTTGATGCGCAGCTTTGCCGCCAGCTCGGTCACGAACTTCGGCTGGACCAGTCCCGATCCGTAATCGGAGATCAGCACGGCATCGGCGTCCTTGATCGCGCGCGTGGCGCCGCGTTCAGCGGCGCGGCGATGCGCGTCACTCAGGGGCTCGCTCGTGTAGCGATCGATCCGCACCACCTGCTGTTTCGCCGAGTGAATGCCGCCGGCGAGGATGCGCGTCTTGACCGGCGTGCGATAACCGGCCGGACGGCTGAGGCCCGTGCGCTCGACCGCGCGCGGCAGCACCTTGAATAGCCGGTCGCCCGCCTCGTCGCGGCCGACCAGCGACACCAGGCGCACCTTACCGCCGAGACTGGCGACATTGTTCGCGGCATTGCCGGCGCCGCCGGGCACGACCTCGGTCGCGTCGTATTCGAGAATCAACACCGGCGCTTCGCGCGACACGCGGGCGATGCGGCCGTACACGAACTCGTCGGCGATCAAATCGCCGAACACCACGACTCGCTTTCCACGGCAAGCCGTGACTAAGCGAGTCAGTTTGTCTGCGCTTTCTGTGCCTTCTGTGGCCATGCCTTCTGTGGCGTCAGCCATTATGAAGGATTACGGACACCGCGTGAATCAGGTTGTCGCACACCGCGTCGACCTGTTGGCCCTTGGGACGCCGCTGTTCCTGCTCCGCGCCCCAGCCGGTGCGCACCAGGATCGATTTCGCGCCGACGGCATGACCGAGATTGACGTCGAGCCACTTGTCGCCGATCACCCACGACTGCTTCGGATCGACGCCGAGATCGCGGACCGCATCGTCCACCATGCCAGGCAGCGGCTTTCGGCAGCGGCAGTCGACGCTGAATTCCTTCACCGACCCGCCCGGATGATGCCGGCAGTAATACAGCGCGTCGAGATCGGCGCCGCCGGCCTGCAGCCGCCGGCGCATCTCGTCGTGGCAGATCTGGACGAAGTCCGGATCGATCAACCCGTGCGCGATGCCCGATTGATTGGTGACGACGATCAGCGTGAAGCCGGCGCGCTTGAGCAGCCGCAGCGCGTCGGTCGTCCACGGGAACAGCTCGAGATCCTCGAGCCGGTGAAGATAACCGACGTCGACGTTGAGCGTACCGTCGCGATCGAGAAAGATGGCTTGTTTCATCTCAAATGGCCTGCAAGACCTCGCGAGCGGTGATGCGCCGCATGCAGCGATGATCGATCGGGCACTCCCGAAGCATACAGGGCCGGCAAAACACGTCGTGCGTGATCACGACGGGCGCCGGCGCATCAGACCCTGCCGGCAGCGGCGATGTTTGCTTCTCTCGCGTCGGCCCGAAGACGGCGACCACCTTCGCGCCGACGGCGCCGGCGAGGTGCATCGCGCCCGAATCGTTCGAGACCACGGCGTGCGCCTCGCCGAGGATGCCCGCGAGCACGGGTAGATCGCTCTTGCCGCAGAAATCGATCAGGCGGTTGATGCGCGTGCCGGTCTGCGGCAATCGCCGCGTGATGTCGTCACATGCCGATCGATCGACGTTTGCGCCGACCATCAGGACGCTCCAGCCGCGCTCGTTGATGATCAGGTCGGCCAGCTCCGCGTAGCGTTCGGGCAGCCACTGTTTGGCGCGGCCATACGCCGCGCCGGGCGCGAACACGACGAACGGCTCGTCGAGATCGAGCCCGACATCGCGCAACAACTGGCGCGCATGCGCGCCGTCCGGACGGATCGATGCGTACGGCGGTCCCTCCGGGATCCCCAGCGCCTTCGTCAACGCCTGGTAATACGCCCGTTGATGCAGATCGCCGTGCGGCTTCGGAAGCGCGCGCGTCAACAATCCGCCGCGCATGTCGCTCGCATATCCCCATCGCTCGCGGATATTCGCCTTCGCCGCGATCCGCGCCGAGCCATACGAATTCGGAAACAGGATCGCGGTGCCGAACGATCCCGCTTCAAGTGCCCGCACGTCTTCGGGCCATCCGGTCCAGGCGCGCAGCCCGCCGCCGCCCGGAAGCGTGATGACCTGATCGACGCCGGTGACCATCGTGTAGATCGGCGCGACCGGCGGACGCGCCGCCACCGCAAGATGCGCCACCGGATAATGGCGACGAATGTCGGCGAGCGCCGGCAGCGCCATCACGGCGTCGCCAAGCCAGTTCGGCGCGATCACCACGAGCCGCTCACTCATCAGCGTCTTCTTCGTTCCGCGCTTTCGGGAACATGCCCTGCGTATCGGGCGTCGGCGCATCGCGCCACCGGCGATGCATCCACAGCCACAGGTGCGGCTTCGTGCGCACGTGCATCTCGAGTACGTCGGTGCACCGCTGGGTGAACTCGCGAATCGCGTCGGGGCCGTCGCCGTCGGGAGGCTGCACCGGCGATTCGTACACGAACCGATAGCGGCCGTCCGGCAGCGGATGCGCGAACACGGGGATCACCGCGGCGCCGGTGCGGATCGCCAGCGCCGCCAGCGTCGACGTCGTCGCCGCCGGCCGGCGGAAGAAGTTCACCCAGATCGCGTCGGGACTGTGCATGTGCTGATCGATCAGCAGCGCCACGCCCTCACCGGCAGCGAGCGTCTTCAACACGCGGCGCACCGCGCCCTGGCGATAGATCACGTGATTGCCGGTCGAGGTGCGCATGCGCTCGAGCAGATCGTTCAAGCGCGTGTTGTCGAGCGTTCGCGCCAGCACGCCGATCGGCCGCAGCTTGACCGCATGGGCCATCGCCTGGCATTCCCAGAATCCGAAGTGGCCGGTGAAAAACAGCACGCCCTTGCCCTTGGCGTAGGCGAGGCGGACGCGCTCGTCGCCTTCGTACTCGGCGCGCTCGAGCATCTGCTCCGGTGACAACGCGCTGAACGTCAGGAGCCTCAACAGCACCTGGCCGAAATGCTTGAACGTGGCGCGGGCGATCGCCCGCCGCTCGCCCGCAGGGCGGTTCGGAAAGCATTGTTCGAGATTCGTCATCGCGACGCGGCGATGCGCGCGATCGAGCGCATAGAACATCAGGCCCAGCGTCGATCCCCACGCGCGCACCAGGCCGTCGGGCAGCCGCGTTGCCAGCGCGCGTACGCTGACCACCGACCAGTACTCGATCGCATCCCTCAATTCACCACCGCCTTCACCGACTCGAACAGCGCGGCGGGTGGATCGAATTCGATGATGAGCGGCACGCGATAGATCGGAAAAGAGGGTGTCAGGGATTCGACGCGGACAGCATCCTTGTCGGTGGTGAACACCGCATCAGCACCCGCGCTCCGCATCTTCGATTCAATCGCGATCAGATCTTTGGGCGAGTAACGATGATGGTCGCCAAACGCCATCACCTCGACGACGTTCCAGCCGCCGTCGCGTAGCGATGTGACAAATCGTTCGGGGTTCGCGATTCCGGCAACGGCCAGCACTTTGCGATCCCTGACCCCTGATCCCTGATCCCTGATCCCTGAAGGCTCACCGAGCTTCCTGATCGATCCACATGATTGTGAAATCCCGAGCGTCCACGCCTCGGCACTTGCGGCGCCGGCGGTGGCATCGGACACAACCAGGAAATGCGCGCGAGCCGCCGCATCCTGCGGCTCCCGCAATCGTCCGCGCGGAAGGACACGGCCATTCGGGATTTCCCCGATCGTCGTCACGAGGATGTCGAGATCGCGCGCCAGCTCGATGTGTTGAAAGCCGTCGTCGAGGACGTGGACCGTGCAGCCGAGTTTTTCGGCGAGCACGCCGCCGAGATAGCGATCGGGCGACACGCAGACCGTCGCGCCCGGGACCTGCCGCGACAGCATCAGCGGTTCATCGCCCGCCTGCGCGACCGTGGTTGCGCCATCGATCAAGACGACGCCGTCGACGGCGTCCTCGCGGCCGTAGCCCCTACTGAGAATCGACGGGCGATGGCCCGCGCCGATCAGCCATTGCGCGATCGCGGCCACCACCGGCGTTTTGCCGGTGCCGCCCATCGACAAGTTGCCCACGCTGATCACGGGTTTGGAAAGATGCCGCTGGCGCTGCGGGTGGCGTTCCATGCGCCGGCGCCGCGCGCGCATCACCTGCCCGTACAGGGAATCAAGCAAGGGGTCTGAACGGCCTCACGTTGGCGGGATAGGCGCGCGGCTCCTGCGGCAGCAACGCCGACAACACGGTGACGCTCTTGTCGTTGGCGCCGCGGTTGGCTTCGACGAGCGCGCGCGCCGCCGCGCCGAGACGGGCGCGCCGGACCGGATCGCCCATCAACTGGAGAAACGCCTCCTCGAGCTGCGTGTCGTCGGCGAGCTGCACGCCGGCGCCATTGCTGACGAACGCGTCCGCGATCTCGAGGAAGTTCTGCATGTGCGGGCCGAACACGATCGGCTTGCCGAACACCGCCGGCTCGAGCACGTTGTGGCCGCCGGTGGCGACGAGGCTGCCGCCGACAAACACGACCGTCGCAATCTGATAGATCGTCGCCAGCTCGCCGATCGTATCGAGGACGACGACGTCGACGCGGGGTTCGGCGTCGATCGCGAGATCGGATCGCCGGGCCACTTTCCACCCTTCCTGCCGCGCCAACTGCTCCGCTTCGCCGAATCGCTCCGGGTTGCGGGCCGCCAGCACCAGCAGCGTGTTCGGCGCGGCGGTGCGAACTTTCCTGAACGCGCGCAGCACCGCAATCTCCTCGCCCTTCATCGTGCTGCCGGCCACGATCACCGGCCGCGAGGCCGGCACGCGGAAGTACCTGAGCACGCGATCGCGCGCCCGCGCCTCTACCCCACCGCGCACAGACCGCGCGGCGGGAGCCCCGGCCAGCGCCGTCGACGACAGCTCGAGCGAGTCGAACTTCAAACTGCCCGTCACCACCACGCGCGCGGGATCGGCGCCGAGATCGATGAAGCGGCGCGCCGACTCCTCGCTCTGCACCAGGAACCTGTCGATGTGATCAAGGACGCGGCGCATCATCGGGCGGATCATGCGATAGCGCGGGAACGATCGCGCGGACAGCCGGCCGTTGACGACCGCGGTCTTGATGCCGCGAGCGCGGCATTCGCGCAGCAGGTTCGGCCAGATCTCGGTCTCCATCATGATGAAGAGCTTCGGCCGCACGAGATCGAGCGTGCGGCGGACGACGAAGCCGAGATCGAACGGAAAGTAAAACACCGCGTCGACGTCCTGGACGCTGCGGCGCGCCAGCTGCTGCCCGGCCATCGTCGTCGTCGACAGGAACATGCGCAGGTTTGGATAGCGCCGCTTGAGATCGCTGATCAGCGGCCGAGCGGTCAGCACTTCGCCGACCGACACGGCGTGGATCCAGATCGATTCGTCGCCGTCCATGTTGAACGACACGGGCAGGTAGCCCATGCGCTGGCCGAAGCTGCCGACGTACTTCTTGTGGCGGAGCGCCTGGTAGATGAACCACGGCGACGCCACCACCGCCACGATCAGCACGAGAAGGCTGTAAAGGCTATACATTCAAGGACTTACCGATTGTATCGGCAACGTTTGGCTTTGTCGATGCTGCCAGATAGGTGCCTGTCCCCCATTTTCTCCCTGCCGCGGGGATGATTGGGGACAGGGCAGTTGTACAATTCTGCGTTTGTCGGATCGCAGAGGACGCACTCATATGGCTATTAGGGTCGGCATCAACGGGTTCGGACGGATCGGCCGCAACATCCTGCGCGCGGCGCTCGCGCATCACGACGTCGACATCGTCGCCGTCAACGACATCACCGACACAGCGACGCTCGCGCACCTGCTGAAGTACGACTCGGTGCTCGGGAATTTGTCGGTGCCCGTAAGCGCATCGGGCGACGTCATCAAGGTCGGCAGCGATCAGTTCAAGGTGTTCGCGCAGAAAGATCCCGCGCTCCTGCCCTGGAAGGACGTCGGCGTCGACATCGTGTTCGAATCGACCGGCAGGTTCACGAAGCGTGAAGACGCGGCCAAGCATCTCGCCGCCGGCGCCCGCAAGGTGATCATCACCGCGCCCGCCACCAACCCGGATGTGACCGTCGTCCTTGGCGTCAACGACGGCGACTACGACGGATCGAAACACCACATCATCTCGAATGCGTCGTGCACGACCAACTGCCTCGCGCCGCTCGCGAAGGTGCTGCACGACACGTTCGGCATCAAGAAAGCGTGGATGACCACCGTTCACGCCTACACCAACGATCAGAACCTGCTCGATCTGCCGCACAAGGATCTGCGGCGCGCCCGCGCCGCCGCGATGTCGATCATTCCAACCACGACCGGCGCCGCGAAAGCGGTCGGCGAGGTGATGCCGGCTCTGAAAGGCAAGATCGACGGCATCTCGATGCGCGTGCCGACGCCGAACGTGTCGGTGGTCGATCTGGTCGCGCTCGTCGAGAAGAAGACGACGGCCGAAGAGGTCAACGCCGCGCTGCAGGCCGCGGCCGACGGCGCCATGAAGGGCATCATGCAGGTCGTCGCCGAACCGCTCGTGTCGATCGATTTCCGCGGCAACCCGCACTCGTCGATCATCGATGCCGCCTACACGAAGATTATGGACGGCGACTTCGTCAAGGTGATGGCGTGGTACGACAACGAGTGGGGCTACTCGAGCCGCTGCGTCGACCTGCTGAAGAAGCTGTAGAGGCGGGTCTGTCGACCCGCCTGTCAATGATGACCAAATACTCGATCAAGGACCTCGACCTTCGCGGGAAGCGCGTCTTCATTCGCGTCGACTTCAACGTGCCGATCAAGAACGGCACGATCACCGACGACACCCGCATCACCTCGTCGCTGCCGAGCATTCGATATGCGCTCGAGCAGGGCGCGACGGTGATCCTCGCCTCGCACCTCGGCCGCCCCAAGGGCAAGCCCAACCCGGAGTTCAGCCTGCGGCCTGTTGCCGACCGGCTCTCGGCGGTCCTCGGGCGCCCGGTGGTGTTCGCCGCCGACTGTGTCGGCGCGCCTGCCGAGGAGGCCGTCGCGAAGGCGGGCGCCCCCGGTGTGGTGCTGCTGGAGAACCTGCGCTACCACGCGGAGGAGGAGGCCAACGACCCGGAATTTGCCCGGCAACTCGCGGCGCTCGCTGACGTGTACGTGAATGACGCGT
>Ga0157380_10002723_pt1 | contig 11990 bp, 25 predicted proteins | sample S35metaG_FD_119757 | JGI IMG/M metagenome (GOLD analysis project Ga0157380, IMG submission 119757) | Switchgrass rhizosphere microbial communities from Kellogg Biological Station, Michigan, USA - S3-5 metaG | ecosystem: Host-associated > Plants > Roots > Rhizosphere > Soil | place: USA...
AAGGGTCGCGCCTGCCGTCAGATGCGATGCGTTTCGATAGCGCAATGCCGGAAAGGCTACAGCGAAAACCCGCTACCTTCATGAGGTGATAGACGTCGCCTGGCCGTAACTCAAACGGGATGCCGCGCTTGTAGGCGCTATGCTTGGCGCGACCCCACATCTCCTGCGCCACGTCCTTCCAGTGCTTGTTTGGATCGTTGTAGTCGTCAGCCCAGCCCATCTCATGCTGTCGCCGGACGCTTTCTAAAATGAGCTTGGCTCGAGCTAAGTTGTTTGTTCCGCACGATTTGCGGACACGCTTGCCATCGAGCATGCCGTGGACAGCGTAGCTTCCACCGCGCTCAACGATATAAAGTTCCTCATCTCTAAAGACTTCCAGTTTTGTCATCTTTGATCCCATTCTCAAAAAGCAAATCCGTCACCGTCGCATCATCGCTGCCGTGCAGGTAGGTTTGGAACAGGTGCTGGGCTGATTTCCAGCCGCCCGCGCGTGCGATCGTGGCGACGCCGACGCCCTTGTCGTGTAGCGCCGTAGCGAAGCCGTGGCGGCAGGAGTGAAACGTCAGCGGCTCGATGTCGGCCGCCTTCACCGTGCGGTCCCAGGCGTCTCTGGCGGTCGTGTAGGCTATGGCGAAGGGTTCTCGTGTTCTTGGCAGGTTGGCGAGAGCGACGAATAGCTCGGCTGGTAGATGTGCGATCCGCTCGTTCCCGATTTTAGACTGGCGGATGAGCACTGTGCGTCCCTTAAAATCAATGTCGACCCATCGGACAGAAAGAGTTTCAGAAATCCGGGCGCCGGTTGAAAACAGGAACAGGGCGAGCGTTGCAATATCCACTCGGTCAGCGTTTGCTCGGAAGGCATTGATCCACTCCAGTGTGACGGGCTTCTTGATTTTGGTGTCGACCTTGAACCGCTTCATGCGCAGCGGCGGGCAGAGGTTTAGTTCTGCGCAGTGGTTGATGACGGCAAGCATCGGGACGATTACCTGACGGTTCCGCGTCGAATTCTTCGCCGTAGTATATATCTCGATGGCAGACTGACGGATCGAACCAGCATTGATGTCCGCAATCTTTGCATCTCCCCAATATTTCACCAGTTGTGGAATGAAGCGCGATGGTTTTCCAGCGGCAAGATAGATCGCGACAGCTTTCGGCCACGTCAGCGCCTTTTCTTTTCCATCGAGACCACGTTTCCAGATCCTGTCCTCGATCGCGGACGCAACTCTCTGCGCGGTTTCCTTGTCAGTTGCGCCAGTAGATCCGCGCTGTCGATGTCCGGCAATCGTTCCCCGATAGTTCCAGACATGGCTTCCCTTGCGCCGATAGATCTTGAGGGGCATGGCCTGGTGGCCTCCATGATGGCGGCGACGTCGTCGGGCAGGAATACCATTCTATTTCCGAGCACGCGGCAAGCGCCGAGACGGCGGGCCAGGGTTCGCAGGCGCTTTTCTCCCCAGCCGAGATGCCGGGCGAGAGCCGCGGGCGTCGTGGTTTCGGGCAGGGTCATTTGTCCTGCTCCGGTGCGAGGGCGTATCGCACATGGCTCAGCGCCATTTTCCAGCCCAGCTTGTAGGCGTCGAGCGGGTCCATCAGCGCGGCGGGACCAACGGTCAGCGCACGTTCCTGATCTTTGGTCAGGACCGGTTCGGTTTTCAACAATGTCTTTAGGTCGCTCATTTGTCCTGCTCCGGTGCGAGGGCGGCATCGCCACAACGCAGACAGCGGCGAGTAAAATCCCATCTTGGTTGGCCACGATGTTGCATCAAACGGCACCAGATAACGACCGGCCAAGCCGCGTATCGTTTGTAGCGTGGTGCAAACAACTTCATTCCCCTGTCTCCGGTGCGAGGGCGGCGCGGGCCTTCTCAAGAGCGTCCACGCTGAAATTCAGCTTTGCCCCGTTCGGGAACGCTTCCGAAAGGAAGGCGTGATAGATCACCAGTTTTTCATCACGTTCCCGCAGCGCCGCCTCCAGCGCCTCGATGCGTTCTTGGGCTTGATGCGCAAGCGCGATCTCGCGTTCCAGGCAATGCAGGGCATAGTCACGTTCTGCCTTGACCATACTCAGTTCGCTGCCGTCGTTGCTCATGACGTAATCGGCAACCCGGTCAAAATGGGTTGGCTCACTCATTTCTCTGTCTCCGGTGCGAGGGCGGGAACGAACGTGGTTGCGAACTCCTCCGGCGTGTAGAAATTCACAGCGCCATCCAAATCCTGCACCAGCCATTCCCCATAATTGACCAGTTGCCGGCCTGACGGTCGATCGTGGATCAGTTCCCCGCGCCGCAGGAAGCAGCAGCGCTGAACCCACGGCGGCATTTCCCCGCCCGTGTATTGCCATGCCTGCGACGGCGGGCCTGAATAAACGATCATGGTCGCTCCTGCGAAGAGAGTGCGCTGGTCATGATTGCTCGACCTATCAACTCCGGGATTTGGGGGACGACGGAGTTGCCGAGTGCTCTAAGGCGGTCCAATCTTTTGGGAAGCCCATCATCCACTCCCATTCCCAGGGGTGAATCTTCGTCCGGCCAAACTCGGTCCCACGATATGGATTCCCGCTCCCGCCCAACTCTTGCCAAGTGAACCGCGACTTGTTGCTGCCAGCATTCGGCGTCAGCAACGCCATCCGCCGGCAACCCGCGTGCTTCATCATGCTCGGAGCTAGCTGGTTCGCTGTCCTGGTGGGGGTAGGCAATAATCCAGACCCGTTCTCGAGAATGGGGCGCCCCAACGTCGGCAGCGGATATGCTGTGCCATTCCGCATCGTACCCGAGCGCGGCCATATCCCCGAGAACTCGGTCAAGCCCTCGAGCAAGCAGTGCTGAGACGTTCTCCACGATAACGAACTTGGGTCGTATTTCGCGAATGAGTCTGGCGTACTCGCCCCAGAGGCCAGAACGGTTTCCAGCAATCCCCACCTTGAGGCCGGCGCTCGAGATGTCCTGGCAGGGAAATCCTCCGCAAATAACATCAATTGCGGCGACAAGACTTCCGTTAACCCGCCCGATGAGGTGGCATCCCTGAAGTTTTCTGATGTCGTCAAAGATGGGAACCCCTGGCCAATTCTTGGCGAGCACTCGCTGACAGAACGGGTCGATCTCGCAGAAGGCGACGGTTCGCATTCCGGCTCTCTCGAGGCCGAGGCTGAAACCGCCGATGCCGGAAAAGAGGTCGAGGACATTCAAGGCACCTTCCTCTTGCTCCGCCGCAGCACCCGCAACGCCTTCTTGAGCAGCACCCGCGCCTCGTCGTTCATGACGCAGGTCATGAGCGCCTCGTTGATCAGGTCGCGCGCCTCTTGAATCCGGCTCATTTTCGGCATCGCCAGGTCTTTCCCGTTTGCACTTTCCGCATTCTATGCCGAGCGCAGATGTCGCGATTGACGTGCCGCCTGCGCTTCACCACCAGCGGCTTCCCATCCTCTGGCGGCTCGGCTACAGGCGGCACGCTGGCCGGCGCGTCGGGGGCAACGCGCTCGGTAACCACCAGCCGGGGCGCGGTGGATATGGTGTCGGCTTTCTTCAGCGCTATAACTCTCATGTTGTCCTGCCACGCTTCGTCAAACCTCTCTTCCGCCTGCACCGTCGCCGGGGCCGGGATCATCTGGATGGTGACAACAACCAACAGCGGAAACGCCACGCCTATTGCTGCCAGCCATTTCATTGCAATTCCCGGATCTTCGACTTCTGGCGCTGCCAGATCAGCCGCTGGACCAGTTCGGCGCGGCCCATGATCGTCACCAGGCTCTGTTCCTCGGCGGCTACCTCGTCATAGGTTTCGTCGGCGATCGCCATGGCAGCCAGCTCGTCGAGCACGACGAGGATGATGTCGACCGCCATGGCGGCTTTGGGTTCGTCGATCATCGGCGCGACATCCTCTGGTTCGGGATGGAGCACTGGTAGCCGGCATCCTGTAGCAACCACTTGGCCTTGTGCAGATCTGCCTCGGGATCGCCGGGGATCGGCACATTATGGTTGACTTGGATTTGCCCCTTGCCCCTGATCGGCAATTCGTTCATCCGGCCGGAATCGTAGGGGTTTTGCTGCACAGGCACGTTTTTAAGCCGATAGCTGCCGTGCTCGGCGGACGAAGTATCCGGCAGAACGTAAATATCGCCGGCGTGAGCCGTGCTGGCGAGCAGGACAATGGCGGCGGTGGTGGCGAGAAGCAGTTTCATCGGTCGTTCCTTTCAATGATCTGGTTGAAGTAAGCGGCGGCAGCGGCGTAGGCGGCCTGTTCGTCGGGCACGGCGCGCTGCTCCGGCGGATCGCCCGGGCGCCAGTCATGCTTCCGCAGGTCGCGGCGGTGATCCCATTCTTCGGGCGTAGGGTGATGCATTGGATGTGGTCCCATCGGTGTTTTCGATGTGCACATCAATATCCAGATAATTTGGAAAAGCAAGCGGTGTTTCAAAATAATTTAGATTGTCCACCGAAGGGAACGGCGGTATGTGTTTTGGCGTTGCCGATGATTTGCAACGACACAAAACTTTGACAATTTAAGAACGCAAGTAGAACATCAAGGGCCGCCAGCGTAGAGCCAGGCATTGGCAGGCGGCCGAAGAAGGGTGATTAGAATGCCAAAAGAGCATGATGGCTTGCGCAGGCAAGCAATTCAGATTGTGTCGCAATTACCCGACAACACCGCCGACGCCCTGGCGGTTCTCAATCACGCGCGGGACTTGGTGACCGGCTTTCTGGACGATGCCGGGGCGCCGGGCCTCTCGGACAATGTCACGGCTTTCCCGGCTTCTTCCAACTCGCGCTGAAGCCGCATCGACATGCCGTCCTGCCGGCCGAGGTAGATCCAGTCCAGCGTCAGGCCGTCAATTGCCCTGACCAGATGTATCGCCATACCTCTGGGGAGAGGGAAACCGCGCTCAAAATTGTTCCAGCGCTTGTATTCGATGCCGATCCTGGCTGCGAATTGAGCCCGCGACCCGTGGCCGCCACCGGCCACCAGATGCCGCAAGATGCGCAATCTGTAGGCAATCGCAGCATTGTCCAAGTCATCCGGACTGGTGGCATTCATGCAGCGTCATTACGCCACTCCAAAGATTTTTCCAAGAATGAAATATTTGGCCTTGCTTTTTCAAAGAACCTTGGAATATGGTCGTGTTCATGACCAGCATCGAGACCGTTACAGACATCATTGACGCGCTCGGCGGCAACGAACCTGTTGCGCTTCTGACGTCGACGACATCCAAGGCCGTAAGTAATTGGCGCGGCTTCAATAAATTCCCAGCCAACACCTTCATCGTCATCAAGTCCGAACTGATGCGGATCGGTGCTTCAGCGCCTGACCATCTGTGGTCGATGCGCGAACTGCCGCCTGCCCGCAAGCGTCGCGCATAAGAATTCCGCGGGATTTGTCCAGTCAGGGCCGCGGGAGAAAGCCGCCGGGCGGGTTTGACTTGCCTCCGTCCCGGCGGCTGACAACAAGGAAAAGCAGAATGGATTTCCCCTCGAAAATAGCACTCATCGAATCCGTCAAGCCGGACATCGCTCCGTTTGGTGATCAGGTCCACACGCTGCTGTTGGAGAGTATCGGAAAACTGGCCGACGACTGGATCGCGCAGCTGACGCTGCTGCGCAAGACGGCGGACGAGCTAGAGGCGCAGATCCTCGCCAGCGTGGGCAAGACCAAGGCCGACATATCGGCGCTGCATCAGCTGGGCACGCGAGTGGCCGAGGAGGCCAGGCGCGGCCAGGAGGTTTGCAGGCAACTGTCGGACGGTGTCGAGAGGCTGGCATCCTAATGACGCCGCTGGACCGCATCGACTGGGATGACGGGCTGATCCAGCGCCTGACGGAGCTGCACGCGCGCGGCTTTTCGTCCCGAGAAATCGCCGTGAAGATGGGAAGCGAGTTCGTCGGCCTGCGGTTTACCCGAAACAGCATCATCGGCAAGCGTCACCGGCTCTGCCTGCCGATGCGCGCGCAGCCGATCGTCCAGCCGAAGCCGAAACAAATACGCAATCGCAAGCGCGGCCCGTACCGCAAGCGGAAGGGCACCGCCGGACCAAGGGGGGTCGAGATGAAACCGAAGGAACCTCGTCGAGCCGAGGCGGGCGGGCCGCTGACGATCTACCAGCTTGGCCCAGACGATTGCCGCTTTCCTCTCGGGCCTTATCCGTTTGTGTTCTGCGGCAAACAGCAGGTCAACGGGTCATCCTATTGCCTCGGCCATACCGTGCTTTGCCACGGCGGCGTGCGGAAGGAAGAACGCAGCCCGGTGCAGATGAAGGCGTGGGCATGATCGACCTGTTCGACCATGCGGCGAGAACCGAGCAGGCCATGCTGGCGAAAGACCGCGGCATGGCAGAGGTCGCCGAGAACGCCGACCAGGCATGGTCCGACCTCATGCTCGAACTGGTGCGTCTTACGTGTCTGGAACAGCCACGCTTCACCGCCGACGACGTGTCGGACCGTTTCGAAATGCTGGAGGGCGCGCGGCCATCGACCCACGAACCCCGCGCGCTGGGGCCAGTGATGATGCGCGCCGCAAAGGCCGGCTACTGCCGCAAGGCCGACACCGCGCCGATCCCGTCAAGGCGGCGCTCGCTGCACGCGAGCCCAAGGGCTGTGTGGGAGAGTTTGATTTATGGCGGCAGGGGGTCGGCATGAGCCTGCCATTCATCGCCTTCTACATGGGCGACTACCAGCGCGACACGCTGCAATTACCGCTGGAGGGCCACGGTGCCTATTTCCTGTTGCTTCAGTACTGCTGGACCAATGGCCGCATCCCGGCGGACGACGCAGCGCGGGCCGCGATCTGCAAGGTGACGGTGAGCCGGTGGCGCAGGGAATTGGCGCCACTGGTGGCCGGATATTTCGACGAGAACGGCGAGAACAAACGCGCCAACATCGAGATCGCCAAGGTGGAAAGGATGCGGTTGAGGAAAGCGATGGCCGGCCATAATGGCGGCATCGAAGCGCAGCGACGGAAAGCTATAGCTCAAGCTACCGTTCAAGCAGTAGCTCAAGCTACAGCCAAGCTACCGTCAAGCGGCCGCTATAGCGGTAGTGAAGCAATTAAGAAAGAAGATATTACTACTACCTTTTCTGCTGCCGCGCGCGAGGAACCGCCTGTGGACAACTCGGCCACGGCACCCGCTGCGCCGCCGGCTGGCTCGGCAGGAAAGCCAGCAAAACTCGCACCATCTCCCGAACTTCTGGCCGTTCTCGCAAGGAAAAACCGATGAACCCCGGATATGACACCTGGAAAACCCGCAGCCCTGACGACGAACGATACGAGGACGAACCGCCCATGAACCCGAACAAGGTTTCCGTAATGGCGCCGGAAGAACCGGCGCCGGCAGCGGCGTCGGCGACGCCGCTGGACCGCGTAGCAACCCACCTTCGGTTTCCGAAATATCTCGTTTCCGACGACGGCAGCGTTACGTCGCTCGTTCACAAATCGCCTCGGGTTTTGAAGCCAATCAAACGCGGAAAGTATTCCGGTTTCACGTTAGCGGATGCCGATGGCGTGCTGCGGCCTGTGTACCTGCACCGACTGATTGCGGAGACGTTCCACGGCTGCGGCAAACCGGGCGAAGAAGTCCGGCATCTGGATGGGCTCAAGTCTAACTGCCGAGCCGACAATCTTGAGTGGGGAACGCGTGCCAGAAACATGCAGGACAAGGTTGCCCACGGCACCGCACCGCGCGGTGAAAACCACGGTGGATCGAAACTGACCGAGCGCGAAGTGAGGCTGATCCGCCGCCTTGAGCGAGCCGGCATCCGGCAGAACGCGATAGCCAATTACTTCGGCGTTTCAAAGATGACCGTTTCGCGCGTCGCCAACGGCGTTCTCTGGAGGCATATCGATGGCTAATCCCAAGGACAATCTAACGGTTATGGACATACCGGAGCCTATCCACCGTTCCGAAATGTCAGCCCTGATCCACATCATCGAGCGCGCGGCTCGTGACCCGAGTGTGGACATAGACAAGCTGCAACGCCTGATGGACATGCAGGAGCGCATCACGGCGCGCAACGCGGAAACGGCCTATGCCGCCGCCCTGTCGGCCATGCAGCCCGATCTGCCTGTCATCACCGAGCGCGGCAAAATCGACATCGGCCGCGGCAAGCCGCAGTCCTATGCGCTTTGGGAAGACATCAACGAAACCATCAAGCCGGTTCTGGCAAAGCACGGTTTCAGCCTGTCATTCCGCACCGGGCAGGAGGACGGCAAGATCAGCGTTACCGGCATCCTGTCGCATCGGCAGGGACATTCGGAGCGGACCACCATGCTGCTGCCCACCGACACCAGCGGATCGAAGAACGCGGTGCAGTCTGTCGGGTCGTCCACCAGTTACGGCAAGCGCTACACCGCAGCGGCACTGCTCAACCTGACGAGCCGTGGCGAGGACGATGACGGCATAGCCGGTGGCTCTGCTGGTAAGATCAGTCTGGAGCAAGTGGAGCAACTCGTCGCGTTGTGTGACGAGGTCAACGCCGACAAAGAGGCATTCTCAAAATACCTCAAGGTCAACAGCATTGCGGACATCAAAGCCAACGACTTTGACCGCGCGATCGCGGCGCTGAACAAAAAAAGGCAACAGCAGACATGAACGAGATCATCCAGGGCAGCGACGAGTGGAAAGCCCTTCGTCTGGGCAAAGTCACCGCCTCCCGCGTTGCCGACATGGTCGCGCGAACCAAATCCGGCTGGGGCGCATCCCGCGCCAACTACGCCGCCCAACTGATTGCCGAGCGGCTGACCGGCGTTGCTGCCGAGGGCTACACCAACGCAGCCATGCAGCACGGCACCGAGACCGAGCCGGAAGCGCGCAACGCCTATGCGTTCTACTCGGGCATGGACGTGACCGAGGTGGCGTTCGTGCCGCATCCAACGATCGCCGATGCCGGCTGCTCGCCTGACGGGCTGGTCGGCGACGACGGGCTGATTGAAATAAAATGCCCAAACACCGCAACGCATCTGGACACGTTGCTAGGCCAGTCGACGCCGGCCAGGTACATCGACCAGATACAGTTCCAACTCGCATGCACGGGTCGCCAATGGTGCGACTTCGTCAGTTTTGATCCTCGCATGCCCGAGCACCTTAGGCTGTTCGTGCGGAGGGTTGCCAAGGACGACAAGCGGATCGCCGAGTTGGAAACCGAGGCGGTGATTTTCCTGAAAGAATTGAATGATAGGCTGCTGCAATTGGAAACCCTCTATGGAGAGAAGGCAGCAGCATGACCGAGGATGAAAAGAGTGAATTGATTAAACGGCTGACTGCGGCGATCAGCGATGTGATTGACAGTGTGGATGGTGCAATCAACCGCGAGTGCGGCGCTACTCTGCGGCTTGATACAGGCGCAGAAGTATCGACCGACATCGACCCTTTGACCATCGATATCTATGACGCTGGAAACGACACATATGAAACCTTCTATTCGCTGACGGTGTCTGACCTGGTGGAGAATATGATTGTCTCTGATAGTAGCGGTCCGCCAGATGCGCGTCAGCTTTCATTGCCAGATGACCCCGACCGATTTGTGCTTGTTCGCGATGAACTGCGCCGGCTCGCCGACCTGATCGATGAGGCAATCTCTACCCGCAAGGAGGATGACGGCGCATGACCGACGCCGACCACAAAACATGGTCCGAACTCAGCGCAACCACGCAAGCCGCGCTGCGGTGCAAGGAACCCGTGTTCTGGGCGTTCCTGCGGGAAGCCGGCTTTACCTTCGCCAAAATACAGGACGAGGAAGCCGCCGCGAGGGTCGTGCGCGATGTCTGCCAGGTCGAGTCGCGCCGCGATCTAAACATCGATCGCCGCGCGCAGGCAACCTGGTACGACATCGAAAACCTGTTCGCGGCCTGGAAGGGGCGAGACCGATGACTCGTCGTAAGAACATGGTTCCGCGCTATCCAAACGGTCAGCCGCGGCGGCCGTCCCAACTCCAGTCGCCGAACGAGGTGAAACGTCTTCAGGTCGCAGCGCTGGCTGGCATGCGTCCTGCCGAATGGGGCACCTCGCTCGGCCGCCTGTTCCTGAATGAGCAGATCACCCCGACCCAGTACTCGGCCGGCAAGCGCTTTGCCGAACTGTCGGCCAAATACTCGGTAGCCTGCGGCGGCCCGGCACCTGCTCGATCGGCCAAGCTGGACCCTGACGGCGGCACCACTCCAGACCCGGATAGCCCTACAGGACTCAGGGAAGGCCGCAGGCACCGCCAAACGGTCGAAGGCTACCTGACAGCGGCCAAAGTCCTAAAGGGCATGGGCAAGGCTGCGGAGGCCGCTGTGACGGACGTCTGCGTCAAGGATTTGCACCCAGTCGGATTAATTTCGCTTCGAGGCGGCCTGTCGGCCTTGGCTGCCTTGTGGGGTTCCAGGTCATGACCCACCACCCATTGACATGCACCGGGAACCGTTTCACGATAGGCCTAATTCGAAACCCGCCCACAGTGGCGGGTTTTTGCGTGTTTGGGAGACTTTCATGCGGAAATTACTGTTAGCAGCTACAGCGTTAATTGCATTAGCGGCGGCCACACCCGCCAATGCCGACATCATCCGTCCCCTTGGCGGTCTGAACTGGACCATTGACGCCAGCGCCACCCTGCTGAACTTCAGTCAAGCCCAGCCGCCCGGCAACCAGCCGCAGAACAACCCCTGCATCATCTGCGGTGCGAACCAGCCGAACCAGACCAATACAGCATTGGGTTTTGGGTACACCGATTATGGCAATCAGGGCAACCAAACCTCCGAGACGTATTTCTCGTCCGGTGTCCTTCGCGATACGGTACTGGCTTCGGACACCATCTCTGCGGTCAACTATAGCGGTCAGCAGTTGATCGACGTGGTCGCTGCCTTGGGTGGCGGGACTTCGTTCAGCATCGGCATTGACGTGAACAACACCGGCGACCCGCAGAGGCTGGAGTCGTTCTTCTTCCTCGACTTGACCAGCCACACGGTCTTGGCGGCGTTCCTGCCGGACATCAACGACGGCATCGACCTCAAGGCCCCATACAACGGGACCGGATTTCCGGACTTCCAGTTGACCGGCCTGACGACTGCCAACCTTGATCCCAACCACCAATATGCGTTCTTCGCTCGCATGTCGGTCGTCAACGACGGCCCGGATTCGTTCTTCCTTGTGCCGGGTGAGTCGATTGCAGCAGTGCCGGAACTCTCGACCTGGGCCATGATGATCGCCGGGTTCATGGGTGTTGGCGTCATGGCGTATCGTCGCCGTGAAAACAACGGAACACCGTTTCGTTTAGCGTAAGGCCGCAACCCCGACGCTGGACGGATGGCGAGGGTGTGAGACGTCGCACCCTCGTTTCCCCTTTTGGAAATTTCAAGAGAAGCCAGAATGGTCGTCGGCAGGGCAGCAAGCATCAAGAAATACATTTTGGACCGATCCCTGGAACGGACCGAACGAAAACTGGCAAAGCTGCGGGCACAGATCCCGATCTACGAAGAAATCGAATTCATCGACGCGCAACTGAAGATCCTGCAAAACAACAAGCGGCTGTATCAGGACGTGAAGGGTTTCACGTGAAAGGTAAGTTGCGATCCCTCTCCCCCATGGTGCGTACCACAGACACCAGCACCACCAGGCTGCCGCCCAAGGTGAAAGATCCTATCTACAACTCACCCGAGTTCATCACCTGGCGCGTGCTGGTTCTCAAGCGATCAGGCTACCGATGCGAGGCAGTAGACCAGTACGGCCTCAGGTGCATCAGGGAACTACCATTCGACAGGCTGTATGCTGACCATATACGGGAACTTAAAGATGGTGGTTCCCTTACCGACCCTGCCAATGGGCAGTGCCTGTGTGCTGTACACCACACCATCAAGACCAATGTGGTTAGAGTTAATCGATATCAATCATGATCATGATGGTATGAGGATAAGAAACACTTAGCCGAGGGTAAACGTCTACCCATTAGGGTATGTCGATATAGCTTTTCTAATTCCTCAATGATATCAGGGGGGTACAAGAATGTTCCGACTTTGCGCCCCGCTATACC
>Ga0157380_10002725_pt1 | contig 11987 bp, 7 predicted proteins | sample S35metaG_FD_119757 | JGI IMG/M metagenome (GOLD analysis project Ga0157380, IMG submission 119757) | Switchgrass rhizosphere microbial communities from Kellogg Biological Station, Michigan, USA - S3-5 metaG | ecosystem: Host-associated > Plants > Roots > Rhizosphere > Soil | place: USA: Michigan...
AATCTCGGCTCTTTCTGCTTCGAGAAGATCTGCGGCTTTATTAGCCAGGATGATCGTATTGTTGCATCTTCTCACACCTTCATAATGAGCAATATATTTATCATTCAAATTGATCATAGCAGGTGTCCATTGCCATAATTCCGTTTGAGCAAATCCACCGGGGTCATCTGTTGACTCAGAACCTTTATAAGCGTCATCTGAACTAATACTTCCGAAAATCCAGTTCACCGGGCTAGCAGCCCAAGCGTTGGCGCCACTATTAAATCCGTCCAGCATGGCATAGGCGCCTACTAGCACTGCATTTGCACCGAATTTGTTCGACAATGCTGCCTCCGTATACACACCCTGAGGCGGCTGGTCAATGTAAGAGTCATCACATGCCCAGGCCATCGCGAGGACCGTTATGAAGAACCAACCTCTTATTTTTAATTTATTTGATTTTTGCATAGCTGATATTTTAAATAGCCTTTAAAAAGTTGCATTTACGCCGACCATGAATGCCCTGGAAGCAGGATAGTTACCGAAGTCAAATCCTGCCCAGCCATCATTCTGTCCGGCACCATTCATATCTCTCATACCAACATTCACGCTCGATACTGCTGGATCGATGCCGTCGTATTCGGTGATAGTAAATAGGTTTTGAGCTTGCACGTATAGTCTTAATTTTTGCAACCCAATTTTAGAGAACCTGCTTAAAGTATATCCCAACGTGACGTTCGTAGCCCTTACATAGGATCCATTTTCCACATAGAATGAACTGGATGTATTACTGAAAGTATCATTCCCATCCAATTTTGGAATTGTGCCACCTGGATTTTCGGGTGACCATGCATCCGTCAATACAGCTTTGTCAACATTCGATGCAAATTGGCCAAAGATTGTAAACAGCTTATTATAGTTATAGATCTTATTGCCAAAGGAACCAAACAAGAACATCGCAAAGTCAAATTGCTTGTACATCAGCCCAATGTTAAGGCCGGTTGTTACCTTAGGATGAGGATTTCCAATGGGACCTTTATCGTCATCGGTAATTTTTCCATCACCGTTAAGGTCCTTCCATCTGAATCTGCCAATAGCCGCACCGGTTTGAGCAAGCGCATCAACTTCAGCTTGGTCCTGAAAAATTCCATCGAGCTGATAGCCATAAAAACTAGAGATCGGTTCGCCTACCATCCAGGCATTAACCTCACCAAAGCGTTTATCAACGCCGGTAGGGAAAATTAATTTAGCAGTTCCATCAAGGGCTTTAATATTATTTTTGTACTGGGAAAGGTTCCAGTCTACTGTGATGCTTAAATCTGGAGTAATTCTTCCTTTGTAGCCAAGCATAATATCGTACCCCTTATTCGTCATGTGAGCAACATTACTGGCTGGCGTGTTTGCGTTTCCTGCAGAGCCAGGAAGGGGGGCATTGTACAATAAATCGGTGATATCTTTTGAATACACATCCAGCACTGCACTGAACTTTCCGTCAAACAAGGAAATATCAAATCCGATATTTGTGGTTGTATTCGTCTCCCAGGAAGTTGTCCTATTTCCAATATCTGTTTGTGCCAGACCAGCAACGGAGGTGGTATTCGCTCCGTTAAGGTCATAGGCCGCATCATGTGGAGTCCGCGTGCCGTACTGATCGTACGTATTGTAGGGTCTATTTGCCGGAAGTGTTTGGTTCCCCATTCGTCCCCAACCCCCACGAATCTTCAAATCAGTAAGCCAGGAGGAGGCGCTTTGCATGAATGGCTCAGAGGAAATGCGGTATCCTACAGAAACTGCCGGGAACACGCCATATTTGTCTTGCACAAAACTTGACGAACCATCCCGCCGAATAGTAGCACTAACCAGGTATTTATCATTGAATTCATAATCCAATTTACCAAACAGAGAAAGAATTGTTCCCGTAGTTTGACTGCTTCTAATGTCATTGAATTTGCCCAATGCCTGGTTCAGATATCGGTCACTTAAATCAGTTACACTGTAGCCCAGCAGTTGTCCAAATATCATCCGATTATTTCTTTTATTGGCTTCATAGCCCACAAACGCCTTAACCGTATGTTTGCCAAAAGTCTTATCGGCTTCCAAGAGATTGGTGAATGTATAGTTGAGATTCTGGTTCCAATTTTCCGAGAAGGAAACTGTGGAATTAACCTCTCTTACTTCCCAAGCTGGATATAGGAAGGTAGGGGTAAAGGATGTTCCATAGTCAACACCCAAATTCGTCCTTGCTTTAAGCCATTTAGTAAGACTAAGCTCAGCAAAGAAACTTCCGAACAACTTGTAGTTTTGAAATTCGTTGTCCTTGTTCCTCCATGCCACAGCAACTGGGTTTCGACCATTGCTAAAACCGACGGTCTTAGCGCCGGCAAAATTTCCACCGATATCATACACGGGAACAATCGAATTTAACTTCAGAATTTGCGTCATATTATTTTGCTCGTTCTGATTGCCTCCTGGCAGATTCACGCCCGTTGTGCGGGAAAATGATAAAGACTCTCCAAATTTTAATTTACCAATCGTGAACTTGCTATTGAGGCGTGCGGAAAATCGCTCGAACCCCGTATAAATCATGGTGCCTTCCTGCTTGAAATATTCCGCTGATGCGTTAAACGTTGCATTTTCGGTACCACCTGTTAAGCCAATATTATGATCTGTAATAATAGCATCCGTTCTAAAAGTTTCATCCCACCAGTCAGTGCCTTGCGGATTGGATTTCATAATCAAATTACCGCCACTTGTTGCTGAGTAAGGAACATACGTGCTTTCGTCAACACCTCCAGTTAAAGGAGAACCATCGGAATTTGTTGGGAAAAAATAAGTAGGGATTGTCAGGTTGTTGTTATAGAAAGCGGCCGCTGAAGGATTTCTTGCTACTTGAACTTTTGCGTAGTCTGCTGGATCCTTTATAAGAAAGTCATTGTATCCCTTTACTGCTGCCTGAGTGCCGATGTAACCATCGTAAGTTAATTTGATCTTTCCAGCTTTCCCTTGCTTAGTGGTTATGATCACCACACCGGAGCTGGCACGAGCACCATAAATCGATGCGGAACCGGCATCCTTCAATACTTGCATGCTTTCAATATCATTGGGATTAAGGCCATTGATTGCCTTGTCACCTTGTATCTGAACACCATCGATGATGATCATCGGATCATTATTCGTAAATGAACTTACACCACGAATGCGGATATTTACTCCGCCACCAGGCTCACCAGAAGTAGAGGTAGTAACACCCGCTGCACGACCCGTAAGCATCTGCCCAAAATTGGCAGCTTTGTTTGTTTTTAATTGTTCTGCATCGACGACTGCAACAGCACCTACAATGTCCCTCTTACGTTGCTCAGTATATCCTGTAACAACAACTTCCTGAAGTTCTGTAATATCTGCTTTGAAACTAACATTGATTGAAGTCTGCGTGCCCACTGCAACCTCTTGCGAAGTATAACCGATAAAAGAAAATACTAAAACATCTTCCGGGCCGGCATTAATTTGGAAAGCCCCATTCACATCGGTAACTGTTCCCAGTGTCGTTCCCTTTTTCAAAACGTTGACGCCTGGAAGCGCTTCGGAAGATTGACTGTCCTTTACGACCCCTGATACAACTCCTTGAGCGAATGAAAAAGAACAGCTAATAAACATGGCGACGAAAAACAAAGTGATTTTGATTTTGACTTTGTCTCCGCCTACACCACGCATGTCCAACGGATACAGCCTACCTAGAATTGCGGCTGCATTCATCCTGATATGCAGGATTAATTTTTCCATAGTAATCATAGTTTGGGTTTAAGATTTTTAAAAAGTAATAGAGATTAAAATGATAGACCAAGTGCTGCATCAGTCATGCGGCGCCTCGTCTAAAAGTTCAAGCCGAACCATGCCGGCTCTTTGTGGAAAGCAAGGTCATACCTCGCATTATTACTCTAATAGTAAAGTCTCTCATAAGCAATTGGGTTTAGTGTTAAAATTTGAAATGAAGAATAAACATCCCGGTATCCACGTTGGCACCAAACAAAGAATTCTGCGTACAGGAAAGCTTGAAAAAAGTAGCGACCAAGTTTTGTAATTTTATCAAGGGTCATAATTGGATTCCGGAAATTGCGACGGAATCTAGGAAGGCATTTTCAACGATGACTATACAACTTCGAACAAGCTTGTACACCACAAGACATCTTCGTGACACCGTTTAACTTTACAAAACAAATAGTTTTATTATGCTTACAGACTAGGTATGTTGAGAAGTCCTCTTTAGAAGGTTATTGTCAATTGTTGCTGAGATTGTTGTTTTGCATTAGACAATATTTTTGAAGTTGTCGATCCTCGATGTCTAATGTCTATTAATTTGCCGTTTCATATAAATTGAACTGATCGTTTTTTTTACCGAGAAACATCGCATAAGAAGGCGAGCAACATCATACAAGTGTTAAGCAACATCGTACAAGTCTAAACAACATTGTACAAGAAAACAGTAGCTGACCCATAAAACAAAGTGAACTTTTCACATCATTTCGATTTGGTTTTTGTGGCGACTTCTTTACCGCGACATCAAATTGATAAGTTAGAACCGGCGGGAAATCTGATTCTAAAATGGATTAATGTCTCCCTTGTCCTCCAGCCAGCAAGTACCGTACCCAGCACCCATGCCCATTTGTCCAAAATTTCAACTTATTACCCACCATTAGCTCGCTCAGGACGAAAAAAAAGCAGACCCGCGGACTTAGACAGAATGTCTACAGAATTCTTACGTAAATTGAGGCGTGCTCTTACAATAACTATGTCCAGCGCATTTGCCTCGAACCTTTACAAAATTCCAAACCAGACTTCTTTGAGTAAGATCGCGGTCCTTGCCATTTTCCAGATTTTTTTATGCGTTTTAACAGCTTCGGCTCAGGAAGTTAAGCCTGGACTTCCAGGAATGGCCCCCATGCGATGGATCACGATCAAAAATACCCATGCGCCGGGGAGAGTTTATCAAAGTCTTAACGGCAACGCCCGAACCTATAATGCCGAAGACACCTACATCAAAGCCTGGATACCGGTTGTGATGAAGTCCAGGTTTGCCTTGGCAATCGGGCCGCATTTTCGTACTGAGCAGTTGGAACTCAAGCGTGATGCTGACCAAGTGGACGATCAAATGGCTTCGTGGAAACTACGGGCCATCGGTGTAGACATTAAATCGTGTTTTGCGCTCGACAGTACTTCCTGGTTGATGAATACCGCAAATATCAGTCAGAGCGGCAATATCTCAGGCAATTCGCAGTCAAATATCCCGATCACTTACACCATTTCTTCCATATTCATGAAGCGGAAATCAACGAATAAAGAAATTGGATTTGGCTTTATGGTAAATAAATCTCGTACACTATTGGTCCTTCCGGTGTTTGTTTACAATTATAATTTCTCCGACAAACAGGGCCTTGAGATCAGCCTTCCACACAAAATAGCATGGCGACACAACCTGAGCCCTACTGATATTATTTATCTGAAGGCAGAAGCTAACATACGGACCTATTTTATCAGGAATGGGACCATTGACAATTTTGAACAATTTCGGCGTATAGATGCCGACATGGGCGTTACATATAACAAACAGATCACCAAGTTTATGGGCGCTGAATTATTTGCTGGGTACAGGCAAAATTTTTCTTATCGCCTCCCTGCAGATATTATCGCTGTAAAAAGTTCAGGATTTGTCGCCTCGTTTGAGATTTACATTCGTCCCCCGCAGAGCTTGCTACGTAATAGAAAGCGACCTTAACCAAGAGGCAAGTTACGAGTGCGGTTCTTCTTGTTTCCCAAAGCTCGTAAGAATATCAACTTTGCTTTTCCGACAAATTCCTAAAGATACCTTCCAGATTGGTGAGTTGATTTCTGTGCTGGCTTTTTACTTTCACCACAACGTGCTTGACTGTCTGGTTTGAGAAAGTTATCCATGCGATACGTGATTCCAGGCCAGAGCAAAAGTTGGCGGTACGTCGATCCTGGTCCTTCAGCCGGTTATTTCATTAAGCCATGCTTGAAGGAATAGCTTGCAGTCTGATACCACGCAATTGCTTCTTCAGTTTCATGTTGATGATACGAGGCTTTCGTCACCTCATTATTTTCAGAAAGGGCAAATGTTTCAGCCTTAAGCTGCGGCGACAGGACTATCAAGCTTTCATTCTTTAAGTATCCGAGGTTTTGATAAGTACTAATAAACGCTCGCTCCCTTCCCGCTTCAAGTTTAAACATATCGTATCCGTAAAATTTACTGGTATATGAAAAATTCAAGAGCCCAAGTAACGTCGGTCCTACATCAATTTGGCTCATCAATCTGTTCATTACGCCCGGTTGAATATTTTGTGGCGAATAGATCAGCATAGGAATATGATATTTATTTACCGGTAGCTCTGTCTTTCCGGCGCTAGATGCGCAATGATCTGCCACGATTACAAAAATCGTATTATCAAACCACTTTCGGCTCGATGCCTTTTTTATAAAGCGCTCGATGGCGTAATCAGTATACTTCACTGCACCCTGACGACTCGTATGTGATGGAATGTCAATTCTATTATCAGGATACGTATACGGTCTATGATTTGATGTTGTCATTACATGGGCAAAGACGAGATGTTCGTTTGTAATCATATCAATCTCCTTTAGCGCCAAGTCAAAAAGATTTTCATCCGCAACCCCCCAGACATTCTCATAATCGATGTCGTCATCATCAATCATGGAACGATCGACGACATGATAGCCATTGTGATCAAAAAAATACCCCATATTATCAAAATAGCTGTAGCCACCAAAAATGTACTCACTTACATATCCCTTGCCAGTGAAAACCTTTGCCAACGAAAACAAATTTTCGTTTTCAGGACGTCTCACAATTGATTGACCAGGTGTGGGAGGAACGCAAAGAGACAACGCCTCCAGCCCACGCACCGTGCGTGTCCCGGTGGCGTACAAATTTGTAAATACGAGGCTATGGTCACTTAATGAGTCCAGAAAGGGCGTTATTCCTTCGTTGTTGCCAAACAACTTCATAAAATCAGCGCTAAAACTTTCAACACTAATAAGAACAACATTTAGTTTTTTTTCAGGCCCTGCATTAACAATTTTTCTCTCGATGCTTAAAGGATCTTTGTTAATAAATTCCGCCTCAGGTGTTTTCACGAACTTATGAACTAAATCAAATGCTTGCGCATCATCCATGCCTTTATAGAACCTGTCAAATTCAAGTTCGTTGTTTCTATATGCAGCAAACAATTCATAAAGACCATTTCCTGCCAATTCATTTACGTATGCATTAGCGCTAAACTGATGAAATTTATTTGATACGCTGAAATACAAGAGTGTAAAAAGTAAACCGTAAACCGCGACAAACTTTGAACGCTTCTTAAATGGCAAATAATTGTTCCCGGATTCCCTTATCCTCCCTCGAAGAAAGAATAATATTAGCAACGTAATTATAAAGACAGATCCAATAATCCATTCCGTTGGATACGATTGATAAATATTACCAATTACTTCTGTCGTATAAATAAGATAATCAACCGCGATGAAATTGAAACGAACGTTAAACTCATCCCAGAACAACCACTCAGCTATACCATTAAAAACTAAAAGGAATAAGAAAATAAAGAACATCCCATAAAGAATAAATCGATGCCATCTCATTTGAAATATTTTTTCCGGGACAATCCATAAATAGACAGCTAATGGCAAGCTGAAATAAATTGCATTAATGAAATCGTAAAAGAATCCTATTATAAAGATTCCAAGACTGTTTAAGATTGTGAAATCTATTTCTGAAAACGACTTGATAAGAAGGAAAATTCTCGTCAACGCGGAGATTCCGATCAGCAATAGCATCAGCAGAAAAAATAGTCCGGTTCTTTGTTGTTTTGGTTTGTTTAGCTGTAGGTCCATTCACGCAATCACGCATTCGATTTTGGAGGAATTCTGAAGTCCCAATCAAGCTCGATGTCGGAAGATCAATCGCGGATTTTACATTTCAGATAGAATACAGAATTTCTACAGAATTATTCATCATCACACCTTATCAATCTCCAGAATCTCTACAGAATCTAGCTTCGGAGATAGACCTACAAGGGAATACAACCTGCCCACTGCAGTGAATTGTTTTGAATCCTCCCGAATAATACTTACGCCCCTATCTAATGCATCAATATAAGTGGGGAAAGAAAAAGCATTCGACAGGGCACACCGTAATAGTACCTTCGTATGATGAAGACGCCGGACTTTTAAGTGTTGTTCACACTTTCAACTGATGATTAATTTTCGGAAATCAAACGGTTAATTAACCCATCTGGTCACGAACGTCGAAAATCAATTCGCAAGTACGACCGTTTCTGTGCGTTCAAATAAATCCTTGGCCCGAAAAATGATTTTTAAAGAATCGTGCCGACGAAAGTCTTCCAAATACTGGTAGCGAGTAATGACCATTACTTTCCGATTCTTACTCAATAGCACATTTAACTCGTCAACAGAGTTGATCACCGGTACTGCACTCTCCAATTGAAAGATGAAGGCCGGATTAAACCGACGATATCCGACAAGGTGATGAGTCTCTTTTAATTGGGTGATCATCGGGATGGATTGAGTCACGGGATTCATTTGATCGATCTTCGGATACGCCCAATAAAAAAACATGACAACCAACAAGATCCAGGATGCTGTCCATGAGTATATCATCGAGGAAATTTTTCCTTTTTGAAAGTAATACCCTCCTAACAAGCTCCCGATCGGAAGGACAAGGAAAATTGCAGCGACATAACTTATACCTTCTGTCTGAGCATCAGCATCCAGAAACCAATAACCAGCAATCGGCAATGCAGCGCAAATAAAAAAATTAACAACCAAACTTATGCGCACTCCCGGTCGGACGCGCAGTGAGTCAATTTCCAGCCTTGATACATAGTGCCCCATTATGATCGCAAGAAACGGGATGGCTGGTGCCGGATAAGAAGGCAAAATCGTTTTTGAAAATGAAAAGAAAATTGAAATGACTGCGCATACCGTTAAGCAGAATGATAGGAAACGATATTGTTGCCACTCCTTAATGGCCAAATGCACCGCTTGAAGAATAAATACTGAAAAAGGAAGCAAAGCAACAAGCAGGATCACAAAGGGTGCAAGAGGAAATCCATGGTGACCTTCCATCGTAGTGGTGTATCGCTGCAAATTGTGGTCAATGAAAAAGCCCCGTATCCATTCGCCCTTGGTCGCAAACCAAACTGCCAGGTACCATGGCAATGACACAAGAAAAAATATTAAGATGCCTTGAGCAAGGCGAAGCTTGTAAACTAATGACCACCTGAGTTCCTTTATAGTGATCAGGTAAATAAATACAATAAGGCCGGGCAACGCTGCAGCGATGATGCCCTTGGTCAAAAAACCAAGAGCAGAAGATGCATAACACAATAGCAAATATCGTCGATCGAAATGATATCCATAAAAAAACGAGAACAAGCATATCGTCATAAACAGGATAAGATATGGATCTGGAACAGCCAGGTGAAACTGAACGGCAAGTTGCACAGAGCCTAAAAGGATAAGGCTTGAAAAAAATGCAACATCGGAATTTAAAATTCGCTGCACGCCCCTGTAGACAACAACGACTAACAACACTCCGCAAACAGCGGAAAAAAAACGGGCCCCAAAGGCACTAACGCCAAACACTGCATACGAAATCATCATAAAATAATAGTGCAGCACGGGCTTGTCAGTGCGCAGGTCGCCGTTAAAAGTGGGCACGACAAGATCCCCGCGCGCCATCATTTCCCTTGCACATTCAGCATTTTTTGCCTCATCCAGAATGTATACAGAGTTCCCTCCTAGATTACAGAAATAAACGATTAACGCCAGAATTATGACTGCGACAAAACGTTTATCCATAGCATTTCATTTGCTGTAAACTTACACCTTCGTGAAGTGCTATGCCCAATTAATAAGAAGTATATGAATGCCAGCCGTATGTATCATTTAATCAAAATGTAACATGGAACTTTCAATCGTTGTAACCATATTTAATGAGCAGGATAATATAAAACCGCTCTTGGACCAACTCGGGGCGGCGCTGCACAAACTCAGCTATGAAATCATTTTGGTGGACGATGGATCAACCGACTTAACGGTTCAACGCATCAGGGAGTTTGCAGACGAGCGCGTCCGGCTTGTCATCCTCAAGGGAAATTACGGACAGACCGCAGCCATGTCAGCGGGAATAAACGAGGCTGTGGGAACCTATATCGCCACAATGGACGGAGACCTTCAAAATGATCCGTCTGATATTCCCTCAATGCTTCAGAAACTAAAAGACGAAAATTGGGACGTCGTAGCAGGCAATCGAAAAAACCGGCAGGACGGATTTTTTCTTCGCAAAATACCCAGCAAAATGGCTAACAAACTCATCCGTGGTCTCACCGGGAGTACAATAACGGATTATGGATGTACGCTGAAAGTATTTAGAACTGAAATTGCTAAAAGCATCGGCCTCTATGGAGACCTTCATAGGTTCATACCGATACTCACTGCCCTTGAAGGGGGCAGGATAACGGACGTCGACGTCAAACATCATCCGCGTCAATTTGGAGTTTCCAAGTATGGACTTGGGCGCACCTTTAAAGTTATGAGTGACCTTATCCTCATGGTTTTTTTTAAAAAATACTTCAGACGACCGATACATTTCTTTGGACCTCTTGGTATTCTCTCTATCACCGCCGGGTCAGTGATCAGTTTTTACCTGCTTGCGCACAAAATTTTAGGCCATGATATTTGGGGCAGACCAATACTTATTGTTGGGGTAACACTAGTGCTTGCAGGAATTCAATTTTTAACTTTTGGACTTATTGCCGAACTCATTATGCGGGTTTATTATGAATCGCAACACAAAAAAACCTACAACGTCAGAGAAGTTTTTAATTTTAAGGACATGATAAATAAGCAGCAAATGAATCTGAAAAAAGATCCTGACGTCGTGCCGCGATATTATGAAAAACGCAAAGCTGAATTACCTTCAACAGGTTGAGAATCCTATTTGAACCATTGTACAATTCACAAGAATCAGTTTCTAATAATTTATTTAAATACTATTCGCCCGACTTTAGCAACCCTACCGGATTAGTAGTTGACGCTTTGTAAGACCTGAACCCAACGGTTAATATGACGATGATCGACGTGACCCCTAATCCAGATATAAAAATCATCGGGCCAAGAGTGGTCTTATAGGCGAACTCATTCAAAACGATGTTCATAAAGTACCACGCTATAGGTGTTGCCAGAACAAAGCCTATTAAAATGAGCTTAGCAAATTCGTTGGTGAAGAGTAGAATGATACTTGCACTAGAGGCGCCATGCACTTTTCTAACACCAATTTCCTTTCTCATGTGATTGGCCATGTAAGTGACCAAGCCGAACAACCCGAGACAGCCGATCACGATTGTAATCAACGTAAGTATCTTCAAGAACGCGGTAATGCGTTGTTCACCTTTATACAAATCCTTGATCTGTTGATCCATAAATGTGTATTTGAAAATATATTCCGGGAAAGCATTCTCCCATTTGACTTTTATGTTTGCGATGGTCTCTTGCATATCGGTTGGTTTTATCCGAATTGCCATGTTTTGAAAACTATTCCCATCGTTCACAAGCATTACTGCTTCAAGCGGTTTGTCTAGCGACGTCGTGTTGAAATTTTTTACAACACCGATTACGGGCACAAGTTTACCCCAGAAATCAAGTTCCTGTCCTATGATATCAATGTTGCTTTTGAAACCGGCATCCGCAACAAACTTTTCATTTACAACAACGGAGTAGACAGTGTCACGATCCTCAAGCTTCACACCTTCGACCTAAGCAATTTTAAACACGTCGATATAATCGCCATCAACTGGTTTTACCTGAGTATCGAATTGCTTATCCCTGCCCGAAATGGTGAAACTCGTTCCGATCACAGCTTTATGCGACGGTGCCGAAAAATTTAGGCTAGCTTG
>Ga0157380_10002726_pt1 | contig 11984 bp, 10 predicted proteins | sample S35metaG_FD_119757 | JGI IMG/M metagenome (GOLD analysis project Ga0157380, IMG submission 119757) | Switchgrass rhizosphere microbial communities from Kellogg Biological Station, Michigan, USA - S3-5 metaG | ecosystem: Host-associated > Plants > Roots > Rhizosphere > Soil | place: USA...
ACGGTATTCTTCTTTCACATAAATAATATCGGAAAGAATTGGCGCCTCGTGATTCCAACCCTGGTTATTGTGTAAAAACTTTACACTTTCCGGGTAACCTTCCATCTTATCAATAAGGCTCTTGAGCAGGTCGTGTTCATTTTTTTTTGAGTCCAGCTTGCGGTTTTCTTCCGCCAGTTTTGCCCGCAAATTTTCGAGTGCCGATTGTGATTGCAGGATAAGGTCTTTCGTATTAGCCTGCTGTTGTTGCAGGCTTTCAAGCTCCAAAGTTTTTGCAGCTAATTGTTCCGTCGTAGTTTTTATTTGTTCTTCTAACTGTATTATTTGCTGGTCGCGGTGTAATTGTTCTTCATCAACCTGGTGAATAGCTCTCTCAATATTTTGAACAGAGGTATCAGCGATGGCTACTTTTTTTTCTGCATCAAATTGGCTACGTTGCACCTGCTGGTGTGCCGTGCGCAAATTATTTAAGGCAGTACGGTTTTCATCGACCACTTTTCTTTTGGCATCAACAGAGGTTCTTAATTGTTCCAGTTGATCCCCCAACTCTGTAAAGGCAGACTCCTCTTCGGTTATTTGGCGTTGTGTAAAAGCAATACTTTCATCTATACCGCTAATTTGTCCTTCTGCTTTGCTTAAGAATTCTGTGATGTTGGTTTTGCGTTCGTTTAGATATTCCAATCGCTGCGATGCAAGATTTTTTTCATTTTCTTTTGTACGCACATCCTGCACTAGATCATTAAAACGATGTTGCAGGTCGTGAAGGTCTTTTTCCTTTTCAATAAAGGCTGTCTTTTCAACTTCCAGGGCTGCCTCTTGTGTTGCGATAGCAGCTTCCAACGCAATACGCTTGTCCGTTTCTTCTTCTTGTTTTTCGTTCAGTTCTTTATAGGTTATATTAAATCCCTCCAATGCAGCTTTGGCCAGTTCTATACTTACCTCGCGATATTCTTTTTTTATTTCGTAATATTTCTGTGCTTTTTTTGCCTGGCTTTCTAAAGTTTTTAGCTGGTTGTTTATTTCAAAAAGCAAATCTTCAATACGAGCAAGATCTTGTTCCGTTGCATCGAGTTTTAGTTTTGCTTCACGCTTCCTTGTTTTATAAATAGAAATGCCGGCAGCCTGCTCCAGCATGCGGCGGCGGCTGTTCTCCTTGTCTTTGATAAGGTCATCCACCATTCCCAGCTCGATAATAGCATAGCTGTCGGTGGAAATACCCGTATCCATAAAAAGATTTTGAATATCTTTTAGCCGGCACTGCACGTCGTTGAGGCGGTATTCACTCTCCCCATTTTTATAAAACTTACGGGTAATAGTAACAGTACCAAATTCTGTGGGAAGCAGGTTTCTTGTATTTTCAAAAGTGAGGCTAACTTCGGCAAGGCCGCTGGCTGAACGGGTTTTGGAGCCGTTGAACACAAGGCTTTCCAGGTTTTCGGAACGGAGATGGCTGATCTTTTGTTCGCCTATCACCCAACGGATGCTGTCAACTATATTACTCTTGCCACATCCATTGGGACCAACAATGCCAGTAATGTTTTCATCAAAGCTTACAATGGTTTTATCTGCAAAACTTTTGAACCCCTTGATCTCTAAAGATTTTAATCGCACAAATGCCTGATTTTAACGGGCAAATATAACAGAATGAGGGCATTAAGCCGGCATTTTAACCTTTGCCATGAGCTTGTTTATCCACGCTTTCTGCACAGGAAATTTTTCGTCAAATAATGCCTTAAATCTTAATTTGACAAGAACTTTAATTCATTAAGTTTGCAAGCTATCAATTAAATCAACTGTTTATGATAACTGTTATCGTTCCTACCGATTTTTCAGAAACCGCTAATAATGCCGCATTATATGCAGGCAAAATGCTGACCGGAAATTATGATGTGGAATTAATTCTTTATCATATCTATGAAAAAGATAACCAGGTTGAAAATGCGGAAAAAACATTGAATGATCTTAAAGATCTTTTATCGCAACAAAGTATTGTAAAAATTGAGACCAAATGCGACAAGAGTGATGACTTTATCGATAGCCTTGATCGTTTAGCCCGGCACCATAGTGCCCAGTTGATTGTAATGGGAATCAGCAGCAAGTCAAAATTGGGACAGGTGTTTTTTGGAAGTAATACGCTTAAGATTGTACAAAAGAATGCCTGCCCTGTGATGATTATTCCTCCTGAAGCCCAGTTTAGCGATAAAAAGAATGTGGCGCTTATCTCTGATTTTAAAGATGTAGAAAAAACTACCCCGGTAACACCTATAAAAAATATTTTAAAGCTGTTTAACCCCTCTTTGCATATAGTAAATGTTGACAGCGAACATTATGTTTCCTTGACGGAAGAATACCTGGCTCAAAGAAGCTATCTACAGGAAAGTTTCCAGGAGTTTAGTCCCGAATTTTATTTCATCCGCACATATGATGTGCACGATACGATTCACACTTTTGTACAGGACAAAAAGATAGATATGCTGGTAACCATTCCACGCCATCATTCTTTGTTCAGTAATTTGTTTAAGATCAGCAATACAAAAAAACTGGTCTACGAAAGTTCCATTCCTATTTTGGCGGCACATGAATAAAAACGTGAAACGTCATTTTGAAAAGCTTACAATCTTATCGTTGTAAGCTTTTTTATTTATGGGGCGGGCTAGTGTAATTCTATTTAACTTTTGTTGTGTCACACTCTTGTACGTCCTGTATTCTATTCAGCATTTCTCCTTTTCGAATATGTCTTATTTACAACCGGAGATTCTTCGCTGCGCTCAGAATGACAAACTGTAAAATGAGTGAATAGCCACGGAATAAAAGTTCATCATTAGCACTATTGTTCAATACTATTTATCTCCTGTCATCCCGAGGAACGAGGGATCTTCGATTGTAGGTGAAGAACTGTCAAAACTATAGGCTAGCCAACCAAATCGTGGTTCAGACTTAACTTCGCCTTTAGAACGTGCTTGCATGAAGAACATCAAATTAATTGAAGTGCCATCTGAAATTGGAGCCGGCACCCGCGGCGCTAGTCTTGGTGTGGAAGCAATAAAAATAGCAGCCCTCGATTTTATGAGCAGCTTTTTTGTACACTTCCCTTCCGAAAAAATTCCACACGAAAACAAACTCCTTTACGAACCCATTGAATCGCCTTATGCCAAAAGAATTAAAGGCGTGGTTAGTATCTATGAAAAAGTAAGCAAGGCTGTGGCAGATACCTTAAAAAATAATTTTTTCCCGGTTGTGCTAAGCGGAGATCACAGTATTGCAGGGGGCACTATTGCAGGAATTAAAATGGCAAAACCAAATAGTAAACTTGGAGTTATCTGGATTGATGCTCATGCCGATATTCATACCCCTTATACTACTCCTTCAGGAAATTTACATGGAATGTCTTTGGCAGTATCTATAAATGAGGATAACATAGAAAGCGGTGTTCATGACCTGGACGAGGATACGATAAAAAGCTGGAACCAGTTAAAAAACATTGGAAAAATTGCACCGAAGGTTTTGCCAGAAGACATTGTCATCATTTCCATACGTGATTATGAAAAAGAAGAAAAACACCTCATTGATAAATACGGTATTAAAACAATCACCACAAAAGAACTGCGTAATAAAGGTGTAGAGCAGATTATAAAACAAACCTCACGTTATCTTCACGCCTGCAGCGATATCTATGTTTCGTTTGACGTAGACAGCCTTGATTCCGCCATCAGCAAAGGCTCGGGAACGCCGGTTGCCAATGGATTAAGGGAAAGGGAAGCCGAAGACCTTGTAAGCAAACTTATGCAGCACCCAAAAATTTGTTGTCTCGAAATTACGGAGGTCAATCCTACCTTAGATAAAGAAAACCTGATGGCTGAAATAGCATTTAATATTTTACAGCGAAGTGTAAATGTACTAATGATGAACTAAGGCTCTTTACGAAGCGGAAGACCCGAACGTTTGAATAAGACTATCATAGGAAAGTTTACGAACCGACTCGGTGGTTAATTTTTTTTCAGTAAGTATTTGGCGGGGAATTACAAAAAATTGTAACTGAACTTTTTTCCCCGGCTGCATTACTGGCCTCGTTTCTTTCAAAATCAGCGATACATCGATTTTATTTTGACTGATAGCATAAGTCCACTCCTCGGTATAATTGGGTTCTTCAAAATAGGGAAGAAAATAAAATGGCATCATTAGAGGTTTTCCCATTTTACCAGCTGGCTCTTTGTCAGTTTCATCACCTGCCCACAGATTGCGGACAAAAACCAATACCGTCACATTATCATCATTCAAATTAGGAATCTTGCGGGCATAAGAAAAGATCGTCGCTTTATTTTTTGTTACCGTCTTCCATAACGGAATACTCTCCCACCCGGAAATAAACAGTTTCGATTGTGTTCCCGTTTGTTGTGTCACAAATGTTTCTTGTGTGGGATTTACCAGCGTGTCCTGTTTACTACAGGCGGCTAAAACGGTAATAAATAATGCAGTTACCACAAATCTACCCTCCATAAAATTTTAATTATCTGTAAACCAAAAACGATTTTTTGTACTAATACCTTCAAGACAAAAAACAACATCAAAATAGTGCATCACTTCAAAAATATATTTAGTTTCCTCTAGATAGATCGCAAATAAAAATCACGCCAACCGTGTGGAAGTGAACTAGCCCATACTAAAGCATTTAGATTTTCTTATTCATACATGATACAAAACAGTCATTTGATGGCAGCAAATGGATTTGCTGAGCATAGTTATCACAAAACCTTATTTTTGGCCCGCAAAACACAAAAAATATTGGCTTGCCATAGGTCAATTTGAAATCAGATAAGCAATGCAAACAAAAGTTAACCGCATTGCTGTGTTAACCTCTGGCGGAGACTCGCCGGGGATGAATGCAGCAGTAAGGGCAGTTGTACGAACAGGACTTTATTATGGCCTTGAGGTTTTTGGAATAATGAGAGCTTACCAGGGATTAATAGAGGACGATATTATTAAAATGGAATCCCGTTCGGTAGCCAATATTATACAAAGGGGAGGCACCATATTAAAAACAGCTCGCTGTAAAGAATTTTATGAGCCGGAAGGCAGAGCAAAAGCGTTTAATATTCTAAAAAAACGCGGCATCGAAGCCCTTGTAATAATTGGTGGTGATGGATCTCTTAAGGGTGCTACTTTACTTTCTAAAGAGCATGATTTTCCCTGTATTGGTATTCCAGGCACAATAGATAAAGATATTGTTGGTACTGATTTTACCATTGGCTTTGACACAGCAGTAAATACGGCTGTGGAAGCTATTGATAAAATCCGGGATACGGCTGATGCGCATGATCGTTTATTTATTGTAGAAGTTATGGGGCGGGATGCAGGTTATATTGCCCTGCATAGTGGTATCGCCACCGGTGCGGAAAGCATATTAATACCAGAACGCAAAACGGATATAGAGAATGTCATCAATTCGCTTGTAGAAAAAGAAAAAAGAAAAAAACTCGTTAATATAATTGTTGTGGCGGAAGGTGACGAGTTTGGGGGTGCCAATGAAATTGCCAAAATTGTAAAAGAGCGTCTTCCACATATTGATACCAAGGTTTGTATTTTGGGTCATATTCAAAGAGGAGGCTCTCCTTCATGTCTCGACAGGTTGATGGCCAGCCGAATGGGGTATCACGCAGTGGAAAGTTTAATAAGTGGGCGGTTTAACGTTTTCGTTGGAATCCTAAACAATAGGGTAAATTATATTCCTCTTGAAAATGTTGGTAAGAAAAAAGGAAAGATAAACGAAGAGTGGATGAAAATAGTGAAGATTTTGGCCTCGTAAATGATGATTTCTTAACCGGAACCCAAATTAGAAATCAGTAATGGAAATTAGAAAACAAACTATGTCAAAAAATATCGATAAGTACCTCCACAGACAAATGGATAAAGAGGCTGGAATTGAACATACTTTTCACCGTACTAAAATTGTAGCAACAGTTGGCCCGGCCTGTAGTACCTATGAAAGATTGTTAGAACTGGTAAAAGCAGGAGTGAACGTTTTTCGCTTAAATTTTTCCCACGGCTCACATGAAGATAAAGCTGCTGTTATAGAACATATACGCACCATTAATAAAACAGAGCCTTACAGCATCTCTATTCTTGGTGATCTGCAAGGACCAAAACTAAGAGTCGGTGAAATTGCGAACGGTGGATTACCCATAGTTTCCGGGGATATTCTTTGTTTCACTTCTAAGGAAAAAGTAGTGGGCACCAAGGAGAAGATTTATGTTTCCTACCCCAACCTGCATTTGGATGTGGAAGTAGGAAATAAAATTTTAATTGATGACGGTAAGATTGAGGTAGTAGTAGTTGAAATTACAAGAGACGGAGATGTAAGAGTTGCCGTGACTTATGGTGGTACCTTGCTTCCAAAAAAAGGGGTAAACCTGCCCGACACTAAAATATCTCTTCCGTCGATGACCGAAAAAGATATTGTCGACCTGGAATTTATAATGGAGCAGAAATTGGATTGGGTGGCTCTTTCATTTGTGAGGGAAGCAGAAGATATCATCGATCTTAAAAAAAGGTTAGCAGCCAGGAATAGCGACACAAAAGTTATTGCCAAAATTGAAATGCCTTCTGCACTTGTAGACCTTAGAAATATTGTGTTGGAATCCGATGCTGTTATGGTAGCCCGTGGTGACCTGGGTGTGGAGTTGCCTGTTGAAAAAGTACCGATGGCGCAGCGTGAAATTATCCGCAAATGTATACACCGGGCAAAACCTGTAATTGTTGCCACGCAAATGATGGAGAGCATGATTCATCATGTAAAACCAAACCGAAGTGAAATTACCGATGTTGCAAATGCCGTTCTTGAAGGTGCTGATGCGGTAATGCTAAGTGCCGAAACAGCAACAGGCGATCATCCGACTTTGGTAGTACAAACCATGAAAAAAATAATCCAGGAGGTAGAACGTACTGAATATCGCTACAACCGTGAAGAAGACCTCAAGCCTCAACCAAAATCACCGTCCTTCTTAAGCGATGCCATTTGCTATAATGCATGTAAACTTGCCAAAGATGCAGACGCTGACGCACTCATTGGAATGACGCAAAGCGGTTACACTGCATTTATTTTAAGTAGCTATCGTCCAAAGTCTCCGCTGTATATTTTTACCAAACAACGTTCCCTTGTTAACCAGTTAAGCTTAAGTTGGGGTGTCAGGGCTTTTTATTATGACGAAGAAGAAAGCCTTGACGATATTGTTTTTGATCAAATCAATATTTTAAAAGAAAGAGGATTTATACACCCGGGAGATATTGTTATCAATACAGGTAGCACACCTGTTAACTTACACTTGCCAACAAATATGGTCAAGATCACGCAGATTGAATAAGGTTGAAGTTTGGGTTAATCATGTGTGTGTCCGGGTCGGATCAGGTTTATTTTTTGATCTATTTTTTTAGGCCGACTATAAGAATGTTTACATCTGCTATTCCATCAAGATTTTTTAACCGCCAACATATTGTCTACGACTTTCCTTATAGAGTGCCGCTTTCTCCTTGCCTATCTGCCACAAAAAAATCTGGAAGAGGATTTTAATTTTTTAATTTAGGATAATAATCTATTTCGGGCTATGTATCACGCAACCAAAAAAAAAGTATACTCACTGCTGCATCCCGAAATAGGAGACACCAAATTAGATAAGGTAATTAATGCCTTTTTAATTTTTTTGATTGCATCCAATATTGTAGCTGTTATACTTGAAACAGTCCCCCGCATTTACCACGGGCGGGAGACGTTCTTCCATTATTTTGATCTCGTTTCTGTAATTATTTTTTCTATCGAATACGTACTCCGCGTATGGAGCGCAAACCTCGAAGGAAGATATAAACATCGTATTCATGGGCGGCTAAAGTATATGTTGTCCTGGCCGGCTCTTATCGATCTTCTTGCCATATTGCCAGTTTATGTTCATGTTTTTGTAGGTCTTGATTTAAGAATACTCCGCATTTTCAGGCTTCTACGTTTCTTTCGACTGTTTCGTTTAACAGCATATATGAAGGCTGCGAAACTGATAAAAAATGTTCTTAAATCAGCAGTGAATGAGCTCTTGCTTTGCCTGGTACTTGCGCTTTTTCTCATCATCGTTTCTTCAAGCCTGATATACTTTGCAGAACACCCTGCCCAACCCGATAAATTTAAGAGTATACCTTCTACCATATGGTTTAGTGTCGTTACACTTACAACAGTTGGGTATGGTGATTTAATACCAATAACAGTAGCAGGTAAAATTTTTACAAGTATTATTCTGCTTGCAGGAGTAGCCATATTTGCCTTACCTGCGGGTATTATAACAGCACGTTTATTAGAAGAATTAAGAAAAAGAAAAAGTCCGAAAAACGGTAACTCATGCCCACATTGTGGAATGCCTTTGGAAGAACAAGAAGAACACAGTAATCATTAGTAACTTTTAGTTTCAATAGAACCTGAAAAGTTCCCCTTGTCACTTGCTGAATAATGAAAGCAGGCATTTATAATTTTAAATCATGGGAAAGACTTTTAATGAAATATCCGCTGATCTAAAAAAATGGATAGAAAAACAAAAGATGTTCTTTGTTGCCACTGCACCGCTATCGCCTGACCTGCATATCAATTGTTCACCCAAAGGATTGGATTCACTCCGCATTTTAGACCCATTTACAGTGGCCTATCAAGACCTCACAGGAAGCGGTATTGAAACCATTGCACACCTAAGAGAAAACAAAAGAATTCTCCTGATGTTCTGCGCTTTTGATGGTCCTCCAAAAATTGTTCGGTTGCATGGCTTGGGTGAAGCCATTACTCCAGAACATCAAGATTTTGAAAATTTAAATCTGCAGTTTCCATTTAAAAGGGGAACACGTGCCTATATACGCATAACACTAACACGTATTTCCGATTCATGTGGCTACTCTGTTCCACTCTATGAATTTGTAAAACACCGTGATGTTTTGGATAAATGGGTTGAGGCAAAAACAGATGAACAATTAAAAGAATACAGACTTGCGAAAAATACAGAGAGTATTGATGGATTGAAAGGTCTTTAATGTAAATAACTTCAAATAATTAAATGAAAACCTTAGGATTAATAGGCGGCACAAGTTGGGTTTCCACGATTGATTACTACAGAATAATAAATCAGCAAATTAATGATCGCCTTGGTGGATTAAATGCCGCCAGGCTTATTTTATATTCATTGAATTATGAAGAATTTAAGCCTCCGCCTGACCCGAAAGATTGGGGTGCTACTTCAGAAGGATTGACCGCTATTGCCAAAAATCTTGAAGCGGTTGGAGCTGAATGCATTATACTATGCGCCAATACCCCACACATGGCTGCCGATATTATCCAGAAAAATATTGCTATTCCATTAATACACATTGCAAAAGAAACATCGAAAGAAATTACCAAACACAACCTCAATAAAATTGGGCTAATTGGTACAAGGTTTACAATGGAGCAATCATTTTTTAAAAAGAAGCTTTCGAAGTATGGAATCAGCACAATCATACCTGAAAAAGATGAACGTGATTACATCCACAACACCATATTTAATGAATTTGCCAGAGGCATTTTTTCAGATGAGATAAAGAAAAATTATTTGCAAATTATGGATAACCTAATGCAAAGGGGAGCCGAAGGAATTATTCTAGGTTGTACAGAAATACCTATGTTGCTTAAGCCAGGTGATTGTAAGATGAAGACTTTTGATACAACTTTAATTCATGCCACCGCCGCTGTAAACTTTGCTTTAGGGAATTAAAAAAAGTTTCGGGAAATTTTCAGGCTAATTCTTTACGATTCTACTACTAAGCCCTTCCCATTTGTTTTAGGAAATTTACATGTGACGCTACTGCCTGGTACATCCTGGGATATTCTATATAAGGAACATTAAATTCCTCACAGGCTTGTTTTACAATTTTACTAATTGCAGGATAATGTATATGAGATATTTTAGGAAATAAATGATGCTCTACCTGGAAGTTTAATCCACCTACAAGCCAACTAATAACTTTACTGCGGGGAGCAAAGTTTGCTGTTGTTTTCAGTTGATGTATAGCCCATTCATCTTCCAGTCTTCCCGTGTCCTCGTGTGGTATAGGGAAGTGCGTATGTTCTACCGTATGAGCCAGTTGAAAAACAATACTGATAGTAAGGCCTGCAACAATAGTAAAACTAAGAAACCCGATTAACCAGCTTGTAAAACCTAACATATAAATAGGCAGCGCAACGAATAACAGAAGATTCAAAATTTTGAATCCCCAGAAAACGAGATGATCTTTTGTGCTCATTTTTTTTATGGGCATAACGCCAATCCGTTTTTTAAAATATTTCTGGTAATCCAACAAAAAAATCCACAGCACATATAACAGAGAATATAAAAACCAGAAATAGATATGCTGATATTTATGCATCGCATATTTGGGTTGAGTTGTACTCATGCGCATCCATGGCTGAATGTCTATATCATCATCTACACCATCAATATTAGTATATGCATGGTGAATTACATTATGCTTCATATCCCACATAAAAGAATTACCACCCAAAACATTTAAAGTGAAAGCAGCAATATTATTAACTACTTTATGCTTACTGAAACTACCATGTGCACCATCATGCATAATATTAAACCCAATGGTTGCAACCACGCCGCCAAATAATACGCACTCTAAAATTGCCCAAAAAGTAGCAGGAGTGAAAAAAACCAGATGTATGTATAACAATGCAAAGGCAGTAAGTAAAATAATCGCCTTAGTATATAATTTACCTTCCCCTGTAGAAGATTTACCTGTTTGTTGAAAATATTGGCTGATTCTTTTCTTTAATTCTACGTGAAAAGATTTTGCAACACTTGAGAATTTTGGAGTTGTAGTAACCATGCTTAAACCTCACTAATGATTTCGAAAAAATATATTATTAAATTATGTTTCCTGTAAAACAAGGGCATCGAGATTGTTTATACCGATGCTTTTTTTTGAAATAAAACCTTCGGCAAATTGTACACCAATTCTTTTTCCCAATAAACGAGCCCGAGCTATGATCGATTCTAAGAATTCAGGACTTGAAATATAGGTTTGTTCTTCATTGCTTTCCAGGTTATGAAACTGAGTTCTATAAGCCTTAATGGATTCCAATCGCTGATCCCAAACCTCCGTAATATCAATAATTACATCTGGTTCATAAAAGCGATCCTGTAAATAATGAAACAATTGCTTTGGTCTCCACCTTTCTTGTTGTCTTCCATCCTGGTCACACGTTTTAATTTGTTTTAAACCGGAAAGAAAGCATGCATCATATATAAGCTGACCTGCTCTTCCATGATCAGGGTGACGATCTTCAAGAATATTTCCAATTACAATCTCTGGCTGATATTTTCTGAGCACCTGTACTAACTGAAGTTGATGCGTTTCGTCATTCTGGAAAAATCCGTCCCGCATTTTAAGATTTTCTCTTACGGCAACTCCCATAATCTTTGCTGCTTCTTCCGCCTCCTGGAACCGCGTTTCAATAGTGCCCCTGGTTCCCAGTTCACCTTGTGTAAGATCTATCACACCTGCAATTTTACCGCGCCTTACTTCTTTGATCAACGTGCCTGAACACCCTAACTCCACATCATCGGGATGAACGCCAATCGCCAATACATCCAATTTCATTCTTCTAAAAAATTAAATAAGGCTGCAAGATAAATGGAAACAGGGGAAGCGCAACGTTAAAAGGGTGTCGCTGTGGATTAAACACAGCTTATGTTATTTATATTAACCTGGAAAAACCTTGCTTGAATTGGACAAAAGAAGAATGGGAAAAAGAGGCCATAGCATTAATGCAGTTAATTCATCCTCACGTGTCCTAAAACAAAAAAGCCCCAATTATTGGGGCCTTTAGTTATTCTCTACAGAATTAAGCAATTTCTACTTCTGCACCAGCTTCTTTAAGTTTAGCTGCTAATTCGTCTGCAGTGCCTTTGTCCACACCTTCT
>Ga0157380_10002731_pt1 | contig 11980 bp, 10 predicted proteins | sample S35metaG_FD_119757 | JGI IMG/M metagenome (GOLD analysis project Ga0157380, IMG submission 119757) | Switchgrass rhizosphere microbial communities from Kellogg Biological Station, Michigan, USA - S3-5 metaG | ecosystem: Host-associated > Plants > Roots > Rhizosphere > Soil | place: USA...
ACGTGTCAGTGACTCCCATTGGACGGGCGAGCGCGAAGCCCTGACTAAATTCAGCGATGCCTTTCCCTGGCTGATCATTTCCAACGCATCGCTCGCGGAACTCAACGGCCGGCTGCCCCACGCCCTGCCGATGAATCGATTCCGCCCCAACATCGTGATCGACGGCGCCGGCGCCTACGATGAAGATCGCTTCGATGAACTGCGCTTGCGCGACGCGCGCTTCAAAATCGTGAAGAGTTGTACACGATGCATCATCACGACCACGGAGCAGACTACGGGCGAGCGCGACGGGGTCGAACCCATACGCACGCTGACCGCCTATCGGATGGATCGGCAATTGAAGGGCGTGATCTTCGGCCAGAACGCGATTGCGCTCGACGGCATAGGAACGGAAATTGCGGTGGGAGACAGTTGTACGGCCAGTTGGCGCAGCTGAGAAACGTCAGCGGACGGCGTCGATCGCGTTATTTTGGAGCGGGTACTTCCCGCTCCGCACTACATCCGGTCAGTTACTCGGGCTGCTCATTTCCCAGACCGTTGCAGTTCCTGAGCCAGACGACGCAGTCCTTCGCTCTCCCAACCGAAACGCTTTTCGCCGCTGGCATCTTCAGCGATCGAACTCTGGACGGCAGCGACATGCGAGGCGACGCGTCGAATGACCGTGCTCTCCCAGTCTTCGCGGACCAGCGTCTTTTCAGGATCGATATCCTCGAACTCCAGCTCGCTGGCCAGAGCATCGGCCGTCCCAATTGCAAGCGCGTTGCGATCGACTGTCATAATCAGAGAGCCTCTGGCTATTGCTTACCCTACCTGCCCGGAGCTGCGGCGTGTGAGCGCCGGATCACAACTCCCAGGCAATGCAGCATCGAAATTGGACAGATCCTGCATTGAAGCACCGATCGAGTCGACTGCCTATAAGGACCTGCTTATATGGACATGCCTACTCACACCATGCCTGCGTAGAGTGAAGTGCTGCAAACAGCGTGCCTCCCAGCTACGGTGATACTTGGAGGACTAAGTGCAGGCGCGGACCTGAAGTTCCGCGTCATGTGCATGCCACCGGTGACAAAGTAGTCAATATTGGAAAAGATCCGCGCAGAGCGTGTGACTGACGGAGAGTCGGTCACTGTTTGCGCTCAGTATCCCGACATTCGCGCGAAGCGATCGGTGTGGTAGTACGTGTCGCCGAACGTCTCGGCAGCGGCGCGCGCACGCTTCATGAAGAAACCGATATCGAATTCGTCGGACATGCCGATGCCGCCGTGCATCTGTACTGCTTCGTTGGTCGCAAGGCGCGCGATTTCACTGGCGCGAGCCTTTGCCAGGCAAACGAGCGTGCTGGCATTGGCCTCTTTCGCGTCGAACGCCTGCAACGCACGCATGACGACGGAGCGCGTGAGCTCAATCTCGCAGAATAACTGTGCGGCACGGTGCTGCAAACCCTGGAACGAACCGATCTTCACACCGAACTGTTCGCGTTCACGCAGATAAGCCAGCGTGCGATCGAATGCCTCCTGGGAAACTCCGAGCAGCTCCGCGGCGAGGACGACACGGCCGGCATCGAGCACGACATCGAGCACCAGTCCGCCCTTGTCCAAGCTGCCCACGAGGTCATCGCTCGATACGATCACATCGCGCAACTCGACCGTAGCCGCATTACGGCTGTCGACAATGCTGGTGCGAGTAATAGTCACACCGGAGGCTTGCGCGTCGACCAGGAACAGCGTGATGCCATCGCGACTTTCGACGTCGTTCGAAGTGCGTGCCGAAACGATCAGACGATCGGCAACGTGTCCGTCGAGTACATGTAGCTTCTTGCCGCTGAGTTTGAACTTGGCGGCCGTGCCGGTCGCAACCGTGGCAACCAGGTGAGGAGCATGACGAACGCGTTCATCCGTCGCCAGCGCCAGTAACAACGCACCGTTCGCAATCTTTCCCAGCAGTTCATGCTTTTGAACGTCACTGCCACCTTCGAGTAACGCAGTCACGCCCAGCACTGCCGACGAAAGTAGCGGCGTGGCGCTCAAGTTGCGGCCGATCTCTTCTGCGATCAGGCCAGCGCCCAGGTAACCGAACCCGGCACCACCGAATTCTTCCGGGACCAGCACGCCGGCCCAGCCCATCTCGGCCATTTCCTTCCAGACGTCACGACTGAATCCCACGGAATCGTTCGAGTCGCGCAGCTTGCGCATCTGCGACACCGGCGCACGCGCGGCGACAAAGCGCTTCGCGGCATCGCGGAACATCGACTGGTCTTCGTTCAATACGAGGGAAGACATGGGCACATCCTCAATTGCCCGGCAGGCGCAACATGTTCTTGGCGATAATGTTCAGCTGCACTTCGGAGGTGCCACCTTCGATGGAATTGGCCCTGCTGCGCAACCACATCGCAGCGACCTCGCCCTCATCGCCGAACTTCAGGCTGTCAGTGCCGCCGACGGACATCGTGAGTTCCGCCCGGCGCTTGTTGAGTTCGGTGCCGTAGTACTTGAGCATCGACGACATCGCACCGGTTTCATTACCTGCTTTGGCTTCAGCGGCAACGCGAGCCAGGGTCAGCGCGAAGGCCTGCGCATCCATTTCGTAACGTGCGAGGTCGGTACGCAATGCGGTTTCGACGAGGCGGCCGGAAGACAGGCCGATCGTCTCGGCGGCGAGTTGGCCCAACGACTGCGAACGGTCGGTGCGCAAACCCAGCCCCATGCCGCCGATCATGTTGCGTTCGTGCGTGAGCAGGTACTTGGCGATGGTCCAGCCGTTATTGAGTTCACCTAACAGGTTGTCCTTCGGTACTTTGACGTTGTCGAAGAAGGTCTGCGTGAACGGCGAATAGCCGGAGATCAGGCGGATCGGCTGGGTGGTGACGCCCGGCGATCCCATGTCGAACAGCACGAAGCTGATGCCTTCCTGTTTCTTCCCGCTGAAGTCGGTACGCACCAGGCAGAAGATCCAGTCTGCTTTGTCGCCATAGCTGGTCCAGATCTTCGAACCGTTGATCAGGTAGTGATCGCCGCGGTCGTCGGCACGCGTCTTGAGCGATGCGAGATCCGAACCGGCGCCGGGCTCGGAATAGCCCTGGCACCAGCGAATCTCACCGCGCACGATTTTCGGAATGTGTTCCTGCTTCTGCGCTTCGTTGCCGTACTTCAGCATCGCAGGCCCGAGCATGGAAATGCCGAACGATGTGAGCGGTGCACGGCAACGCAGTTGCGCCATCTCCTCGCGCAGCACGCGGCCTTCCTCTTTGCTCAGGCCGCCGCCACCGTACTGCCTGGGCCACTCGGGAACGGTCCAGCCGCGCTGCGCCATCCGCTCCAACCAGACACGCTGCGCTTCGTTCTTGAATTGAAAACGACGTCCGCCCCAACACACATCCCCATCGTCGACGACGGGTTGACGCATTTCGAATGGGCAATTCGCTTCCAGCCACGCGCGGGTGTCCTGGCGAAACGCTTCCAGCGAGTCGTCGGAAGGAGTCTCGGGTCGTGCAGACATGGCTTCACCTGTAAGAAGAAGGCGCGCTGTCGAACTGCAGAATAGTCTCGGAGACAGGTGTGCGATTGTAGGCGTGCGCAGACTATGCAGCCAGCGGGCGATGACTAATTCGCCATGAGAATCTGCGGGCCCGAGCGGCCCGCTGCGCTATGCAGAACGGATGATCGATCAACGCTCGATCGACAGCCTGCCGAACGCTACGCCGAGTTCCCAGCCCGAGCCGGTGCCGCTGAAAGCGAGCGATACTTCGCCCTTGGTCATCACTGTGGCGCTGGCGGACTTGACGGCGCCGGCGCCCGCCTCGGCCTGGATATAGGAGCCGAACAATTCGTTGATGTTGCTGACGCCGGAAAACTGTCCATGGCCTTTGTCGATAGTGGACTTGCCGACAGTGGGGCCGCCGCCCTTGGCATCGAGCTTCACACGCGCCGACTGGCCGTTGGAGCACTTGATGGTGCCCGTGCCGGTAGCCGTCTTGTAGAACGCCGACCAGCCGGACATCTTGAAGTCGATGTTGCAGTCGACCTTGCCGCTGGCGCTTGCGATCACGGGCGACGCCAGTACTGCGGCCACGAGGACGAGGAGATATCGATTACGCATGATGACCAAACTCCCGATGCAGCCGCACGTTCCCCGATTGTCAGGCCGGATTGCCGATCTGGGGATGGTAACCAATCGCCCGGCCGCCACCTGCTGCAATGGTGAAATTGCCGCTCGGAATGTGACAATGCGCACATGAATCCGACCCGTAGCCTACTCCCCCAGTTCTTCGACGACTACCGGCGCCGCGGCGAGCGGCTGGTCGTAGCGACGATTGTCAGCACGCTGGGATCGACCTATCGCAAGGCCGGGGCGCAGATGCTGATCGCCGCAGATGGCGCCGCGGCCGGCCTGTTGAGCGGCGGTTGTCTCGAAGGCGATCTCGCCGGCCACGCCGCTGCGGTCCTGGAAAGCGGCCAGCCAAAGATCGTCGAATACGACACGCGTGGTTCCGATGACTTGATCTGGGGTATCGGCCTGGGCTGCGAAGGCGCAATGCGCGTCCTGCTGACCCGCCTCGGTCCCGACAACGACTACGAACCCTTTGCCTACATGCAGCGCTGTCGCAATGCGCATCGACCGGGCAGCTTCGCGTTCGTCGTCGAATCGAGCGATTCCCGGTACGCACTCGGCCGTTCCTACCACGGGCACCCTCCGACCCTGCCGCAAGCACTGACGGAGGCGCTCGATGGCAACAGGAGCCAGCTGGTCACGACAGTCGACGCAAAATTCCTGGTGATTCCCGTGGAACTCCCCGTGCGCCTGCTGGTGCTGGGAGCCGGACCGGACGCGATGCCGCTCGTCGAGATGGCTGGCCTGCTCGGATGGCACGTCAGCGTTTTCGATCATCGCCCCGCGTACGCTGCGGCAGACCGCTTTCCTCGCGCGCTGGAGGTCAAATGCCAGCCCGTGTCGGCGTTGTCCATGTCGATTGGCGAGCAGCCGTTCGATGCCGCGGTCGTCATGAGCCATCATCTGCCTTCGGACGAAGGGTATCTCTCGGCGTTGGCAGCAAGCGGCATTCGCTATGTCGGCCTGCTCGGGCCAGCGCCGCGGCGTCAACGATTGCTCAGCGACATCGGCGACGCTGCTGCGAAGCTGGCGTCGCGGCTGTACGGTCCCGTGGGCCTGGACATCGGAGCGACGACGCCGGAAACCATTGCGCTCGCCATCGTCAGCGAAGTGCAGGCCGTATTGGCCGGCCGCCTTGGGGGCTCGTTCAGCGCTCATGGACGCAAAGCTGAATGACCAGGCTACGAACAAGATCAATCAACGAGTGAACCCACTGCGTAATCAACTGCGCCGCAGATCCCGCAGCATTCGTCTTGCGTGCTTGTCGGGACGGCCATCGGGTGCAGGCGGCGCCATTCTCGCCTGCTCGCGGCGCTGCTCTCGCGCATGAATGCTTTCGGGCGTTTCGGTGTAGTGAAGGACGGCCTCATTGGCCGGGCCGCGTCGCTTGGGCATCGTCTCCACGATCACTTCGAATCGGATCTCGTCACGCGTGATATGCAGGCGATCGCCACGACGCAACTCGCGGGAAGGTTTCACCCGCTCACCATTCACGTGCACGAGCCCGCCCGCCACCGCGTCGGTGGCCTGCGAGCGGCTCTTGAAAAAGCGGGCAAACCAGAGCCATTTGTCGACGCGCAGGCTCTCACCTGCGACGGAGTTCCCAGTGGTATCCATCGCCATAGAATACGCGCCTGCTAGAGTGTCGTCATGACACAGCCTTCCAGCGCGACCGGGCAGGAACCGTTCGACCTGCTCATCATCGGCGGCGGCATCAACGGCGTAGGGATCGCCCGCGATGCGGCGGGCCGCGGATTGAAGGTTGCCCTGGTGGAACAGTCCGATCTCGCCTCCGCCACCTCGTCGGCCAGTACCAAGCTGATCCATGGCGGCTTGCGCTATCTCGAATCGTTCGAGTTCCGGCTGGTGCGCGCAGCCCTCATCGAGCGTGAAAAGCTGCTCGGCATTGCACCCCACATCATCCGGCCCATGCGCTTCGTGCTGCCGCACGTCGAAGGACTGCGTCCGCGCTGGCAGATCCGTCTCGGCTTGTTTTTCTACGACCATGTCGCGGGACGACGGCGCCTGGAGGCTTCGCGCAACATAAGGATCGCGGGTACCGCATTCGGCGACGGCGTCCAGCCACACATCACGCACGGTTTCGTCTATTCCGATTGCTGGGTCGACGATGCGCGCCTCGTCGTTCTCAACGCGATGGATGCAGCTCAACGCGGTGCGTCCATCTATACGCAGACCAGGCTGATTTCGGCCGCGCCTCACGAGAAGCTCTGGAAGGCGCAGGTCGAAGATCGACGCTCATTGCAGCGCCGTGAAATCACAGCGCGGGCACTCGTGAACGCCGGCGGACCGTGGGTGCAAAAAATTCTCCAGGCGGTCCACGAGACATCCGCCGTGGATACAACCGTGCGGCTCGTGAAAGGCAGCCATATCATCATCCCGCAGCTCTATGCGGGTCCGCACGCTTTCCTGCTGCAGAACCCGGACGGACGCGTGGTCTTCACGATTCCCTACGAAGGCCGCTTCACGCTGATCGGCACGACCGACGTGCCCTTCGATGGCGATGCCGGCGACGTCAGCATTTCGGATAGCGAAGCCGACTACTTGTGCAAGACCGTGAGTTCGTACTTCACCAGGCAAGTATCGCCGGGCGATGTGCTCTGGACTTATGCAGGCGTGCGGCCGCTGACCGATGACGACTCGAAGAATGCATCGAAGGTGACGCGCGATTACAAGCTGGAATTGAGCGATAGCAAAGGCGAGCCGCCGCTGTTGTCTATCTTCGGCGGCAAGATCACCACGTATCGCCGCCTCGCCGAAGCGGCATTGCAGAAACTGCAACCGCTCCTCAAAGGCAGGACGCAGAGCTGGACCGACCAGGCGCCGCTGCCCGGCGGCGACCTGCCTCGCGATGATTTCGAAGCCTTCCTCGCTGGAGTGCAGCGCCGCTGGCCGTTCCTACCTGAAGCATTGGCGCGGCGACTCGCACGAAGCTATGGAACCCGCATCAGTGACGTGCTCGGAGCAGCGCGGCATCTGGAAGATCTGGGACGCTCGTACGGCGCCGGCCTGACTCAAGCGGAAGTGGACTATCTCAAGCGGCACGAATGGGCGCTGACCGCGGAAGACATTCTTTGGCGCCGCACGAAGCTCGGCCTGCACATGACGCGAGCGGAGCGCGAGTCCTTCACTAAGGAGTTTCCGGCGGTGGCAGAATGCGCGCAGAGCGACAACTAGCCTGACACACGGGGTTGAGGGACCATGGCGAAAAGTGACTTTCTGAACCGGCTGGCAGCGGACACGGAAGGGTTGCGGGCGCAGGGACTGTTCAAGCCCGAACGCGTGCTCACGTCGCCGCAGCAAGCAGTGATTCGCGTGGCCGACGGCAGTGAAGTGGTCAACCTTTGCGCCAACAACTACCTGGGCCTCGCCAACAATGCGTCGGTGCGTGAAGCCGCCCGCCTGGCGCTCGATCGCTATGGCTTCGGCATGGCGTCGGTACGTTTCATCTGCGGCACGCAAAGAATCCACAAGGACCTGGAAGAACGGCTGAGCCGCTTCCTGGGTATGCAGGACACCATCCTGTATTCCTCGTGCTTCGATGCCAACGGCGGCCTGTTCGAAACGCTGCTGGACGAGCAGGACGCGGTGATCAGCGATGCACTGAATCATGCGAGCATCATCGACGGCGTGCGGCTATGCAAGGCCCGGCGGCTGCGCTACGCAAACAACGATCTGGACGAACTGGAAACGCGCCTGCAGGAAGCTCGCGACTGCCGCGTGAAGCTCATCGCCACCGATGGCGTCTTCTCCATGGACGGCGTCATTGCGAGGCTCGATGCGATCTGCGATCTCGCGGATCGCTACGACGCGCTGGTCATGGTCGACGATTCGCATGCCACGGGTTTTTGTGGCGCGAAGGGCCGCGGTACACATGAACTGCGCGGCGTCATGGACCGCATCGATATTCTCACCGGAACATTCGGCAAAGCACTCGGCGGCGCCGCTGGCGGATACACATCCGGACGCAGGGAGATCATCGGCTGGCTGCGACAGCGCTCGCGTCCTTACCTGTTCTCCAACAGCATTCCACCGTTCATCGCCGCTGCCACGATACGCGTCCTCGACCTGCTCGAAGCCGATCGCGAGCTGCGGCAGCGGCTCTGGGACAATGCCGCTTATTTCCGCGGACAAATGGCAGCGGCCGGCTTCCAGCTGGTGCCCGGAGAACATCCGATCATTCCCGTGATGCTCGGCGACGCCAAGCTCGCCAGCGATTTCGCCACCAGGCTGCTCGACCATGGCGTGTACGTGATCGGTTTCTCCTTTCCGGTCGTGCCCCACGGCAAGGCTCGTATCCGCACGCAAATGTCGGCAGCGCACACGCGGGCGCACTTGGAAAAAGCCGTGCAGGCCTTCACTACCGTGGGCAAGGAACTCGGCGTCCTGCGTTGAGCTGTCCTCAGCGGCCATCGATTCGGAACGACGTCGCTGTTGAATACACGGTTTGCGGCGTAATCTCAGCAGCTGGTAGTTACCTTCGCCAGTCACTTCCCCATGAAAGCACTCGTCAAACAGCACGCGGCGCCCGGTATCGAACTGCAGGACATTCCCGCTCCCGTTCCGGGACCCAACGACATCCTGATCCGCGTGAAGCGCACGGCGATCTGTGGGACGGACATGCACATCTACAACTGGGACGGCTGGGCGCAGCGGACCATTCCGGTGCCCATGGCCGTGGGCCACGAGTACTGCGGTGAAATCGTCGCGCTGGGCAGCGAAGTGTCGGGCTTCGAGAAAGGCGATCGTGTCTCGGGCGAAGGCCACATCACTTGCGGTCACTGCCGCAACTGCCGCGCCGGGCGGCGTCACCTGTGCCGCAATACGGTCGGCGTAGGCGTCAATCGTCCCGGCTGTTTCGCCGAGTACCTGGTGATACCGGCGTTCAATGCCTTCAAGCTCAGCGACACGATCGACGACGAAATCGCCTCCATTCTCGATCCACTCGGCAATGCCGTGCACACGGCGCTGGCGTTCGATGTGGTGGGAGAAGATGTGCTGATCACCGGCGCCGGTCCCATCGGCATCATGGCAGCCGCCATCGTTCGCTTCGTCGGCGCCCGCCACGTCGTCATCACCGACGTGAACGACTATCGGCTCGACCTCGCCCGCAAAATGGGAGCGACGCTCGCATTGAACGTTGCGCGCGAATCGCTCGACGATGCCATGAAGACACTAGGCATGCGCGAAGGCTTCGACGTTGGCCTGGAAATGTCAGGCAATGCCACCGCCCTGCGCGACATGTTGCGTACCATGCATCACGGCGGCAGCGTCGCAATGCTCGGCCTGCCGCCTGTGGAAGTTGCCATCGACTGGAACGACGTCATCCTCAAGGGCCTGACGATCAAGGGCATCTACGGCCGGCAGATGTTCGAGACCTGGTACAAGATGGCCGCGCTGCTCCAGAGCGGCCTGAACATCCGGCCCATCATCACGCACCGGGTTCCCTACACCGACTATCGGCAGGCGTTCGAGATCATGGGCAAGGGACAGTCGGGAAAAGTGGTGATGGACTGGACGGCGTGAGGCCGGTGCCCCGTGCCCCCACCCTACCCCGGCGACCGCGGGAGGAAATTCTAATCTCTGACTCTAACCTCTGACTTCCTCCCCCGCACTGCGGGGGAGGATCGACGTGGGGGCAGGGGCAGGCTAGTTCACCGCGCAGGCACAGAAGTAATACGCCTGCATCGGATCGCTGCTGAATCTAGCCATCCGCGCGAGTTCTATTTCCAGCGGCGACAATAGATGACGAGCGCTGGTCAGCAGTTCATTCTTGGGCATCAGCGCACGCGTGATACGACCGGCCAGTGCCTGCGTCTGGCGAGTAAGCGCCGCTCTCCAACCCAGCGAAGGCTCGATGTACTCTACTTTGTAGTCATCGCCCAGCTTGGCTCGCTTGGCGGCTGCTTTCAGCGCGTCCTGGAACGAACCTAGATTGTCGACGAGGCCATGCGAGATCGCATCCGAGCCGGCCCATACCCTGCCCTGCGCCACGGCGTTGATTTCATCGACGGACTTCTGGCGGGCGGCGGCGACGTGCCCGATGAACGTGTTGTAGGCATTCTCGATGTAGAGCTGCAGGATCTGCTTCGCTTCCTCTCCCATGGTGCGTTCCGGCTGGAGCGCACTCGCCAGCGGCGTCGTGCCTACGCCGTCGACCGTAATGCCAACCTTGCCGAGCGTTTTCTCGAACGTGGGAAAGACACCGAACACGCCGATCGAACCGGTGATGGTGGCGGGACTGGCCCAGATCTCATCCGTATCCATGGCGATGTAGTAACCGCCCGATGCGGCGTAGCTGCTCATCGATGCGACAACCGGCTTGCCCGCGTCGCGTAGCGCATTGATCTCGCGCCGAATGACTTCCGAGGCAAGCATGCTGCCGCCGGGACTGTCGATGCGCAGGACCACGGCCTTGATGTGATCGTCGTAGCGAGCCTGTCGCAACAGCTTCACCGCCGATTCCGAACCGATGGTGCCGGGCGGCTGTTCGCCGTCGAGAATCTCGCCGGAAGCGACGATCACGCCGATGTGATTGCCGTCGTGATGCAAAGCCTTCGCAGCGCGCACCGACGCAAGATAGTCCCAGTGAGCAATCCCTTTGAAGGAATGATCGTCGTTGTCTTCGCCGACGACTTTCTTGAGCTCATCTTCGACTTCGTGGCGGGATTTGATTTCGGTGACCAGGCCGCGCTCGAGTGCAACGGCGGCGAGATCGCCACCCTTCGCCGCCGCCGCCGTAGCCATTTCCTTGACGTAGACATCGACAGCGTTCGGAGCCAGCTTGCGCGCCTTCTCGACGCCGGCCTGGTACTGCGACCAGAGCGAAGTGATCCAGGCGAGCGTTTCTTCGCGCTCCTGCTCGGACATTTCGCTGCGGCTGTACTGGTCCGTGAACGACTTGTACTTGCCGGCCTTGAAAATATTGACGTCGACGGCGAGCTTGTCGATAGCGCCTTTCAGGAAGGTGCGGTAGTAGCCATAACCTTCGATCAGCACCATGCCCTGCGGATCGAGATAGATCTCATCGGCGTTGGCGGCCAGGTAGTACTGGTTCTGGTCGTAGGACTCGCCCAAAGCGATGACCTTCTTGCCCGCCGCGCGAAACTTGCGAACGGCGATCGCGACTTCTTCGAGCTTGGCGATACCGCCGCCGGACATGTTGCCCAGGTCGAGCACCAGCGTCTTGATGCGCTGGTCCTTCTGCGCGGCTTCGATCGCATCGGTCAGGTCGCGGACCAGGGTTTCCGCCGTCCCTTGGCCGTATGCTTCCGCGACAGCTCGTTCGAAGGGATCGCCGGACAGCTGCTCGACCAAGGCGCCCTGCGGGGCGATCACCAGCGCCGCCTTGTCGGGCACGATGGGCGAACTCGGCGATACGACGACGATCAGCAGCGCAAAGAAGACCAGCAGCACGATCAAGTGCAGCGCTTTGCGCAGCGCATCCAGCGAGTGCCAGACGACGCGAAAGAACTTGGCGATGGCTTTCATGGGAGCGTCAGCGGACCTTTCAGGAACGATGGCCGAACCGAACTCGGCCCGGCACGCAATGGTTCATCACGCGGACCTGTCACCAGTTCTGGAACAAAGGATACCGCGTCGGGCGCAGGAAGCGCGCGAACATTCATCCGCGCACGCACGCTCGTCTATCCGGAAGTGTATCCGGACAGTCTATTCGCAAAGGGCATCGGGAGTGGCCACCGCAGGGGCTGGAGCGGCAGCCGGAAAGAAAGCCGCGCCGACCCGTTATCAGGAGCGGCGCAGCTTGCGAGACTGTAACGTCAGACCTTCTCTTCGATGCGCGCTGCCTTACCGGTCAGGTCGCGCAGGTAGTACAGCTTGGCGCGACGGACAT
>Ga0157380_10002732_pt1 | contig 11980 bp, 7 predicted proteins | sample S35metaG_FD_119757 | JGI IMG/M metagenome (GOLD analysis project Ga0157380, IMG submission 119757) | Switchgrass rhizosphere microbial communities from Kellogg Biological Station, Michigan, USA - S3-5 metaG | ecosystem: Host-associated > Plants > Roots > Rhizosphere > Soil | place: USA: Michigan...
AGTGATAGACATCGACGCATCTTGCGGCGCCACGCCGTCGGCGCCGTACGTCACCCTGAGGGCCTGCACGTTAAACGGCGGCGTCGAACCGTAGGGATTCCCGTTCTGCGTACACGTCGTCTGGCCGTGTGGACTGCTGTCGACGTTGAACCCGGTCACCGCGGCACCTTTCGGATCGTTCGCGATGAACTGTCTCTCGCTGATCTGGACCCAGGAAACGCGATCGTGGTTGCCGTGCTTCGGATCCGCCTCGAAATCGATCGACCCGTTGCTGATGACGACCGGCGGCCGCTCGTCGTCGTCCCTGGGGGCACGAACGGCGAGCAGCAGGTACGTAATCAGGCCTGCCGCACCCGCTGCGAGCGTCACGTACATCATGAATTCCGGCGTGGTCCAGAGTTTTCTACCCTCGACATTGATCGGGGACATGGGAATCTCCTGATGCGGAACGGTGACGGGTCCGCCCGTGGCGTTACTGCAACCGCTGGCGCAACGCAGCCAGATCGGGTCGTAAAAAGTACCCGTCCGCATGAGCCGGCCATGCGGTCTTCAGTTGTTCGATTTCCCGGAGAGCGGCCGGGATACTAGCACTACTTGGGGCAGGAATCGCCAGGTCTTTTGCGGCAATTTCGGCGAGCGCCAGGATTCGCCAGCGATACTCAGAGTTGGCCAGGGCGCCGGGGTCCGCGGCGTACTTTGAAGCAATCTCGAGGGCCTTGGCGCGATCACCCCGTGCCAGCAGGATTTGAACCACCCAGTAGGCGGTTTCCCGGCGATCGGCTTTGCTGGTCAGATCGTCAATCCAACGGGTGAGGACCGAGGCAGGCACTTTGCTCGAGCCCAATTGCGCGCGGGCGTGTTCGAGGTACAGGTTGGCCCACCTCCATGTGCTGTCCGGCTTCGCGTCAGGCTTCAGCGTCATCGCGACACGGGCGAACGGCTCCACCTCCCGCCACCGCCGCTCAGTCGTTGCCCGCAGGGCGCGCAGCATGGCGGTGCGGCGCTCGCGCAACTGGAACGACTGAATGCCTTCGGCCGCGCGCTGGTTCACTTCCGCCAGCAGGGGCTCGGCGTCCGCGCCGCGCCCGAGACGGATGAGCAACTCCGCGCGGTTGTTGAGATCGTACGGGAGATTGATGTTGTTCTTCTGATCTCGATCGATCTTCTCGATCCGCTCGCGGTATGTGAGCGCGTCCGGCAGCCTGCCCTGATTCGTCAGCTGACCGGCGATGCTCTCGAGCGTCTGAGAAACCAGCGAATCCTCTTTCATGTCCTCGGCCAGCTCGAGGATCTCGCCGGACAAACGCGCCGCCTCCGTGTACTGCTCCAGACCCTCGTACGCGCGCGCCAGGACGTTCTTGCCCTCCAACTCGGCGCGCGGGAATACCTGGGCGAAGTACTTCAGCGGCTCTGCCGTGGCTTCAATGGCAGACTGATAGTCGCCCTTTGCGGAGAGCATCGATGCGCGCTGGAGCCTGACGCGCATTTCAGCCCGCCTGGCTTGGTGTTTCGTCGCGAGCTCGATCGCGCGTGCGAAGAGGGCGTCCGCCTGTTCGTATTGATTCTGCAGAGTCAGCGCATATCCGAACTCGCCCAACGCGAGCGCCGCTGTCTGATAGAGACCCGCCGCGGTCGCCTCGTCGACAATGATCCGGCTGGCGGCATCGGCGCCGGCAAGATCACCCTGGATGGCGGTGAGACGTGCGAGATCGAAACGAATTCGGATGCGATAGAACGCATCGAGAGTGCCTGCGAGCGTCAGCGCGCGGGTCAGTGCGCCACGAGCCTCCGGATGCTTGCCACTGGTAATCAGCGCCTCCCCGCGGCGCGTGAGTGCTTCTACTTCGCCTTCGGTGTGGCCGGCAATCCGGTACAGCCGGATCGCTTCGTCGGACTCTTTGAGACCCGAGGCCAGGTCACCCATTTGCCACAGGACGATCGCCAGCCGAAGATGCGCGGCGGCGTACTGACTATCGAGCGACAACGCCTTGCGATAGCTCTCCCTCGCGTCGACTCTGCGTCCCGCGGCTTCCAGTGCCCGCCCGAGGTCGAGCCACGCGGCGGCATCGGCAGGATGCAGGTCTGTCAGACCTCGATAAGCGCCAATCGCCAGCTCGTGCTCACGGGAGACTGACGAGCGAATGGCCGTCAGTCGAAGTTCTTCTTCCCGTGTCAGTCTCGCGCCCGAGGGAATGGCCGCGGTTGCCTTGACTACCGCCGCTTGTGCGCCGAAGGCATCATCGAGCTCGCCGCGCGCTTCGGCCAGCCGTAGATGCGCGAAGGCGTACTGCTGGGAAATCCGGACCGCCTCGTCGAGCGCCGTGCGTGCCTGAAGGTAGCGGCCTTCACGAATCGCTTCGACGCCCTGCGCATACCAGTTGGCCGCCTCAGGCGGGGCCGCAGGGAGTCGACGGAACCATGGGCCCTGCCAGAGGACAACTCCCACGACAATCGCCGCCGCGATCACGGGAACGGCGACGCGTCGCCGCCAGTCGCCAGCTGGCGCCGCGACGGAGAGCGGCACACTCGTGACGTCACTGCGCCTCGACGGCTCGAGCGCGCGTATCGCGCCCATCGCCTCGGCGGCCGACTGGAATCTATCGTCTGGATCTTTCTGCAGAAGCCGCGCGACCAGGGCGTCGTGCGATGCATCGAGCTCCGGCACGATCGACGACGGCGCGGGCGGCGCAACGTGCAGTACATTCGCCGCCACATCTGCGGACGTCGCACCGACGAACGCATGATGACCGGTCAGGCACTCGAACATCAGACACCCGAGCGCGAACAAATCGCTTCGTGCGTCGACGGGCTGGCTGCGTATCTGTTCCGGTGACATGTAGCCGGGCGTCCCGACCACGGCATACGGATCCGTCAAGCGGGACGCCGTCGCCGCCTCTGCCGCCTCAGGCGTCGGGACCACTCGCTTCGCAATCCCGAAATCCAGCAACTTCGGATCGCCGGACGGTGTGAGGATGACGTTTGATGGTTTCAGATCGCGATGGACGATGCCGCGCGCGTGCGCAGCGCGCAGCGCGTCGGCGATCCGCGCGCACATGCCCAGGGCTTCTGGCGCCGGTATCCGCCCGCGCTGCAGCCGGGCGGTCAGCAGCTCGCCCTCGACGTACGGCATGACGATGAAGTCGCCGCCAATGGCGTCGGCATCGATCTCATGTACCGCGCAAATGTTCGGATGATCGAGCGCGGCCACCGCGCGCGCTTCCGTCAGCAACCGTTTGCGGGAGTGCTCGTCCGCTGTGCCGAGCAGAAACTTGATGGCGACGAGGCGGTCGAGCTTGTCGTCTTCCGCCAGGAAGACTTCGCCCATCCCGCCGATGCCGAGCCTGCGTACCAGCCGGTAATGCGATACGCGCGCGCCCGCCTCGAGACCCACGGTGCGGAATATAAGGGGGACGGGCCTGTTTTCCACAGAGATCCACAGTCGGGGGACAGGTCTCTCACAAATCCCGCGTTTACTGGGGTTTGGCGAGAATCAGACGGTTCTTCGGAGTGATTTCTTCCGGAATCGACTGCGTCCGCACCTGATATCCGCGCGCTTTCAGCCACGCAACGCGCGTCGCGTCAATGGCCAGTGCCGGATCCATCCACCCCGTCAGGTCGCCGGCATCGCACGTGTCGACGTCGTGGCAACACGGCAGCACGGCCACACGCCCGCGCGCGCTGGCGGCGCATTCGAGTATCTGGTCAGTGAACGCGCCGCACGCGTGGCAGGACACGACCACGTCATCCGCGTCGATGGCGACGTCATCCGGCCCGCCAGCGACGAACGTCACGCGGCCAGCAAGCCGCGGCCACGCGCGCACCATCGCGCTATGAATCTTTGATGCAGACGGCGGCAGCGCCTTGTCTGCGACCACGGCGGCCGGAGAACTGTCGTCGAGCAGCAACATGATGTGCGCCAGCAGCCCATGTCCGGCGCCAAGATCGATGACGCGACCACCGCGGAACCATCGGCGCGCGCGGCGGGCCACTTCCCACGCTTCGTACAGTTCCTTGCGCGGCAGGCATCCGGCCTCGCAGACCGCGAGGCCGATGCGATCGAAGAGCGTCGCGCCGGAAAAGCGGCCCACGTCGTGACGCGTCAAACGCGCGCGTGACGATGGCGAGAACCGCTTGGTGGCCGGCACGCTGACGATCACCTCACGGGAACCGCCGGGCTGTCACCTATAATCGCCGGACTCATGAGCCTCGCCACCGGCAGCCGCATCGGTCCTTACGAAATCACCGGGAAACTAGGCGCCGGCGGGATGGGCGAGGTGTACAGCGCGCGCGACACGAAGCTCAATCGTCACGTCGCGGTCAAGGTGCTGCCGGAGTCATTCGCCACCGATCCCGATCGGCTCGCGCGATTCACGCGCGAAGCACAGGTCCTGGCGTCCCTCAATCATCCCAACATCGCGGCAATCTACGGGCTCGAAGGTAACGCCCTGGTGATGGAACTGGTGGATGGCGAAGATCTATCCGCCAGCATCCAGCGCGGCCCGATGGCGCTCGTGGACGCGCTGCCGATCGCAAAGCAGATTGCCGACGCGCTCGAAGCCGCTCACGAACAGGGGATCGTCCATCGCGACCTGAAGCCCGGCAACATCAAGGTCAAGGCCGACGGCACGGTGAAAGTGCTCGACTTTGGTCTCGCCAAGGCGCTCGACGTGAATGCGTCGGGCGCGACGGCGGACCCGATGAACTCGCCGACACTCACGGCGCGCGCGACACAGATGGGAATGGTGCTCGGCACGGCCGCCTACATGTCACCCGAGCAGGCACGCGGCAAACCCGTCGATCGACGTGCGGACATCTGGGCGTTTGGCGTCGTGCTGTACGAAATGCTAACCGGCAACCGGGCGTTCGAAGGCGACGACGTTTCGATCACGCTGGCGAACGTGTTGAAGGACGAGCCGAAATGGCAGGCGCTGCCGGCGGATCTTCCCTCGCCGATTTCGCGGCTGCTTCGACGATGCCTCGAGAAGGAACCGAAGCGACGCCTCAGCTCCATCGGTGACGCCCGTCTGGAGCTCGATGAACGTGAGCAGCCAGCAACTTCAGGCGCGTCAACTACAGTTGTCACAGCCGCGCAACCGCAGTTGCTCGCCCGCCTCCTCCCTGCCTTGGCCGGCGTCGTCGTAACTGCAGTTGCCGCCTATGCATTCTGGCCGGCCAACACGAGCACCACGCCGGCCGGCAATCTCACACGCCTTTCCATCCTCGCGCCGCCGGGCACGGCCCTCTACCCGGATTCGTCGAGCGTTGCCATTTCGCCTGATGGCTCGATGGTCGCGTTCGTCGTCGGTTCCGTGACACAAGGGGAGAACGAAATCTGGGTGCGGTCCCTCGATTCAGCCACGCCGAGGAGACTCGAAGATACGACAGGCGCGGTTCTGCCTTTCTGGTCCCCCAACAGCAAGCGCATCGGGTTCATGACCAACCGGAAATTGAAAACAATCGCCGTGACCGGCGGCCGCGCGGAAGTTCTGGCAGACACGCCTGGCCCACGCGGCGCCGTCTGGACGCCCAACGACATCATCATTTATGCGCCGGACGCCGGCGGTCCACTTTTCAGCATCAGCGCCAGCGGCGGCGGCGAGCCGAAGCAGATCACCAAGGTCGACGCCGCGCTGAAGGAATACGGCCATCGATTCCCCGCGCTGCTGCCGGACGGTGAGCATTTTCTTTATGCGGCGCTTCCCGGCAAGAACGGCAAGTTCGACATCTATGCGGGATCACTGAAGGACGAATCTCGGGTCCTCATCGGTCCGATGGACGGCGCTCCGATGTACGCCGAACCGGGATGGCTCCTGTACGCCAGGCAAGGCACGCTGGTTGCCGTCCCGTTCGATCCAACGGCGCTCAAGATCACCGGCGATCCGGTGCGACTCGACGATGAACCGTCGAGCATTCTGGATCCGTCAATCTCATTCACCGCTGGCCGCACCGTATCGGTCTCGCGCACGGGCGCGTTGTCGTATTACTCCGCGCCGTCTCTCAACACCGTCGCCACCTGGCACGACACGAACGGCGTCGCCACGGGATCCGTGAATCTGCCTGACGGGCACTACGGAACTGTGACGGTCTCGCCCGACGGCACCCGCGCCGTGCTTTCGAAGTCGGTCTCACCATCGGAGTCAACACTCTGGCTCGTCGATCTCGCGCGTGGCGGCGGATCACCGCTCTCGACGGGATCTGGGCGCAACGACTCTCCGGTCTGGTCACCGGATGGCAAACGGGTCGTCTTCGCTTCGGATCGGACAGGCGTCGAGGATTTTTACGTGAAGACCGTCGACGACAACACACCTGAACAGTTGCTCTATCACTCGGACATCGTCTTCAAGGCGCCGAGCGCATGGAGCAAGGCAGGCGCGCTCGCGTTCATTCAGCTCGACCCTGGCACTTCGCAGAACCTGTGGCTGCTCGATGCCACAAGCAACAAGGCGGCGAAATTCGCCGGCGGGCCGCGCCGCGAGAACCCCGGTCCGCTGTCGCCCGACGAAAAGTGGATCGCATATGGGTCGGAGGACACCGGCCGCTTCGAGGTCTACGTGCAGTCCTTCCCTACGCCGAGCCGGCAGGTGCAGGTGTCTGAAGACGGCGCGGTGTTTTCCTGGTGGAGCCGCGATGGACGACAGATGGTGCTGCTCGGCAGCGACTTCCGCAGTCTTTACCGGGTCGATGTGATTCCGGGACCAATGTTCCGGACGACCACGCCAAAGAAGTTCGCCACACTGCCGGTGGCGTCGCTGTGGGTCGAGGCGCATCCCGATCTATCCAAGTTTCTGGTGATCACGCCAGAACGCACGGGCGCCGGATCGGTGACAGTGGTGCAGAACTGGCTTCGCGCGATCGGGAAGTAAATAAATTCCAGGAGGATCCCGTGTCCAACAAAATCGCTTGTGCTCTCTTAGGCTTCATCGTCGGAGTCACGTGCGTCGTCACCACGACTGCGCAGACGGGTCGGCGCTATGCCAATCCGCGCTCGGCCGGTAATCCAGAAACAGCCACGCAGCCGCCGTTCAGTGGCGCGGTGATCGTGAACAACACCGCCTACCTCTCAGGCGTGCTTGGGGCCGGCGAGACAGCGGAGGCAGCCGCGACCGCGGGTCTGACGAATCTGCAGAACTCGCTCAAAGCAGCGGATATGACCATGGACGATCTGGTGTCGATACAGGTCTTCTGTCCGGACGTCGCGAACTACGATGCTTTCAACAAGGTGTATCGCACGTTCTTCAAGCAGGAATTCCCGGCTCGCGCGTTCCTCGGATCGGGCCCGCTGCTGCAAGGGGCGAAATTCGAGATTATGGGGATCGCGGTGAAACGCTAGGCAGCTGGCAACGACCGCACAGCTCGTCCCACGGCTTGCAAGTGCGCGACTTTCATTTCCTCGTACTCGCGCGAGACCACGATGCCGCTCGCGCCGGCCTCGAATGCGCGGACGGTCGCTTGATAGATCGTTTCGGGATCGTCGGGCGGGCTGCCGGGAACGTCGAACCCGATCCCTGTATATATCTTTGTCTTGCCATTTGCGCTGGCCACGCTGTGCTTCGTCTCGCGAAACACATATTCCGGTGAGAATCCACGGCGGCCGAGCTCGCCGAGCTTCGGCTCGGCAGTGCGGTCGTACCCGAACATGGCGTAGTAGAGATTGAGCGAGTCGTCGAGCGGAACCTCGCCGAGAATCGTTCGCTGGAATCGCGGCAGGTACCAGTCGCGAATCCGCGGCGACAGCACGTTGTGATAGCCGATGAACTTGACGAAGTCTGCGTGCGGCGCCATCTCCTCATAGCTGAGCTCCGCACGATACACGAGATCCCAGCTCGACGGCTGGTGATCCACGTGCCACCCGACTTCCGCCGACGGCTTCACGCGTTTCACCGCGCGGTACATCGCGTCGCAAATCGCCTCGCGCCCGAGTCGATACTGATACTCCCAGCCAAGAATCTCCGGGTACGTGAGCAGAATCCGGACGAACCCCGCGAAGGCCCCGTCAACCGCTTTCGCATCGCGCCCCACCTGCGCGTAGGCGTGCAGCGTCGTGAACCCCTTGCGCGCCCGCTCGGGATCGATGCCCGCCGCGCGGCCGCGAGCACGGCAATGCTCGCAGAAGCACGTCGGCGGATTGCTGTCCCAGGGAGAGATCACATTCATCAGCGATCCTTGACGCTCGGCGCCCCACTGGATACCGTCCAGGTCGTAACTCCTGAACAGGTCCTCCATCGTGTTCGCCCAGAACCCGATGTATTCAGGATGATTCCAGCAGGCGACCGACGTCGGCCGATCGTTCACATCGCGCGTCACGACTTTCGAATAATTCGCGACCAGCCGCGACATACCCGACGACTCGAGGACGCGCGCGTACACCTTCATCCCGCGCCTCCGCGCCGGCTCGATCATCTCGGCAAAGAGATCGCGCGAGTGGTGCTCGAACGTGTCGTCCACGACCTGATGGCGAAGCGACGTGTCCTTGTAATACTGCTCGTGCGATTTCACCCAGATCAGTGGAAACTTCCGGCCGGCGTTGTCCTTCAGCGGAATGCCGTGATCCGCGCGGTCCCGCAACGATTTGATCAGCGCGCCGTTGTAGGCGTGGCTGTAAGGCATCACGACGTTGACGGCCGCAGCCGATTGAATCAGATCAAGCGTGCGCTCGATGCCTTCATCAAGGATGGTGTGGGGACCCATCTGGATCCCGCAGAAACGAGCCGTCGATCCCGGGCGAACTTGCATCACGCCGGAGTCCGCACCACTTCGCGCACGGCTCGCCCGAACGCGGTGAGATTCGGCACGGTCATCTCTTCGTACTCGCGTGAAGCCACAACGCCGTTGGCGCCGGCGGCATAAGCGGCCTTCACGACGTCATAGATTGTGCCGGCCTCGTCCGGCGCGCCAGGCACGTTGAACCCGATCCCGGGATAGATCTGCGTCTTCCCCGCCGCGCTGGCCACGCTCCGGCGGGTTTCGCGCGCGACGTAGTCGGGCCAGGTGCCGGGCTTTGTCGCGCCGTTCGACGCCGGCATCAACGCCTTGTCATATCCGAACAAGTCGTAGTGAAGAGACAGCGCTTCGTCGAGAGTGAGATCGCTGAGCACGCTGCGTTGTACATTGCCGACCCACGCACGGATCCGCGGACCCGTGACGGCGTGATAGACCACCACCTTCAGGTAGTCCGACCATGGCGCCATCTCGGCGTAACTCATCGCCGCACGCGCGACCAGGTCCATCGACGTGGCCCAGTGATCCACGTGCCAGCCGACGGGCGCCGACGGCTTGATCGCTTTCACCTGGTCGTACATGACTTTCATCACGGCTTCGCGCGACAGGCGGTACTGATAGTCCCACGCGAGGATCTCAGGCGACCGCAGCAGGATGCGCAGGAATCCCGCGGCCACGCCATCAGCCGGCTGCGGCTGATTCCCACGCAAGCCCTGAACGAAAAGAAGCAAGTCTTCGAATCCTTTGCGAGCCCGCTCCGGATCGATGCCGTTCTTCTGGCCGCGGGCGCGGCAGAATTCGCAAAAACACGTCGCGCTCGTGTCGTTGCCGTTCTGCAGGACGTTCGTCAGCGGACTTGCGCGCTCCGCCCCCCACTGAAACCCGTCGAGCTCGTAGCTTCTGAACAAATCCTCGGCGGTCGCGCGCCAGAAGCCGACGTACTCAGGATGATTCCAGCATCCGGTCTGCGTCGGCTTGCCGTGCACATCGACCGTCGAGACTTTCGAAAAATTGACAATGCCGCGCGGGCCGGCCTCGAGGATGCGGGCGTACACCCTCATGCCGCGCGCGCGAAGCGGCTTCAGCATTTCCGTGAACAGGTCACGCTCGTGATGATCGAACGACGTGCCCACCGCCGGATGGCGGAGCGTCGTGTCCTTGAAATACTGGTCGTGCTGTTTCACCCAGACGAGGGGCAGATTACGAGTCCGCTGATCGCGGACCGGAACGCCGTGGTCCGTCGCCAGCAGGTTCGGCGCCTTGCGCAGGTCGCCACCGTACGCGTGACTGTAGACGAAGATCGTGTTGACTGCCGCGGTCTTCTGGATAAGGTCCAGGCTCCGCTCGATGCCCTCGTCGAGCATCGTGTGCGGCCCCACTTGCATGCCGACGAGCGAACGGGATGGCGTCTGACCGGGCGCGGGCGAAGCGTGCGGAGCGGCGTGAGCGGCCGCCGGCCAGGCGAGTCCCGCGCCAGCGGCCGCAAACATCGCGGCCAGTTCCTGAATGAACGCGCGTCGATCGGCTGGAGTCACGGACCCTCCACAGCGACCAAAAAGCTCTTGTCGTTTACGGCAAAGACGCCGCAGCCACATCGACGCGAGCGGATGTGCTGCTGTACCAGTTATTCAACGCGGCGCCGAGCATCGCCGCCCCGGCAATCGCAACCAGCGCGACAAATGTCGCGAGCAGGGCGTATTCGATCAGGTCCTGGCCCTCGTCATCCCGGAACAGTCGAGCGGCAAACAAGAGGCCTTGCAGGCCGCGGGTCAACGAATCCGCCCATACTGCTGCAGCAGTCCAGGCTCGGCGATGGTCTTCTCCACGGCGGCGATACTCCGCGGAACGAAATCCGAAATGATCTGCGCGCCCGTCGGAGTAATCACGATCATGTCCTCCAGCCTGATGAAGATCTGTTCTTCGGGAATCCGGAATTCCGGCTCGATCGTGAACACCAGACCCGGGCGCATCATACCCGAGCCACCACCGAAATCATGCGTCGCCATGCCCACCGCGTGGCCCAAACCGCCGCGTCCGCCGTTGGCCGACGAGCGATATCGCTCGACGAATGCTTTCGCCGCGGTCGCATACAAGGGCTTCGAGAATTTGATCGACGTCAAGACCTTGTCCATGGCCGGCAGCGCGTTCTGCAGAACTTGTTGCGACGTGATGCCCGGCTTGATGTTGTTGAGCACGGCCTCGTACACGCTCAGGTAGAAGCCGTACAGATCGCGCTGATCCGGGCTGAACTTGCCGTTCACGGGCCACTGCCTGGTGATGTCGCAGCGGTAGTACCCGAGGTCCGGGCAGTAGTCCATCAACACGAGCTCGCCGGCCGTCATGATCTTTTCGCCCGCGCGGTGATGCGCGTTCATCGCGGCCGGCCCGCTGGCGACGATGTCTCGGTAGGCTTCGCCCTGCGCGCCGTGGCGGACGAAAATGAACTGCGCGAGCGCATCGATCTCGTACTCCGCCAGGCCGGGCGCGGTGCTGCGCATGGCTTCGATGATCGCCTCGCCGCCGATCTTGCTCGCGCGCGTGATGAGCGCGATCTCCTGGGCGCTTTTGATCTCGCGCATCGTGTTGAGAATCGGGGAGAGATCCTTGATCTCCTTCCCAGGCGCCCGCTTCGTCAGCAACTCGCGAAGGTGCGCCTCGCGACTGATGCGGCCGTCCCACGGATCTGCCGCGGCGTCAGCCGTCCGCCGGCGCGCGCCGTCAGGGCTCTCGCTGGCGCCCTCCGTCGGCGCGAAGGGTACATATATAGATGTCGCGCCCGTGCGCACCTTCAAGTCGGCTTCGAGCTGGTCCGGCGATTTCACTTCGTCGAAGCCGGTGATCTTCGACGTCGCCGTGGGATCGTCGGACGAGAGCAGATCGCCCTCCGTCGCCGCGCGGCTCGCGTTCTGTTTCGGCAGATACAGGACGCTTCGCTTCGTCGCGCCGTCGAGCAGCAGCAACGCGTGAGGGGCGACGACGCCCGAGACGTAAAAGAACTCGTTGGACTGCCGGAATATGGCCGACGAGTGCACGCTTGGCAGGCCCTGCATCACGGCAACCGCGTTCGGGCCGATGGCGTCGTAGATCTTCGCGCGGCGTGACGCGAATTCCTGAAGCGTGAAGTTGGTGGTGAACGCGCGCCCGGCTTGCGCGCGGCCGATGGGTGCTGCGAACGCCACCACGAACCCCGCAACCGCCAGTCCTATGACGAGTCTTTGCCCGATTCTCATGACGCCCTCCAGAAGGCGACAGTAGTATCGAT
>Ga0157380_10002733_pt1 | contig 11979 bp, 9 predicted proteins | sample S35metaG_FD_119757 | JGI IMG/M metagenome (GOLD analysis project Ga0157380, IMG submission 119757) | Switchgrass rhizosphere microbial communities from Kellogg Biological Station, Michigan, USA - S3-5 metaG | ecosystem: Host-associated > Plants > Roots > Rhizosphere > Soil | place: USA: Michigan...
ATCCTCGAACCGTTTCTTGACCTGGAGAGCTCCTTGCACATCGATCTCCAGTAACACATCGATTCCCTGATCGATCTTTTCGGTCAGCGACTTCCACGGCGTTCCATAGAGATGTCCGTACACGTGAGCCCACTCGACAAACTCATTTCGTGCGACCATTTCCCGGAATGTCTGTTCTCCAATGAAGTAATACTCCTGCCCATGTTTTTCGCCTGATCGCGGCTTCCTCGTCGTATAGGAAATTGAATGCCACAGGCCTGGGAGGTTCGTTGCGAGTTGCTTGCAGAGCGTAGTTTTTCCCGTCCCGGAAGGCGCGGAGATAATGAAAAGAATTCCCCGCCTGTCCATCGAAGACCGCGGGTGGCCGGATGCCGGCGTCGTGGAGCTGGTCGTGGTGGCTGAGTTCATTCGACGTTCTGGACCTGTTCGCGAATGCGTTCCAGTTCGGCCTTCATCTGGACCACATGACCGGCGATTTCTGCATTGTTGGCTTTCGAGCCGATCGTGTTGACTTCCCGCCCAATTTCCTGGAGCAGAAAATCGAGGGTTTTGCCCACGGAGTCTGCGCCGTTGAGCGTCTGCTCAAACTGTAGCATATGTGAGTCCAATCTGACTATTTCTTCCGTAATGTCGCCACGATCCGCGTACACCGCCAACTCCTGATAGAGCCGGGGGGGGTCGGGGATTTCCGATCCCAGCAGCTTCTCCACGCGAACCTTCATTCTGTCAAACGTCTCTTGGGCTAGTAGTGGAGACCGTGCGGCGATGAGATCCTTATGTCCCAGGATAGTCTGAAGCCGCGCCCGCATATCCTCTGCCAGGGCCTTTCCCTCGCGTGTTCGCATGCCCTCAAGGTCTGTCAATGCCTGGGTCGTCAGTCGCTGAACGATCTTTGCCAGTTTCGGGTCTTCCGTCGGCTGATCCGATACCGACACCACGTCGCGAAGCCCAGCCATAAGCGCAAGATCGATGGAGCCGCTCAGCTTCAGGGATTTCTTGAGGGTACGGAGGGCCTGATGGTACTGCTTCGCGAGGGGTTGGTCAAGATTGACGCTTCCTGCGCGTCCTCTGCCCGCCTGGACGGTCACAGTGATATCGATGCGCCCACGGGTGCAGTGCTGGTGGACCACTTTCTTGAAAGAGTCTTCCAGGTGACTTAATGGTCGTGGTAGACGGCAGGCGATCTCGAGAAACCGATGGTTGACAGAGCGCATTTCCACCGTCACGGACCCATCCTGCCAGGAGGCCTGCCGTCGGCCGAAACCGGTCATGCTACGAATCATTGGAGACCTTTCTCTTTCCAGGGGCATTGCCGGGAGATCGGACAGGTTGGGCATTGGGGTCTTCTAGCAAGGCACACGTAGCGCCCATGCAGTAATAGACGTTGCGAAACAGCCGTCCACTGGGATTTCGGCACGAGATGCTGCAGGTCTTGTTCGACCAGGTCTGGGTTGTCGGATCTGGTCAGTCCGAGTCGCTTCGCCACACGCTTCACATGGGTGTCGACGACAATACTGGGCTGGCCGAAGGCAGTCCCGAGTATGACATTCGCCGTCTTTCTGCCGACGCCCGGCAAGGTGATCAATTCCTCCATCGTGTGTGGGACTTGTTCACTAAAGCGTTCGGTCACGGCTTTACCGCAGGCGACGAGATGTTTTGTTTTGTTTTTAAAGAACCCGGTGGAACGAATGAGTTGTTCGAGTTCAGGACGATGAGCCGCAGCCATCTCCGCCGGTTGCCGATACCGCCGGAAGAGTGAAGGCGTAACTTGATTGACACGCTGGTCAGTACATTGGGCGGAGAGAATTGTGGCTACGAGTAGTTCCCAAGGGGAGTGATGGTCGAGTTCCATCTGTGGGCTAGGCATCGTGCGCTGAAGTATCTTCGCAATCACTCTGAGACGTTTCCGATGATCCGAGGAAGGCAGAGATTTCGTAGTCATGGCTGGCACCAAAATGGGTTGATTGTGCAGCGGGTTAAGGACGAGATGCAAGTGTGCGCGTCGGGGCTGCCGAGTTCTGAGAAGACCCATCGATGGGGACGAGCGCATCCAGCCGTTCTTCGAGGTGCTGGATTAGCGGGGGCAAGGTCTCCTGATGCAGAGACGAAATTCCGATCGCGCCATAGCGCCGACACAAGGCTTCCGCTTGCCCAGATGGAAGTTGGTCGCATTTATTGAACACCAGAACCCGTGGAATCCCATCGAGGGTAAGGCTTTGCAGCACTGTCTCGACCGACGCGATATGGGCATCCAGGTCTTTAGTCCCAGTATCGACCACGTGCAGAAGGAGATCGGTATCGCGCATTTCGTCCAATGTCGTTCTGAAGGCTGCGAGAAGATCTTTTGGCAGGTCGCGAATAAATCCAACTGTGTCGGTGATGATGACTTCCCGGCCATGCGGAAGATACAATCTACGGCTCGTGGTATCGAGCGTTTCAAACACGCGCGGAGCGGTGCTCACCTGACTTTTCGTTAAGACATTGAGCAATGTCGACTTACCGGCGTTCGTGTAGCCCACAATGGACAGGACCGGGAATGCTTGCCGGACACGGCGCGATCGCCGCTGGTCTTGGTGACGGGCAAAGCCCTCAATCTGCCGCTCCAAATGGTCGATGCGCTCTCTGATGCGACGTCGATCCGTTTCGAGCTTCGTTTCACCGGGACCTCTGCTGCCAATGCCACCGGCCAAGCGCGAGAGGCTCGTTCCCTGACCGGAGAGACGAGGAAGCAGATAATGGAGTTGTGCCAATTCGACCTGCACTTTGCCTTCTCGGCTATGCGCCCGTTGTGCAAAGATGTCGAGAATGAGCTGGGTCCGATCGATGACCGTGAGGTCGGTGATCTCCTCAATAGCGCGTAACTGTGCGGGAGCCAAATCTTGATCGAAGATGAGCAGATCCGCTCCCTTTTGCATGGCTTGCATCAGCACGTCCTTGAGTTTTCCGCTTCCCAATTGGAACCGATGATGGCCACTCTGCGTGCGTTGCACTAAACGGTCGATCACTGTGAGATTTGCCGAGGAGGCGAGTTCTGCCAACTCGGCGAGGCGTTCTTCTTGGTCAGTCTTACTCTTGGGCGAAGCGCTCACGAGGATGGCGGTCTGACTCTGGGCCATGGTATGCGACGCACCCTGACGTTGGAGGTCTGACTCCAGGTCACGAATGAATGTTTCGAAGTCCACTGGACATTGATGCACCAGTGTGGGCTTGAGCAGCGTATACAGGGAGCCTTGAGGACCAGGTGGATTCAGATGGGCCAGGGAGAGCAACCCTGGTTCGCCTTTTGGTGTGACGCTCAATGTTCCGAACATGTCGAGTCGGAGCAGTCCGAGCATGGTGAGGTCTTCTTGGGTCAGGGGTTCTCCCTTGAGGCTTGAGCGTATCAGGCGAAGGCCCCTCAGTGATCGCGGACTTGCACGAAAGGTGGTCAGCGTCGTTGGCGAGGGCTCGGTGCCGGCGCCGACAAGGACGTCTTGAACAGCCCCACGCCTGGTGATGACCAGTCCGATGGGACGGCGAATTTCGTGCGTAAACTGCGCGAGAGTTTTTGCCGCTTCAGATGAGAGAACTTCATCCACGGGCATACGCCGCCGATACAGCCGCTCAAGCATGGCGAGCTGGCCGGCGCGGAGACCAAGAACCTGTCCGTGAATTTCTGGAATGGGCGTCGTTTCCTTATCGTCGTCGATTAGATTAGGGGCGCAAATGGCGAAATCAGCGATGCGTGGGCATCGATGTCTAGAGGTGCACGGAGCCCTGAGCGAAGAGCCTGCCTTCCTGCGGCTGCAATCATCGCGGCATTGTCGGTACAGTAGGCCAGCGGAGGAAGACTCAACTGCAGGGCCTCGTCCGTCGCTCGTTGCTGGAGTAGCGCCCGTAATCGAGAATTGGCGGACACCCCTCCGACAACGGCCAATGCACGAGCGCCGGTTGATCGGACTGCGGCAAGGGCTTTGTCAATCAAGACGCTCACGATGGCTTCCTGATATCCGGCCGCCAAATCTGCCGCTTTCGCCGCACGAGACTGTTCCGGCATTCCTTGAAGTATGTAAAGTAAAGCTGTCTTTAAACCACTAAAACTAAAGTCAAGACTCCCCTTCTTAAGATACGAACGGGGAAATGCAATAGCCTTTGGGTTCCCCTGTCGAGCCAAGCGATCGATGGCTGGCCCCCCGGGGTATTCCAGTCCAAGCAGCTGCGCGCCTTTATCAAAGGCCTCCCCTGCTGCATCGTCTTGGGTAGCGCCAAGGAGTCGGCACTGACGGATTGTCTCCTTAAAATACAGATGGGTATGTCCACCAGAAACGACCAGGACGACGCAAGGCAACGGGAACGCTGGATCCTCCAGCCAGGCCGAGGCGATGTGGCCTTCAAGATGGCTTACGCCAACGATCGGAATATTCAAGGCATAGGCCAGTGATTTTGCATAGTTGACCCCGACGAGTAGAGCGCCGGCCAGCCCGGGTCCTTGGGTGACGGCGATTCCCATGAGATCCGTCCATGCGAGACCGGCTTGTTGTAGCGCCTCGGAAGAGACATCTTCAATCGATTCAATGTGGGCACGGGAGGCGAGTTCTGGAACGACGCCGCCAAATCGCCGATGAACGGCATGCTGCGACGTAATAATGCTCGAGAGGACCGCGCCGTCTGTGGTAAGCACTGAGGCGGCTGTTTCATCACACGACGTCTCGATACCCAAGATGGGCCCCGGTATCCAGGCTACGGTGGGCTGTACTACGGTTGTCATCATGAAATCTATGCTGCCCGCGAACTGGACCGGCGATAAATGCATGACGTTGAGAGAGGTGAAATAACATGGCCCTTGTGGCCGATGGCGCCACAAGGGCCGTGTCGTACTCTATGCGATGGCGTCGCGCAGGTACAGGGCCGGGACATTACACCCCAGCCATCGCCTCCTGCTCAATGAATGCTGGAGCACCGTCGCGGAGCACCACACGGATCTTCCGGCATTCCTTGAAACGTCCTCTAATCATCTCTTCGGAGAGCGGATCGCCGATCGCGCGCTGAATTGTCCGGCGCATCGGTCTGGCCCCGTAGAGCGGTTCGTAGCCTTCTTTAATCAACCACTGTTTGACGTCGTCCTCGACCTCGAGCTCCACTCCCTTGTCGAGAAGACGAAGGTTGAGTTCACCCAAGAGGATGTCGAGAATGCTGTAGAGATGCGTTTTGTCCAATTGATGAAAGACCACAACCTCGTCGATCCGGTTCAGAAACTCCGGGCTGAATGAGCGCCGCAATTCTCCCAACACTTCTTCCTTCTTATGGCGCTCCTGGTCTCCTTCCGTACTCTGGAATCCGAGCGAGACCCCCTTCTGAATCAACTTGGTCCCGATATTGGAGGTCATGATGATGACGCAATTCTTGAAGTCGACTTTGCGCCCAAGACTGTCGGTCAGCACCCCATCATCCAATACTTGCAGCAGGATATTGAACACATCAGGATGGGCCTTTTCGATTTCATCGAACAGGACCACTGAGTAGGGCCGACGCCTGACCCGCTCAGTCAATTGGCCGCCTTCTTCATAACCCACGTATCCCGGAGGGGCGCCGAAGAGTCGAGAGCTTGTGAACTTTTCTTGATATTCGGACATGTCGATCCGAATGAGCGAGTCTTCGCTATTGAAGAGGAACTCCGCGAGCGTCCGCGCCAGCTCGGTTTTTCCTACCCCGGTAGGCCCCAGGAAAATAAAGGAGCCGATAGGCTTCTTGGCTTCCTTCAGGCCGGCGCGTGACCGCCGAATGGCTCGGGCCACGGCGGAGATCGCTTCATTCTGCCCGACCACACGTTTATGGAGGAATTCCTCCATGCGAAGCAACTTGTTCGATTCTTCTTCTTCAAGCTTGAAGAGCGGAATGCCCGTCATCTTGGAGACGACATAGGCCACTTCTTCTTTTCCGATCGTCGGCTTGTTTTTTTCCTGATTTTTCTTCCACTCGCGTTTGGACTCATCAAGGAGCTTGCGTAGCCGTTCTTCTTCCTCGCGGTGGCGAACGGCCTCCTCGAAGTTCTGCATCGAGATGGCCAGTTCTTTTTCACGAGAGACCTTCTTCAGCTCTTGTTCCATCGCCTTCAGGTCCGACGGTAGCGCATAGGTCTGCAATTTGGCCCGTGACCCCGTCTCGTCGATTAAATCGATGGCCTTGTCCGGGAGGAAGCGGTCGCTGATATATCGATCGGACAGCTTGACTGCTTCGAGGATGGCCTCTTCGGAAATCTCGACGCCATGATGTTCTTCGTACCGATCGCGAAGCCCTTGGATAATCAGCACCGTTTCGTCGATACTTGGCGGCTGGACATGGATCGGTTGGAACCGTCGCTTGAGGGCTCCGTCTTTCTCAATATGCTTTCGGTATTCATCGAGGGTCGTGGCGCCGATACATTGGATTTCGCCTCGCGACAGTGCGGGCTTGAGCATGTTGGAGGCATCGATCGACCCTTCCGCTGCCCCTGCTCCCACCAAGGTATGGAGCTCATCAATGAAGATGATGATGTTCCCGGCCTGGACGATTTCCTTCATGACGACCTTCAGTCGTTCCTCGAATTGGCCGCGATATTTCGTCCCTGCAACCAGTGAACCGAGGTCGAGTGCAATGACGCGTCGTGAGAGAAGATTATCCGGCACTTCGGACTGGATGATTCGCTGGGCGAGACCTTCGACGATGGCGGTCTTGCCGACGCCAGCCTCCCCGATGAGTACGGGATTGTTTTTTGAACGGCGACTTAGGATCTGAAGCACCCGCTCGATTTCGTCGGCTCGGCCGATGACGGGATCCAGTTGCCCTGCCTGGGCAAGCTGGGTCAGATCTCGACCGAACTCATCAAGCGCCGGGGTGTTGCTCTTCCGGTCGCGCTCACGCGGGGCAGATTTCCTCAAGAATGTGACGGTCAGTTGTCTGGCGGTCAGAAGATTAGCGCCTAAGCTGCGGAGAATCTTTCCGCCTATCCCCTCCTCTTCCCGGAGGAGACCCAATAAAAGGTGCTCACTGCCGATATGATTGTGTCCAAGGAGACGGGCTTCTTCGACTCCGTATTCGATGACCTTTTTGACTCGAGGGCTGAATGGGATCTCACCAAATGTCATGGTGGTTCCTCCGCCGGGCAAATTCCGTTCAATTTCCAAACGGACTTGCTCGGTCGAGAGTCCCATCTTTTTCAAGATCATCAGGGCAATCCCATCCGATTCACGGAGAATGGCCAAGACGAGATGCTCGGTTCCGAGGTAGTCGTTCTGATGACGCTCTGCCTCTTCCCGTGCGAGGATGATGATCTTCCGGCCCTTATCCGTGAATCTTTCGAACATCCTGCCTCCTTTTAGGGGGAGCCTATAACCGGTTCCGTGCGCGCAAAGTTCTCGAAAAATCTGGCCTAATTCTAACTAGACGAATTTTAAGTGTCAAGACTAGGACACAATCTCACAATCCGAGAATTGGAGTGGACGGGACACATATGACGAAGGCTGCTGCATTTCAACCCGCATCATTCACGAACGCTTGTGCTAGAACCGCTGATAAGAACATCAGAACTCATTGCGGTATTCTCTCTTTGCGCCGGGATCATACAAAGGGCACTCGACATCGAAAGCGCGGTGGCGACGCACCAGACGGTGAGCGGGCCTGCTGTTCAGTGGGTCAACATCCTGTTTCAAGTTTGCCGTCTCGGCGATTTTGTCACAAACCCTCGTGAGTAATGCGGGCTCGTTCGTTGACTTCAAAATAACCCTCCCGATACAATTGCGCACATTTTCTCTGGCTTCTCGGTGGATTCACGACAGGGTTTCACGACATGAAAAGCAAAAGTGTCGGGATTTTGACAAAGCCGCGGTTTCCCGAAATTGAACGTACGTTGCGGGATGTGGTCAGCTGGCTCCGGGCTCGAAGCATCGATGTAGTGTTGGACACGACATCGGCCAGTCTTCTTGGCGAAAAGGGGGGGTATCAAAAAATTCAGTTGGCCGGCAAAGCGGACGTTCTTCTCGTTTTGGGCGGCGACGGAACCATGCTGAATGCTGCGCGACTCGCCGGAGAACGAAGCATCCCCATTCTCGGTGTCAATATGGGCGGACTCGGGTTTTTAACCGAGGTCCGGTTGGAAAATCTTTACCCTTCGCTCGAACGGGTATTTGCAAATGACTTTGTTCTCGATGAGCGTCTCATGCTCCGGACGCACATTCATCGGCATGGAGAAACGGTTGCGCAGGGGGTGGTGTTGAACGATGTCGTGATCAGCAAGGGCACCCTCGCTCGCATGATCGAGCTGAAGATCGCGATTCAAGGACGATTCGTGACCAACTTGCGTGGTGACGGGTTGATTGTCAGCAGCCCAACGGGATCGACCGCCTACTCCCTTTCAGCCGGAGGTCCAATTATTGATCCGGCAGTCCAGTCATTGATCCTGACGCCGATTTGCCCTCATACGTTGACGCACCGGCCCTTAATCGTCCCGGGCAACGCAGAGATCGATGTGACGTTAACCAGTAAAGACGATGGCGCCATGGCGACGCTTGACGGACAGGTGGGAGTGGCGATCTCGCAGGGAGATACAGTGGTGATTCAGACTTCGGAGCATCGGACCCGATTGATTCGATTTCCGGAGAGCAATTATTACGATGTGCTGAGAGAAAAACTTAAATGGGGAGACAGATAGAAGTTACCGGCTGGCTCGTTACGCTTTCCCGCGCTCGATCAATTGAATCATTTCCTGGTTGCTCGTGTATTTGAACTCCCCGATACAGTCCTCACCCCAGTGACCCTTTTCACTCGACTCAAGTGCACGGAGCCCATCCAGATTGACGGGGTGGCTCTTGTGAGCCTTGAAAATTGAAGCGAGCTTGTCGAGAACAACTTTTACGTCAGAGTGACTACCCGATGTCTTCGCTGAAATGTATCGGCGTACAACTTCCGCGCACCAATCCCCGTCCCGTTTGGCGATACCGACTAAGCCCTCGCTCGCTTTCCGTGCCCACCCAGCGAGAAATACGCCGTCGAGGATTTTGCCTGTCGTTTCGTCATAGGCTTGGAAGAGCGCGTCATCCGGATCGTTTCCGGTCTTATTGGGATTGGTGATGAACATACCGCTCTTATACGGCAATCCGACGGTCTCATCGACTTTGTCGCCGACGGCAAAAACCACGGCATTGCAAGGAAACTCATAATACTGTTTGAGTCCGACTGCGACCGTATCCTCGCCTTTGGGATCGAGCTTGTTGTCTTCCATTTCCAGGCCGCGTACGCGGTTATTTTCGTCGACAAGAATACGCTTAGGAGAGGCGAGGAACTTGAAGCCCATCTTCGTCTCGCTGACTTTCGGCTCGCATTTCGTAAACTCGCCCGTCAGGCCCTTGAGTACTTCATCTGCATTCTGGCCGACTGCGGCAAGGCGATCCTTAATTCGAGCCACCTCGCTGGTAATCCCATCCACATCCATGTTGGCGCATACCGCGCGAATTTCTTTCGGATTATACTTTCGTTCGGCAGGCCCACGCCGCACGATCGCGGTGACCTGCTCCACTTTCTTGTAACGAACAAGCCAGTGCGCGACATCGACCATTACGTCGCCCGCGCCGATGACGGCGACGTGCATGCCCATTTCAAACGGGCGATCGCCGAATCCAGGCAGCCGATTGAAATGGTACACGACGTCTTTGGCATGGAATACGCCCTTAGCCGAATCCCCTTCCACGCCGATGGCTTTGGTCCCTTGCGCACCGATAGAAAATACCACCGCGCTGGCGCCAAGGTTGCGAACTTCTTGGACGCTGAGGTCTTTGCCCTTGCCGATTGAGACATTGCCGAAATAATGGACGTTCGGTCGCTCGATCAATTCCCAATACTGCTTTTTCAGACCGCCGCGGAGCTTGAGTTTCGCGGGGAAAATTCCGTACTCGGCCAGCCCGCCGAACTTGATGTCGCGATTCAGGATAATGATCTCATGGCCTGCCTTTGCGAGTGAACTCGCCACGGCCATGCCGGCTGGTCCTGCGCCGGCCACAATTATCACGTGCGATGTCGTTGCGCTCATGCGTTGTTCCCTGAAAATGTAGAGAGAAAGTGTCTAGAACCCCAACAGTTCCGCGGACTTTAGCATAGAGGCCTTTCGGCTGTCAAAGATGTGGGTAGATTTATGTGGGCGCTCGAAGTGCCCATCCACGCTAGATCACAGTGACGTGCGTGGCATTGATTAGGAGCAGCGGAGGAAATCTGATATGAGCCGGTGTTTGAGATCGGCATCGTGAGAGTGTTGCGCGCGCGAATGGCGAGTTTGTCCGTCAGCGTTATCTGCGCCTTTCCTCCCCCATCTATCCTCCGGCACTTCCCACTGGTCCACCCGGCTCGGTCATGCGCCAAGGATCGAGCAGTTCGTTGAGCCGTTTGTCAGGCAGGACTTTTTGCTCTTTGGCCATTTGGCGCACGGTTTTGCCTGACTTATAGGCGTCCTTGGCAAGTTTCGCGGCAGCCTCGTAACCGATTTCCGGAGCCAGGGCAGTGCACATGGCCAGGCTTTCTTCAATCAGGCTCTTGCAGCGTTCGTCATTGGCTTTGATACCATCGATACATTTGACTGCGAAGTTGGTTGAAGCTGTCGAGAGAAGTTCAATGGACTGTAATACGTTATAGGCCATCACCGGCAACATCACGATCAGTTCAAAGTTGGCCGCTTGCCCTCCCACTGTGACCGTCACATCATTGCCGATTACCTGAGCGCAGACCATCGTCACCGATTCGGCAATGACCGGGTTCACTTTGCCAGGCATGATGGATGAGCCCGGTTGTGTCTCCGGCAGATTGATCTCCCCGAGCCCACAACGCGGACCGGAACCGAGCCAGCGAATATCATTGGCGATCTTCATGAGACTTACGGCGATAGTCTTCAACTCCCCGCTTGCTTCGACCAACGAATCCTGTGTGGACTGTGCTTCAAAGTGGTTGGTGGCTTCTGTAAACGTGCAGCCGGTCTCTTTCGAAACGATCGCCAGCACCTTGGCGGAGAACTTCGGATGGCAATTGAGCCCTGTGCCGACTGCGGTGCCGCCGAGCGCGACTTCGCTGAGGGCTTCTTGCGCCCGCTTGACGCGTTGGATGCCGAGTTCAATCTGACGCGCATAGCCGCCGAATTCCTGGCCCAATCGCACAGGCGTGGCATCCTGCAAATGGGTTCGACCGATCTTGACGATCTTGTCGAACTCTTTAGCTTTGCGCGCAAGGGCTTTGTGCAAGCAGGTGAGCGCCGGAATGAGCTGCTGCTGCATCATTTCCCCAGCCGCGATGTGAATTGCTGTGGGAATGACGTCGTTGCTGGATTGACCTAGATTGACATGGTCGTTTGGATGTACCAGTTTGCTGCCTCGCGCTCCGCCTAGCAGCTCGGTCGCGCGGTTTGAGATCACTTCGTTGGTGTTCATGTTTGTCGAGGTGCCTGAGCCGGTTTGAAAAATGTCGACCGGAAACTCCGCGTCGAGCTTGCCCTCGACCACTTCGGTCGCTGCGTGGTTGATCGCATCTGCTGATTTCTTGTCAAGAAGGCCCAGCGACTGATTGACCGTGGCCGCGGCGCGTTTGATTAACCCCATCGCTCGGATCATGGCGCGGGGGAATCGCAACGAGCTGATCGGAAAGTTCTCGATGGCGCGGGCGGTCTGCACACCATAATATGCCGTGGCCGGTACGGCCAGTTCGCCCATCGTATCGCGTTCAACTCTGGTCGCAGGTGATGACTGGGCTACTGCCGTTGTGGGTATCTTCTTCATGAGTCCTACTCCAATGTAAGGGTTCTCAGATGCTGCGGGCGCCATGATAAACTTAGCTCCCCTGCTTGCACAAGGGTATTGCTCGATGGATGGCTCGCGTATTGTTGTTGACCGGTTCGCTGGTGACAAAGGGGAGGAGACTCCCCGCGCCTTTACATATGAGGGAAGCCGGCGGACAGTGACTGAGATCGTGGCTCGCTGGTATACCGAGACG
>Ga0157380_10002736_pt1 | contig 11973 bp, 10 predicted proteins | sample S35metaG_FD_119757 | JGI IMG/M metagenome (GOLD analysis project Ga0157380, IMG submission 119757) | Switchgrass rhizosphere microbial communities from Kellogg Biological Station, Michigan, USA - S3-5 metaG | ecosystem: Host-associated > Plants > Roots > Rhizosphere > Soil | place: USA...
CATGTCCTCCAGCAGCGGCTCAAGCCTGTTTGCGGCGATGTCGGCCTCCACCAGGAAACGGGGCAGATAGCTGATGCCAAGCCCGTTAAGCGTCGCCTCGCGCGCCATGCGGACCGAGTTTGTGGTCAGCGGGCCGCGATTGACGGCGACGGTCGTGTCGTCGGAAAGGCGCCATTCGCCTACTTTGGACAAGTGGGTTTCCACGATGCAGGTGTGGTCCTTCAAATCGTTGGGGGTAGAAGGCCAGCCGGCCCCGGCCAGATAGGCCGGAGCGGCCACGAGCACCATCGGATATGTGCGCAGTTGCACCGATTCCAGGCTGGCGTCGAAGGGCTCGCCCATCCAGAACGCCACGTCGAACCGGCCCTTGAGCATATCCACCTTGCTGTCCGACAGGTTCAGGAACAGCCGGACTTCCGGATAGCGCGCAAGAAAGCGCGGGATTATCGAGGTCAGATCGAACAGAGAGGCTACGACCGGCGCGTTGACTTTCAGTTCCCCGCGCGGCTTGGACACCATTCCGGTGATGACCTGGTTGGCTTCGCTCACTTCATCGACAATGCGGGCGCAACGGGCGTACATCTCCCGGCCTGCGGGTGTGAGCGTTACCGAGCGGGTGGTACGATCAAGCAGGCGCACCCCAATGCTCTGCTCGAGCTTGGCGACCTGACGGCTCACCGCAGCCTTGGAATAACCCAGCAGCTTGGCGGCGTTGGAGAAGCCGCCCGTGCTGACCACCGCGGCGAATGACATCATCGCCATCACATTACCGAGGTCTGGTCTTTCTTCCATGGTCGATCCGTGTTGCAGCGGAACGCGCAAGTCAATCCTGGTGGAGGAAAGCGCGCGATTCGATTGTTCACTATAAGCAAAAATAAGCTCAATATATGATGACTGTTGCGTTTTCATTGACTTTGAGCAAAGACGTCGGCGAAGCAAAATGCGGGCTGCGATTCGTGAAGCGGCCCATTCGGGAGTTTCCACATGGCCAGCAAGCTTTCCCCTCATGCGTTGCAGGACCAGCGCAGCCAGTTCCATCCCTTCACTTCGATAAACGACCTGAAGAACGAGGGGCCAACGGTGATGGCTTCCGGCTCGGGCGTGCGCGTGCGCGACGTGAACGGCAAGGAATATCTCGACGGCATGGCCGGCCTATGGTGCGTGAATCTTGGTTATGGCCGAAAGGAAATCGTCAACGCGATCGCGCAGCAAAGCGAGCGCCTGTCGTTCTTCCACACCTTCAACGGGATGAGCACGGACGTGGTGGCCGAATGCGCCGAGGCGCTGCTGGCCCGCGCGCCGGTGCCGATGTCGCGCGTGTTTTTCGGCGCTTCGGGCAGCGATGCCAACGAAACGCAGCTCAAACTGATCTGGGTCTACAATAACTTGTGCGGTAAGCCCGAAAAGAAGAAGGTGATCGCGCGCTGGAATGCCTATCACGGCTCGGGGGTCGCCACGGCCAGCCTTACCGGGCTGCCGATGATGCACAACCTGTTCGATCTGCCCAAGGGGCCGATCCTGCACGTGAGCGCCCCATATTATTACCGCCAGGCTCCTGCGGGGATGAGCGAGCGTGATTTCTCGAAGCAGCTCGCCAAGGAACTGGAAGATCTGATCGAGCGCGAGGGTGGCGATACGATCGCGGCTTTCTTTGCCGAAGCAGTCATGGGCGCCGGTGGCCTGATACCGCCCCCCGAGGGCTATTTCGAGGAAATCACGCCGATCCTCAAGAAGCACGACATCCTCTTCGTCGCGGATGAAGTCGTCTCGGGATTCGGCCGCCTCGGTACTTACTGGGGCAGCCAGACTTACGGATACGAGCCCGATTTGATCACCTCGGCCAAGGGCGTCACTTCAGGCTACTTCCCGATGTCGGCGGTGTTCATCTCCCCCAAGGTGTGGAACGTAATCGAAGGCGGCGCCGATCAGGTGGGCGTGTTCGGCCATGGTTACACCTATTCCGCGCACCCGGTGGGCGCTGCGGCTGCGCTCGCCGCGCTCAAGCTGACCGACGATCTCAAGGTGGTGCAGAACGTCGCCGATGTCGGCCCTTACCTGATGCAGGGGTTGCAGGACCGGCTGGCCCAGCATCCCCAAGTGGGCGATATCCGCGGCAAGGGACTTATGCTCGGCATCGAACTGATGAAGAATCGCGAGACAAGGGAAACGCTGCCAATGGCAAACAGGACGGGGCGCCAGGTCCTGAAGGCCGCTGCCGAACGCGGCCTGATCACCCGGGCGCTGGGGGATACGCTCGTGTTCGCGCCGCCGCTCGTCATCACGCGGAACGAGGCCGACGAGATCGCCGACAAATTCGCGCTCGCCGTCAAGGACGTCTTGGGCTGAGATAGGGGCGGCGGCCGCCTCTCCCGGGGGGCGCCAACCGGGGAGGGCGCGGGATGGAATTGAATACGGCGATTTCCGGCCTGGCAGCGGCCGAGGCGTCGGCTGCCCGCGTTTCGCGCGGGGGGCTGGTCAGCGCGATGCTGGTCGCGTTGATTGGCGCGGTGGTCATCTTCATCACGCCAGGGTTCCTCGCGCTCATTGCGCAGAAGACCGGGTTCGACAACGATCAGCTCGGCTATCTGGTGGCCTGGGACATCAACGCGATGGGCGTGGCGATCGGGCTGAGCACTTTCGCACTGGCGCGAGTGCCGTGGCGGCCAGCGGTAGCACTCGGCCTCGCGCTGATCGCTGCCGGGAATCTGCTGACCGCCGTGGTCGACGGCTTCGCACCGATAGTGGCGGCCCGCGTGATTGCCGGCGCGGGCGAAGGGATTGCGGTCGGATTCTCGTTTGCGGCGCTCGGCCGTGCGGTCAATCCCGACCGGGCGTTCTCGGTCTACCTCGTGATCGGCGCGCTGCTCAGCTCGGCTTTCCTCTACACGCTGCCGGGCATCCAGGCAGCGGTCCAACCGGGCGTGGTGTTCGCGCTGATCGGCGGTATCGCGGCGCTGGTTATCCTGACGCTGAAAGCCTTCCCCAATGGCAGCGAGGATGAGCCCGATCTGTTCGCTGGCGGCGGCAAGCTCGACATGCGGCTGGCGGGCGGATCGCTGTTGGGGGTATTCCTGCTGTTCTTCGCGATGGGCGCAGTGTGGAGCTATTCGGAACGCATCGGGCTCGATAGCAAGCTTCCGGTCGGCGTGATCGCGCAAGGGCTTTCGATCGGCACGTTGGCCGGAATGGTCGGGGCTGGCGTTGCCGGATTTCTGCCGCGGCGGTGGGGGCGCTCCCTGCCGCTGGTCCTCAGCGGAGTGGCAGGCATCGCCAGCTTTCTGCTGTATAACGGCAAGGTAGCGCCCGATGCCTTCGTGATCGCCACGGTACTGATGATGTTCAGCTGGAACTTCGCGCAGCCCCTGCTGTCCGGGATCTGTTCGGAAGCCTGCCAGCGGGGGCGGGTGGTGTGCGCCATGGGGTCGATCCAGACCTTCGGCACCGGTCTTGGTCCGGCCGCTGCAGCGGCAACGTTGGTGACTGGCTCATTTTCCGTGATGATCCATGCGGCTTGCGCCGTGCTGATTCTGAGCGTGATTGTCACTGTGGCAACGATTGCCGGTGCTCGCGCGCCGAACTGAACGGCGTGCCCGCTAGGACCGGCGCCGCTGTTCGAGGCGCGACATGATCGTGTCCTTCACGCTCGGCCATTCATCGTTCGAAACGCTGAACACGAAAACGCTGCCGAAGGTGCCATCGCTCATCGGAATGACACATCTGAGCATTCCGTCCTGACGCGCGCCAAGCCCCGCCACCGCCCTTTGTGACGCCGCATTGCCGTCATGGACGAGGAATTCAACAAGGCGGCAGTCGAGTTCATCGAAGGCGAACGACATCAGCAGGAGCTTGGCCTGCAGATTGACGATGCCCTTGCGATGCTCTCTCGCGTACCAGGTGAACCCGATTTCCAGTTTTCGGCGCCACGGATCGAACACTCGAAACCAGCTCGCCCCGACCGGTTCTCCTGTATCGAGGCAAACCGCGAAAGCGTAACTCCTGCCGGCGCGATAGTCGGCGACGGCCCGGCCGATATAGGCTTTCATATCCTCCGGGCGCGGGGCATATCCCATGTCCAGTTCGTGTTCGCTGGCGGTGGCGGCGGCAAGCACCAGCCCGTCCAGATGGCGCGGGGACAATTGCTCCAGTTTTATGCCACCTCCTTCGAGGTGACATATCCCTTCTGGCCAGGCCCACATGACGACGTCAGAGGAAGACGGCGCGAGACAGGCCGCCATCCACCGCAATCGATTCCCCGGTGATGCCGCTGCCCAACTGCGAGCAAAGGAACACGATCGGGTCGGCCACTTCCTCGACTTCCAGCATCCGCTTTAGCGCCGCCGGGTCGCCCGCCTCGCGCGCAACAATCGCATCGAAGGTCGTGCCTTCCTCGGCCGCCATTTCGGCGAACCATTCCTCGATGTGCTCCGTTCGGGTCACGCCGGGGTGGATGATGTTGACGGTGATGCCGTCCTTGCCCACTTCGTCGGACAGGGTCTTGGTGAAGTGGACCAGCGCGGTGTTGCGCATGCCCGACAGTGCCTCCGTGCAGCGTGCGGTTAGTCCGCCGACGTTGACGATGCGGCCCCAGCCGGCCCTGCGCATGTGCGGCACGCAGGCCTTGGCGGTGCGGAAATAGCCGAACAGCTTGGTGTTGAGGTCGAGCATCAGCGCGTCCTCGTCGGCCAGTTCGATCGCATTGCGCACCAGCCCGCCGGGGGCGGCGGCGCAATTGACGAGGATGTGGACCGCGCCGAACTTCGCGACGGCGGCCTCGACCAGCGCTTCGACCGATTCCTTCGAAGTCGTGTCGGTGGGCACGGCGATGACTTCGCCGCCCGTAGCCTCGCGCAGTTCCTGCGCTGCGGCCTCAATCTTGCTGGCGGTCCGGGCGGCAATCACCACCTTGACGCCGGCGAGCAGCAGCTTGCGTGCCGTTTCCTTGCCGATCCCGACGCCGCCGCCGGTGATGACGGCCACCTTGTCCTTAAGTCCCAGTTCCAGGCACATCGCGGTTACTCCTTCCAGTCTCGCGTCAGCATGACCCGCGCTCCTTCGGCGCCATCGAAGGTCACGCCGATAGTATCGCGGGGAAAAATGTCGGTCACGCCGGTGCAACTCCCCGATGCAACCAGCTGTTCGCGGGTGAGCGAGCGTCCCTCGTGCTCGCGCAGCCAGTTGGCGAGCCAGACCAGCGCATCGAGGGGATTGTCGAGCACCATCGCGGTCGAACCTTCGACAGGCGCTTCGGCGTTGCGGATCAGGCTTACGGGCATTGCGGCAAAGCGGTCTTCCCACCTGTCGGCAAGTTTGCGGCCCAGCACCAGTCCGTAGGCCATCGCATTGTCGGCCACCAGCAGTTCGAGCGGCAGGTCGCTCGTATCGAACCGGGTGCGACAGATTTCGATCCCGGCGTAGACGCCCTTGAGCGCAGCGCACAGGTCAGCGCGAGTATAGGGGGCATTCTGCTCGGGCAGGTCGGCGCCCATTTCGAACACCAATTCCGCCTCGGCGAACATCTCCTCGCCCGAAAAGCTGATCTCGCTCCGGTCGCACCAGATCGCGCTGGCGGGCAGGCGGCCGACGATCGGCTCGCGCGCGCCCAACGCCTCGCGCCCACCGCGCCCGGTCAGGCCGAGTTTCCAGACCATGACGGGCAGGTGGGTGGTGGCGTTCACGGTCTGCTGAATGGCATAGGCGCCAGCAAGGTCTGGGTACGTTGGGGGGCAAGGAATCGGCGCCATTGGCGCGCATGCGGCCGCCAGCAAGGCGCGTTCCAGGCCGTTATGGCGGTCTTCCACGTGTTTTCCCCTCGGCTGTTGGCAAATTTATTGTCGCGTTAATGCAACAACAATAACATTAAATCTAGTATTGTTTACATGATGGCGGTGAGTTAGAAGGGCGGTGAATCAGCGGCGGTGCTTTCGTCGAAGGCGATCCTGCCCAGGGAAGGTGCGAGAAAATGCCAGATCGGAACACCATGTTTGCCACGGCCGAAAAGCTTGGCGCAGCGCTTGCCCGGCACCCGCTCGGGCTGATCATCGATGGCAAGTCCGTGCCTGCCCTTTCAGGGAAGACCTTCGCCGCCATCAATCCGGCCACCGGACGGGAAATCTGCCAGGTGGCGGAAGGCGGTGCGGCGGATGTTGACGCCGCAGTTCGGGCGGCGCGCCAGGCGCTCGCCAATCCTGCCTGGCGCGACATGAGCGCGGTTGACCGGTCGAAGCTGCTCAACCGACTGGCCGACCTGATCGAACGCGACGGGGACGAACTCGCCGTGCTGGAGTGCATCGACAACGGCAAGCCCGCTACCCTGACAAAGGCCGTGGAGATCGAAGGCTCGATCAAGACCTTCCGCTACTTTGCGGGGTGGCCCACCAAGTTCGGGGGGGAAACCCTGCCGGTGTCACCGCGCAGCGGAGCGAAGATCCTTAACTATACCGTGCGCGAGCCCGTGGGGGTTTGCGGCCTGATCGTGCCGTGGAACTATCCGATGTCGATGGCGGCATGGAAGGTCGCGCCTGCGCTTGCTGCGGGCTGCACGGTCATCCTCAAGCCCGCTGAACAGACCCCCCTGACTGCGCTGCGCCTCGCCGAACTCGCGCTGGAGGCGGGCGTGCCGCCGGGCGTATTCAACGTCATCACCGGTTTCGGAGAGGCGGGCGCGGCGCTGGTCGATCACCCTGGCGTGGACAAGGTGGCCTTCACCGGTTCCACCGAAGTAGGCAAGGCCATCGTGCGCGGCTCGACCGGCAATCTCAAGAAAGTCAGCCTGGAACTGGGCGGCAAGTCGCCGCAGATCGTGTTGCCAGACGCCGATCTCGATGCTGCGGCGGCCTCCATCGCGGCGGGAATTTTCTTCAATCAGGGGCAGACCTGCACCGCTGGTTCGCGCCTTTATGCGCATGCCTCGATCCATGACGACCTGATTGCGCGTGTCGCCGATCATGCCGCGCGGCTCACCATCGGCAACGGCCTCGACCCGGCGGTGAACTTCGGCCCGCTGGTCTCGCAGGAGCAGTGGGACCGGGTCAGTTCCTACGTCGAGATCGGCAAGGCCGAAGGGGCCGAGGTGCTGATCGGCGGCGGCCGGCCCAAGGCGCTGAGCGAGGGCTTCTTCTTCGAGCCGACGATCTTGGCCAATGCCGGCCGCGACATGCGCGTCGTGCGCGAGGAAATTTTCGGCCCGGTACTGAGCGCGCTGAGTTGGAACGATCCGGAAGATCTGGTGGCCCAGGCCAATGACTCGGACTTTGGCCTTTCCGCCGGCATCTGGACCAGCGATCTCAAGCAGGCCCACCGCCTGGCTGGCGCGGTCAAGGCGGGAACGGTCTGGGTCAACTGCTTCAACCTGGTGGACAACGCCACCCCCTTCGGCGGCTACAAGCAGTCGGGCTGGGGCCGCGAACATGGCCGCCAGGCGATGGAACTCTACAGCGAGATCAAGAGCGTCTGGATAAACTTGAGCTAAGGCGCAGCGGCAAAAGCCGCGCCGCCAAATTAGACCGAACGCAGGAGCGGACATGAGCAGGACCTTGATAGTCGCAACCGACGGACAAGCGGTGATGCGCACACATGACGATGGCAAGAACTGGTATCGGATCAACATCCGCCAGGATTTGGAGTACGATGACCGGGTGCGTTGCCTGCTGGTCGATCCAGCCAACCCCGAAGCGCTTTTTGCCGGCGCGGAAAAGGGGCTGTTCTACAGCGCCGACTGTGGCGTGCACTGGAGCCGGATAGACTGCGCGCTCAACGGGTATGCCGTGTGGAAGCTGGTGGCGAGCGAAAGCGACCCGAAGGTTATCTACGCGGGCACCGGCGCGCCTTCGCTGGCGATCCTGTTCCGCTCGCGCGATGGCGGGCACACGTGGGAGCGCACGCCGCTTGAAATGCCCGAGCTGTGCGCGGGCGTGAACCGGCCGCGCATGCTCGCGCTGGCGGTCGATCCCGATGACGCGAATGATGTGTGGGCGGGCGTGGAGGAGGGCGGTCTTCACCGCAGCCGCAACGGCGGCGATACCTGGGAGCGGATCGACACCACCTGGTCCAAATTCGGCGGCAACTCCGACCTGCACGACATCATGGTCCTCAAGCAGGACGATGGCACGAAGGTCCACCTCGCGCTGACCGTGATCGCGCTTTACCGCTCGACCGATGATGGCAAGACCTGGGCTCGCCAGCCGGCCAAGGAGAGCTGGGGCCTGCGCTATTCGCGCCTGCTCACGCGCAAGCCTGGCAGCAATCGCGAGATCGCGGTGGGCATCGGCGATGGCACGCCCGGCACGACGGCGGCGATCCTGACCTCGTCCGACGCCGGGCAGACGTGGGAAAAGGCCAATCTCGACACGCCGTCGAACTCCTGCATGTGGGCCTTCGGGACCAATCCGGCCGATCCCGATTTCATGCTTGCCGCAAGCAAGTTCGGCTATCTCTACCGCTCCACCGATGGTGGAAAGTCATGGGCCAAGGAATGGCGTGAATTCAACGAGATCACCGATCTCGCCTGGGTTCCGGGCGTTCCCACCGATCTGGGGTTGCCACATGTCACGAACTAACGTCTCGCCGATCCGCGTCGAAAGGATCGCGCACATCGTTCTTTTCGTGAAGGACCCGGAAGCCTCCGCCCAATGGTATGCCGAAGTGCTCAACATGAAGATCGTCGCGCGGGCCGGTGACGGACCTTACAAGGGCGGCGTCTTCATGAGTTTCGGGACCAGCGATCACGACATCGCACTCTTCCCGGCCGCAGACGATGCGACGAAAGGCAAGGAATTCGAGCATGTGGGCCTGATGATGGCCGGCACCAGTATGGACGACTTGCGCGCCAATTATGCCTATTTCCGCGAACAAGGGGTGGAGATTGCGGAAATCCTCGATCACGGCGTCTCGACCGGCATCTATTTCTACGACCCCGACGGGCACATGCTGGAAGTGTTCTGCCAGCGCGTGCCGCAGGCGGGCGGCGCCGCGCAGGCCGAGCTCAACCGCAACGAAGGTCAGGCCGATCCGGTGGATCCGACCGCGTTGTGATGTGACATTTCCGGGCAGGAGGGCGCCTTCGCTCGTGCCCATCCGGACGCGCTCCGGCGAATAGCAAAGGAAGAAGCCAATGACGACTTATGCGCCGAATTTCGGCCCGTTTCACATCCGCAAGTGGTTTACTCAGGTCGAGGAAATTCTTGCTGGCGAAACCGGGGCCACTGCCGACGGCGCCCCCCTGTTCAAGTACCTGATCGCCGCCTGCATCAAGAACCCCTATGCGGGCGCTTACCACGAAGACCTGTCCGCCTGGATCGACGCATCGCCGGCGCTGGGCGTGGAAATCGGCCGCCGGCTGAATGCGCTGACCGGCGGGTCTAGTATCGAAAGCTACGGCAAGGCAATCCTCGTTGGCATCGATGGCGAATACGAACATGGCAATGCCTTGCTGACCAATCCGGCCGCCAATCCGGTGCGTGATGCCGTCGGCGGCGGGGCCTCGTGGGTGCCCTCCACCGGCAAACGCGGGGTTCCCGGCACGATCCTCGACATCCCCTTCGGCCACAAGAACGCGCTCTACGTGCGCTCGCATTACGACACCATGAGCGTCTCGTTCGACGATGCACCCAATCGCGACGAGGTGATCATATGCTGGGCCTTCGCCACACGCGGCCGACTCAACGCACGCCTCGGGGGCCTGCGCGCCGAGGATGCCGAAGGCAACGGGCTGACCTGAGCCATGGTCGCCGCTCCCGCCTCCCTTTCCCATGCGCCGCCCGCGCCGGTTGGCCTGCTGGCCGGTGAGCGGACCAGCCGGATCGCCAATGGCGATATCGGGATCCATGTGCGCGAATGGGGCGATCCGGGCGCGCCCGCCATCGTCCTGCTCCACGGCCTGCGCGGCTATTCGGGCACATGGCGCAATCTGGCCGCAGCGCTATCGGACCGCTGGCGGATGATCGCGTTCGATGCGCGCGGGCGAGGGGGAAGCAGTTGGGACGCCGGGCGGAACTACTACACCGACGCCTATCTCAGTGATCTTGAAACCGTGGTCGATACGCTGGCCCTCGACCGCTTCGTTCTCGTCGGCCATTCGATGGGCGGCACGACGTCCTACTGCTACGCGGCCAAACACCCCGATCGCCTTGCCGCGCTGGTGGTGGAAGACATTACCGCCGGATCATCGACCGGCGGCGCCGGGTTTGAAAGGATCGTCGCCGAAATGGCCGCGCTGCCGCCCCGCTTTGGCGATTGGGCGGAGGCGCGAGCCTATTGGCGCAAGCTGCGCGCCAACTTGCCCGATGCCGCGATCGAGGAGCGCCTGTTCGAATCGATGCGCGCCGACGAAGCCGGCGGGGTCGCATGGCGCTACGATGCCGAGGGGATAGCCGCCACGCGCCTTTCGCCGGATCCGGCCCGGCTGGTTGATCTGCACCCGGTGATCGCGGCAATCCGAACGCCCACGCTCGTCATCCGCGGCGGCAGGTCGGACTTTTGCAACCTCGCCAAGGTCGGCGAACTGGAAGCCGCCAATCCCGCGCTCACGCACGCCAGCGTGGCCGAGGCTTCGCACTACGTGCATGACGATGTGCCGGAAAGCTTCGCGCGGCTGGTCGAAGGTTTCCTTGCTGGCGTGAAAGCCGTTTCGGGCAGCCGGGGCTGACAGGGAGATGGCAAAGATGGAAACGGCCGCCACCACTCGCCTCGGGGCCGACCTGCTGCTGAACAGCCTTTACCAGGCCGGCGCACGGATCTGCTTCGCCAACCCTGGCACCACCGAGCTTGGCCTGGTCAGCGCACTCGCCCGCGATGGCAGGATCCGGTGCGTGCTCAGCCTGTTCGAAGGGGTCTGCACCGGCGCTGCCGATGGTTACGCCCGCGTTTCGGGCGAAGTTCCACTGACCTTGCTTCACCTCGGCCCCGGCTTTGCCAACGGCATCGCCAACCTGCACAATGCCCGCCGCGCGGGATCGCGGATCGTCAACCTGATCGGCGATCACGCCACCTGGCACCTGGCTTACGATGCGCCGCTAACCGCCGACATTCGATCGCTTGCCGCGCCGGTTTCGCGCGCGGTGATCATGGTCGACCGGCCGCAGGCCATCGAAGCCAGCGTCGCGCAGGCATTTGCCGCCACCAATCTGGCGGAAGGCGGCGCGGCGACCCTCGTTGTGCCGACCGATGTGGTGGATGCGCCTGCGCCATACGGCGCCCGGCCTGTGCCGTTCGCGCCGTATCGGCCGGCTCGGGTGGCGGATGCCATCGTTGACGATGCCGCCCGCGCGTTGTCGGAGGCGGACGAAACCCTTGTCCTGCTTGGCGGCAATGCTTTGACCGAACGCGGCATTCGCGCCGGACAGGCCATTTGCACGCACCTCGGCGCACGCCTTCTGATGGAGCCTTATCCGGCCATCGTCACGCTGGGCGGCGATCTTCCGGTGGTGGAGCGCCAGGCCTACTTCCCCGACAATGTGATCGCCCAGATGGGCGCGGCGCGTGTTTTGCTGGCCGGGGCACGCATGCCGATCAGTTACTTTGGTTACGAAGGCTGGCCCAGCCAGCTCGTGCCCGACGAAAGGCTGGTGCGTCTTGCCGAACCCGGTGAGGATGCAGTCGCCGCGCTCGAAGCGCTGGCGGCCCGCCTGAAGACGGCTCCCGCAGCGCCTCGGGCCACCGAAACACCCGCCGGCTCGGGCCAGCCGGAAGCAGCGCTCACCCCGGCATCCGTGGTCGAGGAACTGCTCGTCCAGTTGCCGCAGGATGCGATCATTGCGCTCGAAGGCTCCACGCTGGGCGGGCCATGGCTGCGCAACGCCCATCGCGCGCGCCGTCACCGTGTGATGACCAATACCGGCGGTGCGATCGGGCAGGGCCTCCCCTGCGCGGTCGGAGCCGCGCTTGCCGCGCCAGAAGCCCGGATCATCTCGCTCCAGTCCGACGGCAGCGCGCAATACACCCTGCAATCGCTCTGGACCATGGCGCGCGAGGGGTTGA